>OCPW01000267.1_pt1 | contig 40605 bp, 26 predicted proteins | sample 1538761 | NCBI WGS metagenome assembly OCPW01 (sample SAMN04571724, study PRJEB22368) | human gut metagenome | biome: human gut; material: stool | host: Homo sapiens | place: Luxembourg | collected 2012-09-20
TCAGCTACTAATGCTTCTTTTATTTTTTAGTTATACAAATTCTGCAAAGTTAAGGGTAACAAAAAAGACAAAGTTATATGTTTTATAACCACTTTCTAACCGTTAAAATTCTATACTTTAGTTGTAGATGGGAAGGGTAACTATCTAAGAATAGAAAAGGAGGAAAATTGAATATGTTGAAGAACTTGAAGAGAGCATCGGCGATCATGTTGTCGCTTGCGATGGCTGTTCAGTTCGGAATGGCAGATACTTACTTTGCGAATACGCTATCAGAAGAACCAATAATAGAAGAAACCCAAGAACAAGAACCGGTAACGGTTGAAGAGGGTTCGCAACAAGTGGCTGTCGAACAAACTGAAGCGCCTGCAATAGATGCGAAAGAAGAGTTTGTACAAGTGCCTGAAACCAAGTCTGTAACATTAAGTTATGTAGCTGAAGATGGAACAATATTACAAGATGCTACCACTCATGAGTATGAGATGGGTTACAACTTGAATTCGGATGCAAGTGTGATGTTGAATTTTGATGGTTATACCCTAAAAGATGTAGTTATGAATGATTCACAAATCGTAGCTGCAGCCCAAGCAAATTTAAATGTGACTTCAGATTTGACAAGTGTGAAATTTGTTTACCAGAAGGTAATGACAGAATCGCACCCAGAAGCAAATGAAGCTCAAGAAGAAAACAAAACTGAAGAAAAAACAGAAGAAGATGCTGAGGCAGACCCAGAAGCGAAGGAAGAATTACCAGAGTATCCTGCATTTGATATGAGTGCTACAGCTGGAAACGTAACCGTTCATGTAACGGCGGCCGAGGGTGTTTTACCTAATGGTGCACAATTAATCGTTAAGCGTGTTACAAGAAAAGCTATTTTGAACGCTGTTGAAGAAACAGTTACGGAAAAGGATAAAGAGGTTGATTCAGCTATAGCTCTGGATATTACGATTGTGAATGCAGATGGTATCGAAATTCAACCAAACGGAATTGTTAATGTTAGCTTTGAAAATGTAGCAGTTGGTGGTGAAGAAGTCAATGTTTACCATGTTACTGATGATGCAAGTACAGTAACAGAGGTTGCTACAAATACACAAAGCTTTGATGCAAATCACTTCTCAATTTATGTTATTACGGGTGAAAAGAAAGTCGAATTGACAACATTTAACTTTGTTGCAAATGAACAAAATGTAAGTACACAGATTGTTAAAACGGGGGATACATTGATTACTCCAACGGCTCCAGATATTGCTGGAAAAGCATTTGTAGAATGGCAAGAAAATGGATCTAAGTTTGATGGTTTTGGTGAACAGACAATTACTAAGACTGAAACTCGTACAATTACTGCAAAATACGAAGACGCATTATATGTTTACTTCTATAATCCAGATGGTACACAAATTATGCGTACAGAAAAGGTTGCAGATCACAATAGTCATGATTACTCACACGTATCTTATGATGTTGACGCAACTCACAAATTAGTTGGTTGGGCAGCAGATCAGAACGGTACTACAAATATCGCAAAAAATATCACAGTTCCAAAAGGAAGTACTTCTGTAAATGTATATGCGATTATTAAAGAAGGGTATTGGGTAACTTTTGATTCAGATGGTGGAAGTGCAATTGATTCTCAATTCGTATTTGACAAAATCTCTCTAAATGATCAAACAACACCTACAAAGCCTGGTTACACATTTGTTGGTTGGTACAATGGAACAGAAAAAGTAGAGAATGATGCAACTATTAGTTCTCCAATGACGTTAACAGCACATTGGACACCAGAACAAGTTAACTATACAGTTATTCACTGGTGGGAAAATGCCGATGATGATGAATACTCATTCCATGAATCTGAAAACAAAACTGGTCTTACTGGTACTGAAGTAAACGCAAAAGCAAAATCTTATGAAGGATTTACAGCACAGCCAGTAGCAAAAAAGACAGTTAAGGGTGATGGTTCAACAATCGTTAGTGTCTACTATAAGAGAAATGTGTATGATGTTAAGTTCTATAGTTATTCTTCTTGGTATACATCATCAAAAGAATATGCGGATTTAAGAATTACTGCAAAATATGGTCAGGATATTAGTAAACAATGGCCAACAAAGAATGGAAGTTCAACATGGTCTACTAAAGATAATGGTTCAACGTATCAAGCAAATATTAATACCATGCCATTAGGTGGTACTAAGTTCTATGGTCCTAAAACAGGTTATGGTACTGAAACTGCATCTTACTATGTACAAGTCTTACCTGGAGAAACAGGCACAGTTAAAATGGATGGTATTCAATATAAATTGGATCATAAAGATGCTTCTCCTAGTAGTTATTATAGTACTACTACTGTAACTGAAGAAGATCAGTATCCGTTAAAAGGTTATACTTTCAATAAAGGGCCAAGTACAAAGATAGGTCAAAGATATGATGGAGCTAAGTTCTACTACAAACGTAATTCTTATAACTTAAAGTTTATCAACAATGGTAAAGAAGATAAATCGGTAGAAAAGAAGTATGAACAAAGTATTTCAAGTGAGAACTATACACCTACAAGACCTAGTTCACTTCCAGAATACTATGTATTTGATGGATGGTATGAAAACGAACTTTGTGAAGGTGAAGTATATGATTTTACTGGTAAGAAGATGCCAGCTCAAAATGTTACGTTATACGCAAAGTGGAAGGCTTCTAAGGTTAAGTTAACATATAACTTGAATAATCCTGAAGGTACAGTAGATAAGGATACTAAGAAGGTAGAAGCTGGTACAGTAGCTAGTACAGTATTACCAAGTATTCCAACTATCAATGAATATTCATTTGCGGGTTGGTATTATGCGGATGGTAATGGAAATATTACTTCGGAAGTATTCCATACAGGTAGTACAATTACGAGAGATACAAGTATCGTTGGTAAATGGTTGTATAAAGGTCAATTAACAGTTGTTTATAAGCCTGGTGCTGAGACTGGTGCAACTGTTCCTACAGATGATAAGGTTTATGCTGGTGGTGCAAGAGTCACTGTAGCTGGTAATGCAACGATTACTCCTACTTCAAATATGAAGTTCTTAGGTTGGCAGTTAAATGGAAATGTTTATAAGCCTGGACAATCATTTGAAGTAAACAAGGATATTGCGAATAAGGATAATCAGATTATCTTAACGGCAACTTGGGGGAATGCAGAAACTTCAACAACATTGACTTATAATCCTGGTAATGGAATTGGTACAGCTAAAAGAGTTGATGTCATGAATAATGCGGCAGTAGAAATTGAAGCTCATAATTCATTAGGATTTAAGGCTCCTGTAGAAGCAGGTAAAGAATACTACTTTGCAGGTTGGGCTGATTCTAAAACAGGAAATGCAACTTATACAGATGGACAAACAATCAATATTGATGCAAATGGTGAAAACGTTCTATATGCAGTTTGGGTTGAAAAGACTGAAATCACATTGGTTGCGAATAGTGGTACACGTACTTATAACGGTGCTGAACAGTCAATCGAAGGCTTTGAATCAACTACAATGAATGGTTACACAGTATCTGGATTAACAGCAGTAACTAAGGGTACAAATGTTGGTGAATATACGAACACTGTATTTGGTGGAACGGCTAAGGTTGAAAAAGATGGCGTTGATGTAACGGATAAAGTGGTTGTAAAGACTCGTGCTGGTAAGTTGGTTATTACGCCTAAGTCAATCAATACGCAAGAAATTACAGTAACTAAACCTGCTGATTCTAAGTATGATGGTAATGAACACAGGAATAAACCAACTGTTAAAGATGGTGAAAAAGTATTAGTAGAAAATACGGATTACACATTATCTTACAGTGAAGATGTTATCAATGCTGGTACAGTAACAGTAACAATTACTGGTGCTGGAAACTATTCACAAGAAACTACAGTTGATTATCAAATTACTCCACGAACAGTTAAATTAACGAGTGAATCTGATTCTAAGACTTATGATGGAACTGCATTAGTTAAACATAATGTAACACCAAGTGAAGATGGATTTGTTAAGAACGATGGTGCGACTTATGAGTTTACTGGATCTCAGACAAATGTTGGTACAAGTGACAATACATTTACTTATACATTGAAAAATGGAACATTAGCTTCTAACTATATCATTACAACTGAAGCAGGTAAGTTAACGGTTAACCCAGTAACAGATGAAGTAACTGTAACTATTACAGAACATAGTGCTGAACATGTCTATGATGGAACTGAAAAGACTGTAACTGGATATGATGTTAAGTCAATCAGCAATAAGCATTATACAAAAGATGATTTCACATTTACTGGTACGGCTGAGGTTAAGGGTACAAATGTTGGTGAATATCCAATGAATGTACAAGCATCAGATTTCACAAATAACAGTCATAACTTCACAAATGTAACATTCATTATTGAAGATGGATCATTAAAGATTACGCCTAAGTCAATCGTTCCTAGTGAAACAAATGGTATGGAAGTAACTGGTCCTGCAGATACTAAGTACAATGGTGATGAACAAAAACTTACACCGGTAGTAAAAGATCAGGGTAAAGTATTGACAGAAAATGTAGATTACAAATTATCATATACTGGTGACACAACAAATGTTGGTACAGTAAAAATTACGATTAAGGGTAAAGGTAACTATAATGGTTCTACAGAAGTAAGTTATAAGATTACAAAGCGTAGTGTAACATTGACAAGTGCAACAGATTCTAAGGTTTATGACAAGGATCCATTAACAAACCATAACGTAGCAGTTGGTGGTGATGGATTTGTTAAAGAAGAAGGCGCAACTTACAATGTAACTGGAAGCCAGACTGAAAAAGGTACAAGTAAGAACACATTTACTTATGAATTGAAGTCAAACACAAAAGCTTCTAACTACACTATCGAAGTAGGTTATGGTGATTTAACAGTCACATCTGAAGATGGAGAAGTTGTAGTCGTAATTATTGGACGTAAAGACACATTTGAATATACCGGAACTGAAAAGAGCGTCAAAGGTTATGATGTATCTATTACTGAAGGAAGTACATATTCAGAATCTGATTTCACATTCAGTGGAAATGATGAAGTAAAGGGTACAGAAGCTGGTACATACGATATGGGATTGAAGCCAGAAGATTTCACAAACAACAATGAAAACTATGGCAAGGTAACATTCCAGGTATTAGATGGACAGTTAAAGATCACTCCTAAGTCAATCATTCCTGATGGACCGGATACTCCAGATGAAAAGAAGACTGGTATTGAAGTCAAAGATCCTGAAGGTTCAATCTATGATGGTTTACCACATGTAAATCCATTAACAGTAACAGATACTAAGACTGGTGCAACATTAGTTAAAGATACAGATTACACATTATCTTACAGTAAAGATGTAATCAATGTTGGTACAGTGACAGTTACAGTTAAGGGTAAAGGAAACTATACAGGTGAATTTACTAAGAGATATCAGATTACTCCAAGAGAATATACAGTGACAACAGACAGTGCTGAAAAGCCTTATGATGGAACTGAATTAACAGCTGGTGGTAGAGTTAACAACTTAGCAGATGGCGAAACAGTTACATTGAAGATGACTGGTAGTCAGACTGAGGTTGGTTCTTCTAACAATACTTATAGTTTAACTTGGGATGGTTCTGCAAAAGAAAAGAACTATACTCATGGAACAGATTCTATCGGATTATTAACAGTTACTCCTAAGTCAATTATTCCTAGTGATACAAATGGTATTGTAGTAACAAAACCTGCTGATTCTAAGTATGATGGTAATGAACACAGGAATAAACCAACTGTTAAAGATGGTGAAAAAGTATTAGTAGAAGATACGGATTACACATTATCTTACAGTGAAGATGTTATCAATGTTGGTAAAGTTACAGTAACTATTACTGGTAAGGGTAACTATTCACAAGAAACTACAGTTGATTATCAAATCACTAAGCGTACAGTTAAATTAACAAGTGGATCTGATTCTAAGACTTATGATGGAACTCCATTAGTTAAACATGATGTAACAGTAAGTGAAGATGGATTTGCGGATGGTGAAGGTGCAACTTATAGTTACACTGGCACTCAGACAGATGCTGGTTCAAGTGAAAATACATTCACTTATGCATTGAAAGAAGGAATGTTAGCTTCTAACTATGAAATTACAACTGCAAACGGTACATTAACAGTAGAAGCTGTGAAGACAGAAGTTAAAGTAGAAATTACTGGACATACAGATACAGTCACTTATGATGGACAAGTTCATTCAGTTAGTGGTTATGATGTCACAAATATTTCGAATAAACTATATTCTGATACAGCTATTAGTTTCACAGGTACTGCAGTAGTAAGTAGAATAGTTGCTGGAACGTCTTATATGGGATTAACAGCTGCTCAGTTCAGTAATACAAGTGCTAACTTCACAAATGTAACATTCGTAGTTCATGATGGTTGGTTAAAGATTGATCCTAAGTCAATCATTCCTGATGGTCCGAATACTCCAGATGAAAAGAAGACTGGTATTGAAGTAACAAAACCTGCTGATTCTAAGTATGATGGTAATGTTCATGAAAATAAACCGGAAGTCAAAGATACTAAGACGGGTGCAACGTTAGTTGAAGGTACAGATTATACATTATCTTATAAAGGTGATACTACAAATGCTGGTACAGTAACAGTAACGATTATAGGTGTTGGAAACTACACAGGTAGTCATAATGTAGAATATCAAATCACTAAGCGTAATGTAACATTGACAAGTGCAACTGCTTCTAAGGTTTATGATAAGACTCCATTAACAAACAGCAATATAACAATTGGTGGTGATGGATTCGCTAAATTAGAGGGTGCATCTTACCATGTAACTGGTTCTCAGACAAATGTTGGTAATAGTAACAATGAATTTACTTACAAGTTGAACGATGATACGAAGGATTCTAACTACAACATCGAAGTTAAGTTTGGTAAATTATATATCACAACTCAAGATGGACAAGTTATCGTAGTCATTACGGGTCATAAAAAAACATACGATTATGATGGAACTGAAAAGACAGTGAGCGGATATGATGTATCCATTACTGAAGGTAGTACGTATGCAGAAGCAGATTTCACATTCAATGGAAATGCTGAAGTGAAAGCGACTGAAGCCAATACGTATCCAATGGGATTAAAGGTAAGTGATTTCACAAATAACAATACAAACTACAGTTCTGTAATGTTTGTAGTAAATGATGGATCATTAGTAATTAATCCTAAGTCAATCATTCCTGATGGACCGGATACTCCAGATGAAAAGAAGACTGGTATTGAAGTCAAAGATCCTGAAGGTTCAATCTATGATGGTTTACCACATGTAAATCCATTAACAGTAACAGATACCAAGACTAAGACTGATTTAGAAGAAAACAAAGATTACACATTGACATATAGTAGTGATGTAATCAATGTAGGTACAGTGGATGTAACAGTAAATGGTATTGGTAACTACGCTGGTGAATTCAAGAAATCTTACAAGATTACGCCAAGAGAATATACAGTAACAACTGAATCTGCAAAGAAAGTTTATGATGGAACTGCATTAATAGCTGGTGGTAAGATTGAAGGCATCGTTGATGGTGAAGTGGTTGTTGTTCATACAACGGGTAGTCAAACGGATGTTGGTTCAACTCCTAATACTTATAAATTAGAGTGGAAGAAAGCTTCAAGTAAAAACTACAAGTTAAAAGAAGATTCTATTGGAACATTAACAGTAACAGAACAGACAATCGATCCAGGTAAAGATCCAGACAATCCAAATCCTAACTACAGTGGTGTTACAATCAATAAGCCAAGTAATTCTGTATATGATGGTAAGGAACACAAGTGGTCTCCTGCAGTTACAGATAAAGAAGGAAATGCATTGGTTGAAGGTACTGATTACACAGTAGAATATTCAACATCTGATTTCAGAAATGTAACTGGAACAATCACAGTAACAATTACAGGTATTGGAAACTACACGGGAACAGTAACAAGAACATACGAAATCACACCTAAGGCTTATACAGTAACAACTGAATCTGCAAAGAAGGTTTATGATGGAACTGCATTAACAGCTGGTGGTAAGATTGAGGGTATTGTTTCTGGTGAAACAGTAGAATTTACTACAACGGGTAGTCGAACTGTTGAAGGTACTTCAAAGAATACGTATAGCTTGAAGTGGAATGGATCAGCTATTGAGACAAACTACAAGCTTGCCAAAGAATCTATCGGTGATTTAACAGTAACGCCTAAGTCAATTATTCCTGATGAGCCTGATACTCCAGATGATAAGAAGACAGGTATTACGGTAAGTGATCCAAAGGATTCTAAGTATGATGGTCAAGAACACAGAGAAGTATTAACGGTTAAAGATACTAAGACTGGTAAAGATTTAATCGCAAATAAGGATTACACGGTAGTATATAGTGATGATTTAGTAAATGCTGGTACAGTAACTATTAAGGTTTCTGGATTTGGTAACTACAGTGGATCATTCACTAAGACGTACAAGATTACTAAGCGTTTAGTAACATTGACAAGTGCAACTGTAAGTAAGACTTATGATGGTCAAGCATTGACGAATACTTCTATCACAGTAAGTGGTGATGGATTCGTAGAAGGTGAAGGTGCTTCTTATGAGGTAACTGGAACTCAAACAAGTGTTGGAAATAGTGCTAACGCATTTGAATATAAATTGAATGAAAATACATTAGCTTCTAACTATGACATTACTAAGGTTGTTGGTACATTAACAATTACAGCAGCTCCTGCTCCTGTAACTCCACCAACTCCAGTAAGTCCTCCTCCAGTAACACCTCGATACATTCAACAAGTAGTTCCTGCTTTAACTCCACAAGAGGAAGTGAAGAAGGAAAAGACTCCTAAGGCTGAGCCTAAGGAAGAAAAGGTTGAAAAGGAAAAGACACCTAAGGCTAGACCAGAGAAATTCTGGGCATTAATCAACTTGATTTGTGCTATTGTAACGGTATTATTCGGATTGTTGTTATTGATTTCTAAACGTCATAAGAATAAAGATGACGAAGACGATGAAACTAAAGATCAAACAACTACAAATGAAGATGAAGAAAAAGAACAAGAAAAGAAACGTGGATTATTCACTCGCGTACTTGCAGTTCTAATCGCAATCCTATCTGTTGTATTCTTCCTAGTAACTGAAGACATGAGTCTTCGTTGGACTTGGACAGATCAATGGACAATTTGGATGGTTGTTATTGGATTGGTACAAATCGTAGTATTCTTCGTAGGACGTAAATGGAAAAACGTTGATGATGATGAAGACGAACAGGCACAACAAGCTTAATGAAAGTCAATAATCACACAAAGGGGTAGCCTAGTGCTACTCCTTTTTGGTGTTGGTTATTTTTTGTGTTGTAAACATTCGTTCACAAGGTATATAATTAATAGTGAATGTAAAGGAAATAGTTATGAAAAAACAATTAACGCAGTTAATGCCTACGCTTGTAGTTATGGTCTTGATACTGGTATTGACTGTCGCAACATACAATATTAGTTTAAGACAAGAAGAAGAGGAATGTTTTATCCGGTTAGAAAATGCGAGTGAAACCATGGTTCAAAGTATTAAAAATCGTGTGAATGATGATTTGAATTATTTACGCTTGATTGGAAAAGATTTCTCAAATGAAGACCATTTACCTACATATGAAGAATATAAAGATCGACTTAGTACTTTTGAAGATGTATCTTTGTTTGAACGTGTTGATTTGTTGATGAAAAACAATACGTTATATACAATGCATGATGAGGTGCAACAAATTTATACTAATGAATTTTTAGTATTGAATTCAACTGCAGAATATATGGATCGAGTTCATACAGATATTTTGACAAATAAGCGAAGTGTGAATTATTATGTGCCTATTCAACAAAATGAAACGGTAATCGCTTATTTAGTAGGTGTATTTCAATGTGACACAATGGATGATCAGTTTTATACAAAAATATTGAATGGAAAGACACACAACTCAATTATTGATACAACCGATGGACAGGTCGTGATGGATAATCAAGATTTGAATATTGATAATATTGCTTCAGATCCGGATTTTAAATTATTGTCTCCAAAGAAGAATGTTTTGAAACAAATTCATTCTTTAAAATCTGGTGCTTTCGCTTCTGAAAAAAATGGCGAAAAGAAATATTTCGTTTATAAACCAGTTGGAGTATGCAATTGGGAACTTTTAGTTATGGTAAATGAAGAGGATGCCTTTGCGAATGTATTGACATTAAAGAACAATTATATGGTCATGGTTATCTGTGAAATATTGATTCTCTTATTGTATTGTGGATTCTATATCACAAAAGTTCGTAGAATATCTAAAAAATCTAATGAACTTAATGAAGATTTAAATGTATCCAATACATTAATTCAATGTGTTAGAAAATTATCGAATGATTTATATAAAGAAAGTACCATTGATGAAATTCTTCAGATCATTTGTGAGTTTTATCAAGCTGAAAGGTGTTATGTATTAGATTTGGATATGGACAATAAAAAGGCAAATGGTATCTTTGAATATGGAAAACGACATGATGATATTCATATTGAGAACATGGTTCGTTTGTGTTTAGAACATATGGATTTAGTGAATCAATTTTTTGAAAATCAAAAATCTTATTATATAGAAGATGTGACTCATGAAATACCTTCTACAAGTCCAATTTATGCGACTTTTATGCAACAAAAGATTCATAGTATTATAGTTGTACCGTTTATGGATAATAAAAAAATCAAAGGTGTTTTTGCGGTAGACAATCCAAAACAGAATTACTACCAAAAAGATTTCTTAGAATCTTTATGTTTCTTTATTAAAACGGCTATGGAAAGAGAAAAAGAGAAGACAAAACTAAAAAATTTAAGTTATGTAGATTCTTTAACCTATGCACAAAATCGCAATCACTTTAATGAATATATAGAACAAAATAGAAACAAAGAACTCCATTCTTTAGGTGTTATTTACTTAGATTTAAATGGACTTAAAGAAATCAATGATAAAATGGGACATATCGCAGGAGATACACTCATTATTACTGCATCATATGCTCTACAAGAAATCTTCTTAGATAATTCCTATCGTGTAGGTGGAGATGAATTTGTGGTCATTGAACAAGATGTATCCGAACTCTTATTCTTTGATCAATATGCAAAATTACTCAAACGGATGAAAGAATTAGAAATCAGTGTTGCGGCAGGTTGTGTATGGAAAGAAACTTGTTCAAATCTATCTGAAACTTTACAAGAAGCCGATCAAAAGATGTATGAAGATAAAAAGCGTTATTATTCTTTAGCTGAAAATGATCGAAGAAGCCGATAAAAAAGATTGGAAATTAAACTCCAATCTTCTGTGTGTTTTTGAAACGAAGCTTTGCCACTTGGTAAAGCTTTTCTTTTCCAAATTTTTGTACAAATTTCTTACCGCACACATCCACCTTGCTTCCGGCACCCTTCTCAAATTTGAAATCATATTTTTCTTCCATAAGATCCCACGTTTCTAGAAAGGCATTTCTTGCCAAGATACTCGCACAAGCTACTGCCAGGTATTTGTTTTCGGCCTTGGTTTCAAATGTGATACCCCGAATGACTTCAGGAAAGCCTTGTAAGTAGCGATAGTAACTTTTTTCTTGCACAAACTGATCAATAACGATCTGCTTAGGAAGCGTATATCCTTTATGTACCAAATTTACATAAGCCTGGTTATGCAGACGACACTTCATATCCACCATATTACAAGTATCATGCATGTCATTATATTTTGAATTGGGAACAATCAAAATACTATGTGGACACACTTCCTTGATGATAGGTGCAAGCTTACGAATCTTAACATCATCCACCTGCTTTGAATCTTGAATGCCAAGATGCGCAAGTTTTTTGCGAGCCTTGTTTGTGACAATACAGCTAGCCACTACAACTGGACCAAAATAATCACCAGTACCCACTTCATCGCTGCCCGCTTGATCTTGTGCTTCACTATGCGTTGGTTTCGGTTCTAACCAAGAAAGATCAGCTCCCTGAAATACAACTTTACCACTTGTATATGCCGTAATCGAACATTCTTTCGTTTTGATTTGATAGTACGTATACTGTGGTGTACTTTCTTTTAATATAAAAGGAGATAATCGATTTTTTAATTGAAAGATCTCTTCTTTTGTCATATTCTTTGTCAATGTTGCCATTTTAATCACCTTATTTAGTTTACCATAAATTTTGTGTTAAAATAGGTGAGAACGGAGTATTTTATGGAACAAAATTTTAGAAATGAATTAAACCAGGCCATTGATTTTTCAAGTGTATTAACACAGATTTCTGCATTTTCTAGCTTTTCTTGCGCCAAAGAAAAAATTTTAAATGCATTGCCTGTATTTGATAAATTAGAAATACAAGAACAATTAAACTATGCCAAAGAAGCCATTCAGTTTGAACAAGCCGGAGGCTTACTTTCTTTATCAGGAGCGAATGATATTTCTTTACCAGTCTCAAAAGCTTTGAAACAGATGACACTAACAAGTAAAGAATTGATTTCCATCTACCATTTTTTAACGGCTGTTAAACAAGCCAAACAAAGCTTGGATGGATCTGACTATCCAGAACTGACAAATTTAGCTCAATCTATGGATGGATGTACACGTTTGATGGATTCAATCATTTCAAAGATTGATTTAACAGGATCGGTAAAAGAAGATGCTACACCCGCATTAAAAAGTATGCATAAGGCATTGGTAGATACGCGCTTAGCATTACAATCGAAATCAAGACAGTTTTTAAAGAAGAACAGTTCAAAACTTATGGAAAATATGACGACAACTGTATCTGGACGTGTTGTTGTCTTGGTTCGTGCCCAAGACAAGAATGCCTTTGGCGGTATGATTCATGGACAATCCAGTTCAGGACTTGCCTATTATGTTGAACCATCCAGCTTTGTAGCTGATAATAATGAGATTTCTTCTTTGATGATTCGTATTGAAGAAGAAAAGAAACGAATCTGTAAGGAATTGTCGATGCAAGTTAAGAAAAATGCGTTGTCTTTAACTTCGGCATTAGAAACATTAACTGTAATTGATGTAGCTTTCACAAAGGCAAAATGGGCAGTACGCTATGATGGTTGCATTCCATCTTTACAATCAAGAGATCACTCTATGTATTTAGAACATGCCAAACATCCTTTGATTGATGAAAAGAAAGTGGTTTGTAACACATATGAATTAAATGATAAACAAGCTTGCCTTATGATTTCAGGACCAAACATGGGAGGTAAGACTGTCACATTAAAGACAATTGGACTCTTTGTAGCTTTGGCCCATGCAGCATTTCCCGTATTATGTCATAAAGCCATTCTACCATTCTATCAATCGATGTATTTTGACATTGGAGATCATCAGTCCATTGAAAACAACTTATCGACTTTCTCAAGTCATATTTCTCGTCTGTCTCATATTTGTCAGAAGAGTGATGAGAATAGTTTTATCTTATTGGATGAAATTGGAAATGGTACCGATCCATTAGAAGGAGCCAGTCTTGCGGTTGCGATTTTGGAGTATTTGATTTCAAAAAGAAGTACGATTATTACTTCAACACACTATTCGCAAGTAAAAACATATGGAAAAGCGAATGATTCTGTATTAGTATCGAGTGTTGAGTTTAATCCAGAAACATTAAAGCCAACCTATAAATATATTCCTGGTGTATCTGGAGCAAGTTATGCCTTTCATATTGCCAGAGAATACAATTTAGAAGAGTCCATTTTAGAAAGAGCGGATTTTTTAAAGAATGAAAATGAAAAGCAGACAGAAAAAGAATTGGAGAAATTAGAAAAACTTCAAAATGATGTCTTGAAACAAAAGGAGCGTTTTAATCAATTGATTGAAGATGCGCACCGCGTTCAAAAGGAGGCTTACGAAAAAGAAAAAGAAATCGAAAAGCGTAAGGCCCAATTGGATGCATCGTATCAGGAACAATTGAATGAGATGCTCGAAAAGAAAAAGGCAGAGGCCAAAGCAATTTTAACTGTGCTTCGTAAAGAAAAGACGGGTAAGCAGCATAAGCAGATTGAAAAGATGCATGAACTGGATCTTTTAAATGAGCATGTTGAAGAAGTTGAAGAAGATAAGAAAGAATTTAAGGTTGGTGATTATGTAAAAATCACAGGCTTAAATTCGCATGGTGAAATTGTGGACATTCGAAGAAATGAAGCTACCGTTTTAACAAATGGTATGAAGATGAAGGTGAAAATTTCAAAGTTGGAGCCTATGCATAAGCCACAAATCAAGAAAGCAACTTATAAAGCGCATGTAGAATCGGTATCCAGTCGTTTTCCTTTGGAGTTGAATCTAATTGGAATGCGTGTCGAAGAAGGTATTGCTGCTTTAGATAAATATTTAGATCAAGCTGTCGTTAAACACATTAAACAAGTACGTATCATTCATGGTATGGGTACGGGTGCTTTGCGTACGGCCGTTTGGAAGGATTTAAAGAAACAGCCAAATGTTTCTAAGTTTAACAGTGCCGGTCCAAGTGAAGGTGGACTTGGTGCGACGATTGTTATATTAAAGTAGGGGATAAAATGAGTGTTTCTAAACATCTACAAGATAAATTAGCCTTACTTCCAGATTCTCCTGGATGTTACATCATGAAAGATGAGAATCAGAATATATTGTATGTAGGAAAGGCCAAAGTATTAAAGAATCGTGTGCGTTCTTATTTTCATGGTACCCACAACAATAAGACGACGCGTTTAGTGTCGCACATTCGTGATTTTGAATTTATCGTGACGGGCAGTGAAAAAGAGGCTTTATTATTAGAAATTAATTTAATAAAAAAACATACGCCACCTTACAACATCATGTTTATGGATGATAAGACATATCCATATATTGAAATCACAAAAGAGAATAATTTTGTGGTGCGTACAACACGAAATATCAAAAATAAAAAGAGTGAATATTTTGGGCCGTATCCAAGTAGTCAGTCGGCTTATGAAATCGTGAGATTGATCAATCAGATCTTTTGCGTACGTAAATGTCGTCATATTCCAGATTCTCCGTGTTTGTACTATCACATGCACCAATGTCTAGGACCTTGTATTCATGAGATTGATCCTAAGGAAAATGAAAAGACGCGTAAAAAAATTAAGAAGTTTTTGCAGGGAGACACCAAAGAGGTGATGGATTCTTTGCAGGCTAAAATGATGGAGGCCAGTGAAAACTTGCAGTTTGAAAAAGCACAGGAAATCTATAATACGATCCAAGCATTAGAGCATGTCATTGAAAAACAGACGATTGACTTTAAAGATCGTGCGAATCGTGATGTATTTGGATATTATGTGGATTCTGGATACATTTCTTTTCAAGGTTTCTTTATTCGTCAAGGAAAATTATTGGAAAGAAATATGTCAATCACACCGTTGTATGAAGATGAGATGGATGCCTTTACTAGTTTTATCATGCAGTATTATGAAAAAAATGTGGTGCCAAAAGAAATTTTGGTGCCGTCTGGAACGCCAGTGGACGTTTTAAAGGAAGCTTTAAATACGAATGTGCATATTCCAGTTCGTGGTGAAAAAAAGAAACTGATAGATTTGGTTTATAAAAATGCCAAGGAAGCACATGAACAGAAGTTTAAACTGGTATTTCGTAAGGATAATGAGTTGCGTCAGGCCAATGAAATGTTGTCAAAAATATTCAATGCGGATATTCATACGGTTGAAATGTTTGATAACTCCCACATTCAAGGTACGTTTAATGTGAGTGGTTTGGTTGTCTTTAAGGATGGCTTACCCGATAAGAATTCATATCGTCATTATAAATTAGATGGGTATCGCAGTGATGTGGACAGTATGAAAGAAGTCATTTATCGAAGATACTTTCGATTGTTGAAAGAACATTTGCCGATGCCAGATTTATTGTTGGTGGATGGTGGTGCTGCACAGATTGCGGCGGCCAAAGAAATTATAGATATGTTGCAGCTTGATTTAAGAGTGGCAGGACTCGTAAAGGATGATAAGCATGCGACAAGAGCATTGATGGATGTGAATTTAAATGAAATTCCAATTGATTCCAAGTCGAGCTTATTCTTCTTATTAACACGTATGCAGGATGAAGTGCATCGCTTTGCGATTTCGTATCATAGAAAACTTCGAGATCAGTCTATGACAAAATCTGTATTGGATACGGTGAGCGGTATTGGGCCTAAGCGTAAAAAGGAATTGTTGAAGCATTTTAAAAGCATGAAGCAGATGCGTCTTGCGAGTGTAGAACAATTGAGTGAAGTGATTCCTGAAGATGTGGCTAAGATTCTATATGCTCGTTTGCATGAGAATTAATAGTCTAGTATAATGGGGTGCGTGAGGTACTTATTTTGATTAGTAAAAAAGAATTGCGAGCACGTATTTTATTGATTGTGGTTTGTCTAGCGGTGGGCTTATATTGTCTATATAGCATGGATAAATCGTATGATCCTTTAGCTCGATATCCTTATACAACCGATGAAAATCGTGATGTTTTATTAAAATATCTAGATAGTGATGATATTGATTATTTGGTAAATCAACATATTTCACCGGATAAATTTATGGATTTTATAGAGTTGAAAGATTTCAATTTAAAAAATACGTTATATTATAAAGAAGCCAAGGAAACGCAGGATGCAGATAATGAATATATCGTCAATTTTGTGAATCGTTTTCGAAAGAATTTTTCGTATGATTCTTTAAAACAATTGTTGATGCACTATTCATATATTGATTTAACGACGTTCTATGAAAACGAAGCTGTATTATATTCCGATTTAAGATTGATTGCCGATCCAACCAATCCGTATGTCGTATTAAATCAGGAGAATACGGTATATAAGTATATACCAGAAAAGATTACGACATTTAATACTATCTTAGTTCAAACATGTATGGTCGAAGATCTAACGAATATGTTAGATTCGTATGCGTCTGTTATGGATGGACAGGATCATTTGAATTTGGTCAGTGGTTATTTGAATTATGAACAAATTCTAGATCAATATGTCAACGCATCCAAAGAATATGAGGGTGTTGACCACTATATGTTTAGTGCCGGTAAAAATGAGCAGCAGCTCGGGTATACGATTGTATTAGAGGGTCATGATGAATGGATCAATCTATGTAGGCAATATGTCGATGATGAATATGATTATTCAAAAGTCGAAGAAGAATTGTCTGAAGAAAGTAAAAAGCGTATGGAATGGATTGAAGAAAATGCGTATCGCTATGGCTTTGTAGTTCGCTACCAACAAGAACAAGAAAAGAAGACGGGACATTGGTATCAGCCTTTTATGCTTCGTTATGTGGGTGTAAAAACCGCAAAAATCATGCATGATAGCGGTAAGGGCATGGAACAAATGTCATTTCCGGATGAATTGGAGTAAAAGACTTTATGGAAATAGTTGTTGTGAGTGATTCTCATGGAAGAAACGATATATTAAAAACGATCCAGGAAAAACATCCGAATGCGAAATTGTTTATTCATTGTGGTGATTTAGAGGATGATCCGATGAATTATCCGGGCTATATCATTGTGCGTGGAAACAATGATTATTTTGGTCGTTTTGAAAATGAAAGAATCATACCGATTGGTAAACATCAAATTTATGTAACACATTCTCATCGGTTCTCTTATTTTTTAAGAAGTGAACAATTGGTGAATCGTGCTAAAGAATTGAATTGTGACATTGTATGCTTTGGACATACACACGTATCCTTTTTAGATCGTGTTGATGGTGTTACATTAGTAAATCCAGGATCTTTATCGCATTCTAGAGATGGAAAGCCATGTAGCTATGCGATTTTAGATATAAATGAAGATGACGTTCAGGTTGAATTCAAATTTGAGCCTGAGTGGTAAGAAAGAGGGAAGTTTTATGTACAAAATAAGCGAATTATATGATTTAGATCATACTTTGGCAAAGGATTATTTAGCAAAGTTTGAATATCCTTGGCAAGCTTTGTCGGGAATCAAAGACTTGATTTTAGAACTAGGTAAAAACTTAGGAGAAGATTATGTGGAAGTCAAAGAACACGTATGGGTACACAAGAGTGCCAATGTCTTTGAAAGTGCATATCTAGGAGCTCCATGCATCATTGGTCCTGAAACAGAGGTCCGTCATTGTGCCTTTGTGCGTGGAAGTGCTTTAGTGGGCGCAAACTGCGTGGTTGGAAACAGTGTGGAATTAAAGAACTGTATTTTATTTGACAATGTAGAAACACCTCACTATAACTATGTAGGAGATAGTATTCTTGGATATCATTCTCACTTGGGTGCTGGAGGCATCACAAGCAATTTAAAGAGTGCTCGTGACAATATCATCTTAAGAAGAAAAGATGAAAATTATAATGTGGTTGAAGAATTTGAAACAGGATTAAGAAAAATCGGTGCCTTTATGGGTGACTATGTAGAAGTTGGATGTAACTCTGTACTTTGTCCAGGAACGATTATTGGTCCACACACAAATGTATATCCACTATCTCGTGTGCGTGGTCAGATTGCGGCAAATTCAATCTTTAAAGATGCTTCACACGTGACTTTAAAGGATTAATCTTACGAACTTGTAATTTTACAAGTTCTTTTTCTTGTGTTAATGTGTAGGTATGAAAAAGTTTGTTAAGTTTATATTTAAATTATTATTAATCTTGATTATTGCCTTTGTAGGCATCTTTTTTGGTAAAGGATATTGGGGTTATTTAGAATTAACACAATCTCAATCTGTGGATGATGTGGTAAGTGAAGTCACATCTAGATCTACTTTTGTCGGATATGATGATTTATCACCTGAACTTGTACGAGCAACGGTGGCAATAGAGGATCGCCGTTTTTATGATCATGGAGGCGTTGATTATATTGGGCTTATGCGTGCACTTGTATCCCAATTTGATGATGATCTATTAAAAAGTGGTGGTTCTACGATTACGCAGCAATTGGCTAAAAATTTATATGGTATGTTTGATGGTACGTGGGATCGTAAAAGTACAGAATTATTTGTAGCTCGTTATTTGGAGAAACATTATTCTAAAAATGAAATCATTGCCCTATATGTGAATGTGATCAATTATGGAAATAACTATACAGGTATCTATGAAGCAAGTTATGGATATTTTGATACAGACCCAGAAGATCTGACTATAGCTCAGGCTTCTTTGCTTGCAGGAATTCCCCAATCGCCAAACAATTATGAATTAGTTTATCATTTTACCCAAGCCAAGCAAAAACAATATGCCGTATTAAAGGCGATGGCTGAATGTGGCTATATTTCAGAAAGTGATATTGCGACATATTATAATGCATCTGTTTAAGGATGCATTTTTTTGTGTTTACATTGTGATGATAGAATATTGACAAAATACTATCATATGATATGATTGTGATAGGAATAAGCGAAAATGCCATCATTTTCTTGGGGATGAAAATCTTGATTGATAAATCAGAAATTGCTGATTATCTTACTAAAGCAAAGAAATTGATAGTACAGAATAAATTTAGTATCGCTTTAAATTCAAACAGAATGACAAATTTATCGTTGTTTGATGAGTATTTAATTGATGAAGAGCGGATTAAGATCATATTATTAGATTTAACAGAAGATGATTTCTGTGAAAAGGTTCAAAATAAGCATGTTCAATTTCAACATGAGTGGTTGTATATCTTTGGAAAAGAGATTTCTTTAATGAAGAGGTATGAAGAAAAAAGTGAAGTGGTTCCTTTATATATCAAGTTTAATATGATTGAAAACAAATTTGTGATTGTCATATCATTTCATAAACAAAAGTATCCACTAGTTTATTATTTTCGATAACAGATAAAAAGGAGGCAGTATTGTATGCAAAGAGAAACAGGATTTTGTGTAGAGTGCAGGGATGTCACATCTTATACATTACAGAAGAAGTTGGTGAAAAAGATGATTCGCGGTGAAGAATTAACTTTTGAAATTACTTGTGCTATTTGTGATCGATGTGGTGAATTCATGAGTGTTCCTGGTATTATTGATTTAAATGTACGTGAAGTCGATGAACAATATAGGAAATTAAAGGATTTAGTGACCATTGAGGATATTTATACTTTAATGAAACTCTATAATATTGGCAAGGCACCTTTATCAATCGTATTAGGATTTGGCGAAATAACGATTACTCGCTATCTATTAGGACAGGTTCCATCTAAAGAATATTCAGATGTGATTCGTAATGCATTGTTTTCTCCTGAATATATGGAACAAAAAATGCTCGAAAATAAAGATAAAATTGCGATGAGTGCCTTCAAAAAGTCTATGACGAAAGTAAACGAGTTAAAAAATATATTTACTGTTTCGAATAAAATGATTGGTGTTATATCCTATATTTTTGAAAGAATGGATGAAGTGACACCGTTAATGCTTCAAAAGCTGTTGTATTATATACAGGGATTTTCGTTTGCGTTAAATGATAGAGAAATGTTTATAGAAAATTGTGAGGCATGGGTACATGGACCTGTATATAAAGATGTATATAATATTTTTAAACATTTTAGGTATAATGTGATTGATGATCCGAAGTTTGTAATGTTTGAAGGGTACAAAAAGTATTTGGATGATAAAGATAAATATATTATAGATTTAGTGGTGAATACATTTGGTCAATATGGTGGTAAAATTTTAGAAAAAACAACGCATAAAGAAAGTCCTTGGTTATTTGCGCGTAATGGCTATAGTGACAATGTACCTTCCAACGAAATAATTTCGAAGGAAACGATTAAAGAATATTTTCATGAATTAATAAATGAATATGATATTTCAAAAGAAGAAAATATTAATAAATATATATTAAACTTAAGTAATATCATTTGATGCATCTGTTTAGGATGCATTTTTTTGTTGATAGAATTTCTAGTGGCTTTTTAAAAAAATCCTTGCATGGCATTCTATCTTTTGATATAATAGTCAAGCAATGCCCGGGTGGTGAAATTGGTAGACGCAGTGGACTCAAAATCCACCGGTAGCGATACCGTGCCGGTTCGAGTCCGGCCCTGGGCACCATTTTTAAAATTAAATATTTGTTTTTTGCCCGGGTGGTGAAATTGGTAGACGCAGTGGACTCAAAATCCACCGGTAGCGATACCGTGCCGGTTCGAGTCCGGCCCTGGGCACCATTTTGAATTGTTGGATCAAGTTTTTCGGGCTTGGTCCTTTTTTATGATATAATTTTTGATAGTTGGAGGATTACATATGAAAGTATTAGTTGGATTAAGTGGTGGTGTAGATTCTGCTGTTGCAGCTTATTTATTAAAGAAACAAGGATATGATGTGACTTGTTGTTTTATGCGTAACTGGGATAGTTTTGCGAATAATGATATTGCAGGAAATCCTACAATCAAAGATGATACTTGTCCTCAGGAACAGGATTATTTAGATGCGCTAGCGGTTGCCAATCATTTGGATTTGCCTTTACAGCGTGTTGATTTTATTGAAGAATATTGGGATAACGTATTTAAAACGTTTTTAAGTGAATATGAAAAGGGGCGTACGCCAAATCCAGATATTTTATGTAATAAATATATTAAGTTTGATTCATTTTTTGAATATGCTATGAAACAAGGTTTTGATAAGGTGGCTACAGGGCATTATGCTTCAAACAAAGAGGAAGAGAATGGCTTTACATATTTAACACGTGCTAAAGATCAGAATAAAGACCAGACATATTTCTTGTGTCAGGTTGAAAAGAGTAAGGTGGCTAAAACGATTTTTCCTTTGGCAAATTTAGAAAAACCAGAAATTCGTAAGATTGCTTCTGAATTAAACTTAGAATCGGTTGCGACAAAGAAAGATAGTACGGGTATTTGTTTCATTGGAGAAAGAAACTTTAGACAATTCTTATCGAACTATCTTCCTAGTAAAGATGGTGACATTGTAGATGTGAATACTGGTAAAGTCATTGCACGACATGTGGGCGTTTTATATTACACGATTGGACAAAGAAAAGGTTTAAATATAGATCATGAAAAGGGTCCTTGGTTTGTGGTTGGAAAAGATGTTGTGAAGAACATTCTTTATGTATGTCGTACAGACCAAAGAGATTTATTGTATTCAGATTCGTGTGTTGTAAAAGGAATCAACTGGATCTTGCCAAGTTTGGATGAGATTCCAACAAAGTGTACTTGTAAATTTAGATATCGCCAAAAGGATCAGGATATTGAAATCGAAAGATTGGATGATACAAGTGTGTTAGTAAAATATCCACAAACGATTGCGTCTGTTACAGAAGGACAGGAAGCTGTATTCTACGATGGCGACAAGTGCATTGGTGGGGGTGTCATTGAAGAAGTCTTCAAGGATGGTAAGAATTTAAATCAATTGATTATGGAGACAGCCAATGGACATCGAGGCTAGGCTTGAATATATCATATTTGAAAATAAAGCCAATCATTATGTCGTTGCTGGTTTTTCGGAATTAAAGACATATCATAATTTTACAGCGGCTGGAAGAATTGAAGATCCAATCGAAGATCAAGAATATGTTTTGCAGGGGGAATATGTAAAACACCCTAAGTATGGGGAGCAGTTTCGTGTGGATATGGCCAAAAAGAAATTGCCAGACAATTCGGATGCGATTATTCATTTTCTTTGTGGTGAGAATTTTCCTACGATTGGTAAAAAAACAGCCGAAAGTATTTATGAGACTCTTGGCGAGAATTGTTTAGAGAAGATTCATAATAATCCAGAACTTTTACATGAAGTGCCCAATTTGACTGCCAAAAAGATGTTGATTATTCAAAAGGGCATTCAAGAATTTACAGGATTTAATGAGACATACGCAAAGCTATTAAAGTATGGCTTGAGTCCAAGACAGATTCAGATGTTACTAGACACATATGATAATGTGTTGGATGTGATTGAAGAGGATTGTTTCAAACCTTATTATGAAGTGTATGGTTTTGGATATAAAACTGCTTGTAAGATGGCAAGTGCCATAGGCTTATCCAATGAGGATCCAAGAAGATTGGATGCCTATATCTATGAGTTGGCTAGACAACTATCTATGGCAACTGGAAATACATATATTACATTTGCGACAATCTTTCAAAATGTACGTGGCGTAAATGAATCCTTGATTCAGGAAAGTATTGATCGTTTGGTTTCACTTCAATATTTGTATGTTGAAAATACTCGAATCTATCCTTTTACTTTACATGAAGATGAGGTCACGATTGCCAAAGAGTTGAAAAATCATTTATTTAAAGTGGAAAGTGTGGATGTTGAATCAAAAATCAAACAAGTGGAGTTTAGTTTAGCTATTACATATGATCAGGAACAAAAGGATGCGATTCAACTGTTCTTCGATCGTTCGTTCATGATTTTAACGGGTGGTCCAGGTACTGGTAAGACAACAACTGTAAAAGGAATCTTGGAAATTTGTAAGGATGTATATCCAGATAGTAAGATTCAGCTTTGTGCACCAACAGGAAGAGCTTCAAAGCGACTTGCACAACTTTCAAATTGTGATTCAAGAACCATTCATTCCTTGTTGCAGTGGAACTTAGAAGATAATTCCTTTGGCAAAAATGAGGAGGATCCATTAGATATCGACTTTATTATTGTGGATGAGTTTAGTATGGTGGATACCCACTTATTTGCTCAATTATTAAAGGCACTTCCACAGCGTTGTCGCATTCTTTTAATTGGTGATGAAGATCAGTTAGAGAGTGTGGGTCCTGGAAAGGTGTTAGAAGATCTAATTAAATCGGATGTGATTGATACGGTCCATTTAAAGAAGATTTTTAGACAGTCAAGTGGTTCTGGAATCGTGACTTTGGCAAAAGAAATTCGTGAAGAAACTACGTGTCATTATGAGGATGGTGTTGAGTTTATTGAAAGAACAACGCCAAAAATTATGGATGCCCTAATCGATTATGTCAAAGATATGGATCTAGATTCCATGCAGATCTTGGCACCAATGTATAAGGGGGCTGCTGGCATTGATGAGATCAATCGTCAGATGCAGGTGTTGTTCAATCCAAAAAGTCCGCAAAAGAATCAGATGAAGGTAGGAACAACAATCTTTCGTGAAAATGATAAGGTCATGTTGTTGAAGAATTTGCCGGATGAAGATGTTTATAATGGGGATATTGGTACGATTGTTGAAATTGATTCAAAACAGAATGTGATTTCAGTGGATTTCACAAATGCGATTGTTGATTTTTCAACAGACTTTCTATATTACTTAAAACACGCATGGTGTATCAGTGTTCATAAATCTCAAGGTAATGAATATCAGACGGTATTCTGTATTGTGGATGTGAATGCGAAAAATATGCTAGAAAAGCGTCTTTTATATACAGCGATTTCGCGTGCTAAAAAACAGCTTTTTATTATTGGCAATAGGAGCTTATTTGAAACGCAGGTACGCTTAAAATTAAAGCGTATTCGCCAAACAACGTTGCAGGAAAGAATTTATGAAAGTATTAGAAAATAGAATATATCGACATTTTAAAGGAAACACTTATAAAGTGTTGTGTGTTGCGATGCATACGGAAACGCAAGAGAAGATGGTGGTTTATCAAGCATTATATGGGGATTATAAGTATTTTGTTCGTCCATATGAAATGTTTGTGTCAAAAGTAGATCATGACAAGTATCCGGATGTGAAGCAGGAATATCGATTTGAACTCATAGAAGAATAGGCTTAGGTCTATTCTCTTTTTCTTACTGTGCGATTTGTTAACGTATCCAAATTGGGAGTGTGTTATAATAAATCATATTGACAAAGGGTGATTTAAATTATGGGGCGTGAATTATTTTTAGACTTTTTTACAGAGCACGAAGTGCCTGTTATTCGTAAAAGAAGACATACATTTTTAAATATGGATGATGAGAATGTATATGTTTTAAAAGAAGGTGTTGTGAAGGTCAGTGTTTTAATGCGTGATGGACGTGAATTTAATATTGCGTATTTAAAAGGCTTTGATATTTTATCTATGTTTAAAGATGCAGTTGTTGATTGTAAATTCTCTTCATTGATGATTCGTGTTGAGAGTGATGAAGCTAGTTTTTATTGTGTTTCTAAAGAATTATTCAATCAATTATTAAATGAACATTCTGAATTGGTGGAATACGTGAATATGTATTATCGTAAGAAATTATCGGAAACAATTTCAAGACAAGAATTAATGACGATGAATGGCAAGAATGGTGCTGTATGTGCATTTATATACTATTTGGTTACAATGTTTGGAAAAGAAGCGCGTGATGGAATTTTGATCGACCTAAAGATCACAAATGATGATATTGCGGGTTTCTGTGGAATTTCTACAAGACATAGCGTGAATCGTATTTTGCGTGGCTTAAGAGAAGAACATGTTATTCGCACATTGTATAATAAAATCATGGTCTTGGATGTCGAGTATTTAAAACAATTTGTAGATGTTAAGGTGGATGCATAATCCGCCTTTTTTCATGCAAAATAAAAAGAGCCGACTTAAAATGTGGGATGTCGACTCTTAAAACTGGTCATTATAAGAAAGACTATCATGAGTTGGTTACAACCAGTTTTGTTTACTATATCATGGATTTTGAAGCAAAAAAAGAGCTGAACTAGATGATGTGGCAAATAATTCAGCTCTATTCATAGGAAACTGGATATGCAAATTACTTTATGGACACGCTATCCAGCAAAAATAAGTATATCATCTTGTTGTGTATTATACAAAAACAATTGTCCATAATTGTATATGTAAGGAACACGTACCATAATAAATATCAATTGCTAACAAGATTCTACTGAAGTATGATACAATGGAAATAATGATAGAGGTGACGAAGATGAATTGTGACTATGTGCTTCAATATCTGGAAAAGACGGAAGTCCCAATTGTTTCAAAAAAGAACCATGATATTATAATGTGCGGTTTAGAAAAGATGATTTTCTTAAAGGAAGGTGTCGTAAAGGTGAGTTCCATTTTAGAGGATGGACGTGAATATAATATAACTTATGCCAAAGGACCCGATCTTCTTTCGTTAATGTGTGACACACTTCGTGAAGATGTTGCGTATCGTATAAGAATTCGTGTTGAAAGTGAAGAGGCATCTTTTTGTTTGGTAAGTCGAGAAGATTTTTCAAGGGCTGTAAAGCGAGATGAAAAATTAAAAGAATATGTTGAGGCATACTATCGTGAGAATCTACAAAGAGCTCTATATCGCCAAAAATGTATGACAATGAATGGAAAGAGTGGCGCTATCTATGCCTTTCTTTATAATTTGATTTCTTTGTTTGGAAAAGAAAATGAGGAAGGTATATTGATTGATATGCAGGTCACAAATGATGATATTGCAGGATTCTGTGGTATTTCTACAAGAAACAGTGTCAACCGTATTTTGCGTGGATTAAGAGAAGAGAATGTAATTCGTATAGTCGATAATAAGATTTTAATTTTGAATGCAGATTATTTAAAGCCATATGCAGACTAAAAGGGTGATATCTCACCCTTTTCATTTCGCTAATTTTTCTTTTAATAGTTCCATAGTGATTGGTTTTGCGATATGTCCATCCATACCTGCTTTTATGCATTCTTGAATATCACTTTCAAATGCATTGGCACTCATCGCAAGAATATGTACGCTTTTCGCATCTCTTCGTGGCAAAACACGAATTTCTCGAGTGGCTTCAAGACCGTTTTTAATTGGCATCATAATATCCATAAAAATATAATCAAAAGTGTAAAGCTTAGATTTTTTGAATTGATCAATGGCTTCTTGTCCATTTCGAGCAGTTGATACATCAAGCCCTAGATCTTGTAACAAATGGGTTTGGATCTATCTGTAAAGGAAGAATTATCCTAAAGCTTGTACCAACATTTTCTTTACTTTCCATTTGTATCGTACCATGCACCTTTCTAAGGGCATTATACTCGATTGTAAAACGAAAAAAAGAGCTGATCAGGTAAATCAGCTCAAGAAATAGGAAACGCTGGATAAGCGGTAAAAGGGTAATTTGATTATCCAGCATAGCCTAGTATATCACTATGAATTGAAAATGCAAGGAGATTGAACATATTTTCTGTATCACTAGTTTTTAATATTGATTTGTATTATACTTGAGATAGATTCCGTATCGGAATTTATTTTTTTTGGAGGAAATATGAAAATTATTGTAGTTGGCGATGGGAAAGTTGGCTTTGCGATTGCGAAACAATTGAATCAAGAGGGTCATGATATTACAGTGGTTGAAAATAAAGCGAATGTATTATCGAGTACAATGAATCAACTAGATATTGTTGGTGTGCAAGGGAATGGGGCTAGTTTAGACACATTATTAGAAGCACGTGTACCTTCGAGTGATTTGTTGATTGCGGCTACATCAACGGATGAAGTGAATATTATTTGTTGTTTATTGGCAAAAAAATTGGGAGCTAGACATACCATTGCTCGTATTCGTAATCCAGAATACAATAATACAGTTCGTTTGATTAAAGATGAATTGGGATTGAGTATGAGTATCAATCCAGAGCAGGCGGCGGCTCGTGAAATATTGCGTGCGATTCGTTTCTCAAATTCCATTAAAGTATCGTCTTTTGCGAAGGGAAGAATTGAGCTTGCTGAAGTTAAGGTAACAGAAAATTCCCCACTTATAAATATGCGTGTGGTTGATATCAATCGTCGTTTTAAGACGGAAGTCTTGTTTGTGACGATTTTGCGTGATGGTGAAGTCATCATTCCAAATGGAAATACGGTGATTTATGCAAATGATCGTCTTACATTAACGGGTTCAACAACGCAATTAGAGCGTTTCTTTATTAAGATTGGTATTTTAAGTGATCGTACAGTCAATGAGGTTATGATTGTTGGTGGTGGTCGTATCACATATTATTTGACGAGCATGTTACTTGAATTGGGTATGGCCGTTAAAATTATTGAGTTGAATAAAGAGAAGTGTATCAACTTGGTTGAAAAATTCCCACAGGCAACAGTGATTCATGGAGATGGAACGGATCACGAATTATTATTGAGTGAATCATTAGAGGAAATGGATGCCTTTATCGCTCTTACAGATAATGATGAGGAGAATGTCATTATTTCCATGTTTGCCCAAAGTCATGGTGTTACGCATGTGCTTCCTAAGGTAAATCGTGTTTCTTTAGGTTTCTTGTTGGAAAAGTTGGGTCTTGAAAATTCAATTACGCCTAAGTTTATTACCGCAAACCAAATCGTGCAGTATGTTCGTGCTATGCAGAATACGGTTGGATCAAACGTTGAATCTTTGATTAAGCTAGTGGATGACAAGGTAGAGGCTTTAGAATTTAGAGTGCGTGACAATTGTCGTTTTATTGATGTGCCAATTAAGGATTTAAATATTCGTAAGGGTATTATCATTGCGTATGTAACACATAAAGGTGTTTCTAAAGTAGCAACGGGTGATATGCGTATTCAACTATCGGATACGGTTATTATTATTAGTAAGGTTGCAGGGTTGAGGGATATCAATGATTTACTATCTTAAGCGTAATATACATAAACTCAACTGGACTATGATTGGTAACGTATTGGGTATGGTGCTTATTGCGCAAGCCTGTTTAATGGTGTTGCCGGTCATTGTGGATTTGATTTATCAAGAAGGATTATATGATTCTTACTTGATTGTGATTGGGATTTGTTTGGTTTTAGGCTATGGTTTAATGCGTAAAAAGGCGAGAACGAATTCTTATTTTGCCAAAGACGGAATGCTTGCGGTAGGTCTTGCCTGGATCGTTGTTTCTTTCTTTGGTGGATTACCATTCTATTTGTCGGGTGAAATTCCTTCTTTTGTGGATTGTTTCTTTGAAGCGGTGTCTGGATTTACAACGACAGGTTCAAGTATTTTAACGGAAGTTGAGAATTTGAAACATGCCACACTATTCTGGCGTAGCTTTACACACTGGATTGGTGGTATGGGTATCTTGGTTTTTATTTTGGCCTTACTTCCAAAGTCAAATGATCGTGATATGCATATCATGCGTGCGGAAGCGCCTGGTCCTACCATTGGTAAATTAGTACCTCGTATGCGTCAGTCCGCTATGATTTTATATACCATGTATATGGGATTGACTATCATTCAGGTCATTTTACTATTGATTGGCAAGATGCCATTGTTTGATGCGTTATGTAATACGTTTGGTACGGCGGGTACCGGTGGTTTTGCGATTAAAAACACGAGTATTGGTGCCTACAACAATGCGTATTATGAAGTGATCATTACGATTTTCATGATTTTATTTGGTGTGAACTTTAATATGTATTACTTTTTATTAATCAGAGATTTCAAACAGGTCTTTAAAAATGAAGAGTTGCGTACATATTTAGGTATTATTCTATTCTCAATTACTTGTATCACATTGAATATTTTATCCATGTATAATTTTGATGTATTCAAATCCATTCGTTTGGCAAGTTTTCAAGTGGGTTCAATTATAACGACAACCGGATATTCGAGTTGTGATTATAGTGTCTGGCCACAATTTAGTAAGATGATCCTCTTCTTATTAACAGTCTGTGGTGCGAGTGCTGGTTCGACTGGTGGTGGTGTGAAGGTAAGTCGTCTTTTGATTATTGTAAAGAAAATCAAATTGGATATTCAAAAGTTACTACATCCACAAAAAGTAGAGGCCATCACAATGGATGGTAAAGTAGTAGATACAGAGGTAGTCAATCAGATTATGGCGTATTTTTGTAGTTTCATTATTATTGTCGGTGTCTTGTTGTTCTTGGTTTCATTCAATAATTTTGATTTTGAGACAACGGTTACATCGGTAATGACTTGTATTGGCAATGTAGGTCCAGGATTTGGTCTTTGTGGTCCAATGGGTAACTTCTCCATGTTCTCGGATTTTTCGAAGATTGTCTTATCTTTTGCGATGTTGATTGGTCGTTTGGAAATCTATCCAATTATCATTTTCTTGGCTCCAATTTTAAATATTCGTAGTGTGTCTAAGAATATTCATAGTCGTAAAAAGCGTAGAAGCAATTAAGGTACTTTATGTACCTTTTTTATTTGCACTTTTTAGTACAATTTGTACTTTTTAATTGAGTGTAAACGCATACATCTAACTTAAACGTAATTTATGTTACTATATAGTCAAATTAGTTTACTTTTATTTAATAGGAATATAACCATAGTTTTTAGTGGATTGAAATAGGATTAAGAGTTTGATAGAGTAATGGATATTAGGGGATTTTTTATGAAGATAATAGATAATGATTTGACAATTCAAGAAGTGTGTGGGCGTATTGGTGGATATCATCGGTGTTCATTGGAGGATGGATATCCCTTTTTATATGTGAGTTTAAAATTTCAAGAGATTTTTGGTTGGTCAAAAGAAGAGATTGAAACTCGGTTTGATAATAAATTAATGAATATGGTGCATCCAGAGGATAGAGAGATGGATTTATTCAATTCTGTTTTTCGTTTGTTAGGAAAAGATGGATATCACTATGTAAGTGAGAGTGTAGAGAAAGAGGGAAATTCTATACTGCATGGACATATTTCGGATGTGACAGAGTTTATTCGGGAAAAGGAACAGAATAATATCTTATCGGCTTTGACTATGGATTATACTTCTTTAGTGCTTTGTGACTTGAAACAAGATACAGTGGAAGTGATTAAGCAGGATGCGAGTTGTGCTGAAATGAATTGGCATAGTTATAGTGAAAGTTTAAATTATTTCTATGATAATGTACTGATGAAGGATTCTTGTCCAAATTATATGGATATTTTATCAAATGGGTCTTTAATGCGTACATTAAAGGAACAGAGTTCTTTAGAATGGCATTTTCAAATTGTTCCGGATGAGAATGGAATTTCGAATTTAGGGGCAAGGGCAGTATTTCTATATGAGGATTTGAATCATTTTAAGATTATAATGGGTTTTCGTCCAATTGATGAAATTGTAAAGAGGGAAAAAGTATTAGAACTTCAAAGAGAGATTATTGAGGGTCTTGGTAAAGAATATTTTTCCGTATTATTGTTGGAGTTGGATAGTGGTCAAATCTTTTCATATCGTGAAGTGGGAGAGAATGGTAAGCGTATTGCGGATTTTTGTCGTAAATATGAAAATCAGTGGTGTGCATTATTGCCGGCTTATGCCGATGAGATTGTGACGGATGAAAGTCGTGAAAATTTCTTAGATCAGCTTTCGTTAGATGCGTTATGTTCAAATCAAGATGATTTTTCAATGACCTATGAATTTAAAATGGGTGATCGTATTCTTTATCATCAGACACGTATTGCGTATGTTTATAAAAAGGATCGTAGTCGTGTGGCGGTGATTGGTACAAGAAACATTGATGATTTGATCAAGAAGGAACGTATGCAGGAGGCAAAATTAAAAGAGGCATATATTGTGGCGGAAGAGGCGAATAAGGCGAAAACGGATTTCTTAAACAATATGTCGCATGATATTCGCACGCCTATGAATGTGATTCTTGGCTACAATGAATTGATGAAGCAGTACTTGACAGATCCAATCCTGGTGGATTATCAAAATAAGATTGAGCAGAGTGGTAAGCTATTACTTTCAATCATTAATAATGTGCTGGATATGGCGCGTATTGAGAGTGGTAAGATGGTTGTCGAAGAAAGAGCCGAGCAAATCGGGCTTATGGTCGAAGAAATCGAGAACGTATTCGAGTCGAGTGCACAAGAAAAGAATATCGTATTTACAACAAGTGTGGATGTTGATCATTCACATGTGTTGTGTGATGGTTTTAAGATTCGTGAAATCTTAATGAATCTAGTGGGCAATGCGTTTAAGTATACGCCTGATAGTGGTCACATTGCGATTGATGTGAAGGAACTCGATTGTGAAAAATCTGGTTATGTCAGAATTCAAACGCAAGTCAAAGATACGGGTGTTGGTATGAGTGAAGACTATCTTCCAACTTTATTTGATTCTTTTTCTAGAGAATACAATACAACGATTGGAAAAGTGTCGGGTACAGGTCTAGGCATGGCGATTGTCAAAAAACTTGTGGATATGATGGATGGAGATATTTGTGTAAAGAGTAAGCTGGGTGAGGGGACTTGTTTCACTCTTACTTTTGAGCATAGAATAGCGGATGAGGATTCTATAGAATTGAATCAAGAATTAGATGTTCTGGATGAAAAATCCATCTTAGAAGGCAAGCGTGTTTTACTTGTGGAAGATAATGATTTAAATGCTGAGATTGCGATGGCCATACTTGAACAGAGTGGTTTAGTGTTGGATCGTGTTGAGGATGGTTTAGCTTGTGTAAATCGGTTGTCTGAAGTGGATGCAGATTTGTATGATTTAATTTTGATGGATATTCAAATGCCAAACATGAATGGGTATGAGGCGACTAGAAGAATTCGTCAATTTGAGAATGTAAAAAAGGCAAGTATTCCAATTCTAGCTATGACGGCCAATGCGTTTGAGGAAGATAAGAAAATGGCAATGGAAGCAGGTATGAATGGGCATATTTCTAAGCCAATTGATGTGAATGTATTGGAAAAGCAGATCATAAACATATTCAAAAAAGTGTCTTAATGGACACTTTTTTCTATACAAGGTAACTATTTGCGGTTTATAATGTGGGTAGTTCGATGCAAAGGAGTGGTAATATATATGAGATTTTTTGATTACATTGATACTATCGAAAAGCCTACAATTGAGAATATTCGAGTTATATATAAGGCTATAAATGAGAAGTATGATGATCTCATAGACATGGCACTGGAGCCGAATAGTAAGAATTATAAAAAGTGGGTTCAGAATATGGAGTGTTTAAAAAAGTCTGAAAACATGATGATTGATTGTATTGGCAAAAAGCAGATTACAGATACAGAGTGGTTAGAACTTATGTATAATATTTATCGTTATCAAGTTAAATATGGTGGTTTAAAATACCTTACAATTGAATTATAGAAAAAGGGACGTATGATATACGTCCTAATTTTTTTAGTTTAATTTATCTTGTACGATTTTCTTTACCATTGGATAAGCAATTAATGCGATCACAACACCTGCAACTCCTTGGACTATGTTGGCTGGAATTTCACTTGCGGCTACGATCCAGCTTCCTTTTAATATGTATTTGGCAATGAAGTATCCAAATACCATAATGACAGATCCTAATACGTAGCTTGAGATTTGTTTCGGTTTAGAGTAGTTTTTCATAAGTAGGGATACTACGATTCCTTCTAGTCCTTTGATGATTAGAGTAAAGAAGAAGTAGTGGCCGTATCCTCCGGCTACATCGGCTAGTGCGCTTCCTAAGCCTCCAATCAAGAAGCTTTCAAATGGATTTAAAAAGCTTGCGAATAATAGGATGAATCCGTCTCCTAGATTGAAGTATCCGTCTAATGCGTTTGGTACTTTGATGAACATGGTTGCGACAAATACAAGTGCCATACCTAGTCCTGTTAGTACGATTTCGTATGTTTGTTTGTTTTTCATAATCTTTCCTTCTTTCTGTAACTTAGTGACTATTATACTTGTTTCTGTATATAAAAAAATATACAATTATAAAAAATAAATAGGGGACAGTTGCATGAAGAAATATCAGGTAATATATGACTTGTATAAGGAGTCGATTCTTTCTGGAATCTTAAAGTATGGGGATCGTGTGGATTCGATTCGTGAATGTGTAAAGAAGATGAATGTGTCTAAGACTACGGTGGAAAATGCATATAATAAGTTGGTTTTGGATGGGTTTATTTCAAGCCAAGAAAAAGTGGGGTATGTGGTGAGTATGAATCCGGAGCGTATCTTACTGCATCAGGAAATTTTGGATTATTCTTCAAGTCATAAAGAAAAATCGTATGATTATGATTTTCGGATTCAGTCGGTTTCTTTTGATTCGTTTGAAACGACGATTTGGAAGCGATATATGAAGGGTGTTTTGAATGATAAGCGTTTGATGTCAAGTTATGGTTTAGCACAGGGTGAGTATGGATTAAGGCAGGCTCTATGTAAGTATGTGTATCAGAATCGGAATATTTTGTGTTTTCCTGAACAGATGGTGATTGGTTCAAACTATCAGTCTTTGTTGTATATATTTTGTGGGATGTTGGATAAGTCAAAGGTGATTGGTTTAAGTATTTTAGTAGATGATCAGGCGAAGCAGGTATTTTTGTCGTATGGTTTTCGTGTTGAATATTTAAATCCAAATTCTTTTGTGAAGGATATTCAAAGGTTGCATGTGGATGTTGTCTATGTGAATACGACTTGTTTTACGTCGGATAGGCAGTCTATGAGTGAAAGGGTTCGTGAGGAATTAGTTTCTTTAGAGAATGTTTTGATTCTTGAGGATGATTATAATGGAGAGCTTGTGTATGCTTCTAAGATCAAGACTTCGTTGTGTTCGAAAAGTAAGAATGTGATTTATTTTTCTTCGTTTTCAAGACTATTATTACCGAGTCTTCGTATTGGGTATATGATTTTAAATGAGGAGTATATGCGTAAGTATAGTGCTTCTTATTTTGGTCCAACGACGAGTAAAATTGAGCAGGTGGCTTTTACGGAGTATATTGTGGATGGATATTTGCAGAAGCATTTAAGAAAGCTTGTTCGTGAGTATAAGGAGAAGCATTTATATTTAAAGAAATTGATTGATACGTATATGGGTTGTTCGTATATTTTGGATGAGACGTATATGGCGTATTGGTTGGATTTGGATGTGGATGTATCATGTTTTAGGGATTTGTGTGAATCGAATGGTGTCGCTATTAGTATTTTAAATGGGCGTATAGGATTGTCTTTTGCGAGTATGAGTAAAGAATTGATGTTAGATGGTGTGATTCGTCTTGCAGAAATATGGAAAGAGTGTTAAAATTTTATCGATTCGACAGTGAAGAAGATAAGTAGAATTAAAAGTTCTTGTGTATAGAGAGAGGGCGTTTGGTGAAAGCTCTTCGAGTCTTTTAGTTTGAAGCTACTTTGGAGTTGAAACGTAGTCGGCGTTAACGAGTGAATTGAGGGCATTTTTCGATTTTGAAAAATGAACTAGGATGGTACCGCGTAATTATACGTTCCTAGAAATAGGAGCGTTTTTTTATTGGAGGAAAAAAAGATGAAACAATTAACTGGTAATCAGATTCGTCAGATGTTCTTGGATTATTTTAAATCTAAAGGGCATATGATTGAGCCGGGCGCAAGTTTGATTCCGCACAATGACCCAACATTATTATGGATCAATGCGGGTGTTGCGGCTTTGAAAAAATATTTTGATGGTAGTGAAAAACCGGCTTCAAATCGTATTGCGAATGCGCAGAAATCAATTCGTACAAATGATATTGAAAATGTAGGTCGTACAGCTCGTCACCACACATTCTTTGAAATGTTAGGAAACTTCTCAATTGGAGATTATTTCAAGGATGAAGCGATTCAGTTTGCGTGGGAATTTTTAACAAGCGAAGAATGGATGGGTATTGATAAGGACAGATTGTATGTGTCTGTATATACAGATGATGTGCGTGCTTATGAAGTATGGACTACAATTTGTGGTGTAGACCCTAGTCATATTTTAAAGACAGATGATAACTTCTGGGAAATTGGTAAGGGACCTGGTGGACCTGACAGTGAAATTTTCTTTGATCGTGGAGAAAAATATGATCCTGAGGGATTGGGAGAAAAATTATTCTTTGATGAAATGGAAAATGATCGTTATGTAGAAGTATGGAATGTCGTATTCTCTCAATATGATTGTGATCCAAGTATTGATCGTAAAGACTATAAGGAACTTCCTCAGAAGAACATTGATACAGGTATGGGTCTTGAGCGTTTGGTTGCCTTAGTTCAGGATGGAGAAACAAACTTCGATACCGATTTATTCTTGCCTATTATTCGTGCAACAGAAGCTATGGCGAAACATCCTTATGAAGGTGAATATAAGATGGCTTACCGTGTTATCGCGGACCACGTTCGTACAGTGACTTTTGCGTTGAGTGATGGTGCTAACTTCTCAAATAGTGGTCGTGGATATGTACTTCGTCGTGTTCTTCGTCGTGCAGTTCGTTATGGTTTAAAATTAGGCTTGGATGAACCATTCTTATATAAATTAGTTCCTGTTGTTGCAGATTTAATGAAGGATTTCTATCCATACTTACAGGAGCATGTTGCGTTCAACCAGAAATTGATTAAGGTGGAAGAAGAAACTTTCAAGAAGACTTTAAAGGTTGGTCAGGCATTATTAGATGAAGAGATCAGCAAGGCTAAAGATGGTAAATTGAGTGGTGAAGTTGTCTTTAAATTGTATGATACATATGGATTCCCATTTGAATTGACACAAGAAATTGCGGAAGAAAGTGGAATTAGTGTAAGTCGTGATGAATTTGATGCAGAAATGAACAAACAAAAAGAGCGTGCTCGTAATGCGCGTAATGTAAAGGATTCTTTTGCGTCTCAAAATGAAGAATTGATGAACTTCAATGAACCTAGTGAATTTATTGGTTATGATCACTTAACTTGTGATGGTAAGATCATTGCGTTATTTAATGCAGAGGGTAAGATGGTTGATTCTTTAGAAGATGAAGGTATGATCATTTTAGATGAAACTTGTTTCTATGCCGAAAGTGGTGGACAGGTTGCCGATAAGGGAACATTTACAGCTGATGGTGTAGAAGTTGAAGTATTGGATGTTCAAAAGACTCGTAATAAACAGCATATTCACACAGTAAAAATCAATAGTGGTGTATTAGAAAAGGGTATGTCTTTACATGGTGAAGTAAATGTCAAAGATCGTTTGGCAACTACAGCGAACCATTCTTGTACACACTTGTTGCAGTCGGCTTTAGTTAAGGTATTGGGTGATCATATTCACCAGGCTGGTTCTTATAATTGTCCTGAATATTTGCGCTTTGACTTTAATCACTATGAAAAGGTTACGGCTGAACAATTGGCTGAAGTTGAGCGTATTGTGAATGAATATATTAGTGCAGCGTATCCAGTAACAAAAGAAGTAATGCCTATTGAAGAGGCTAAGAAGTCTGGTGCCACAGCATTATTTGATGAGAAGTATGGAGATACAGTTCGTGTTGTAACAATGGGTGATGTATCTAAAGAATTCTGTGCTGGTTGTCATGTAGAAAATACGGCTCAGATTGGTCTATGCAAGATTATTAGTGAGGAAAGTATTGGTTCAGATTCTCGTCGTATTACGGCTAAGACTAAGTTTGCGGCTTACCAAGATTTTGCACAAGAACACAATATGTTAGAGAATATTGCGGTAAGTGCTAAACAAAAGGGTATTAAGAATATTGATACAAAGGTTGAGGCTGCTTATAAGACTATGCACGATATGCAGAAAGAAATCGATAACTTGAAGAACCAAATCTTTACATTGAAGTCTAAAGAGTGGGCTACTGAGGCTAAAGATTTTGGCAAAGTCAATGTATTGATTAAATCCGTTTCTGGAATGGATGCAGGTGCATTGAAGGATATTGTTTCTAACTTAAAGGCTAGTGATGACAAGATGGTTGTATTCTTCGTTAACACAAATGGAGAAAAGGTTGTCTTTGTATCTGGTGCAGGTAAAGAGGCTGTTAAGGCTGGTGTACATGCGGGTCAATTGGTTAAGAAAGCCGCTCAAATCTGTTCTGGTAATGGTGGTGGAAAGCCAGATATGGCTCAAGCCGGTGGTAAGGATGCTTCTAAGGTCGATGAAGCTATCAGCGCTATTACAGAGGAATTGAAAAGTTTATAGTAGATATTAGGGTATACTTAGTGTGTACCCTTATTTTTTGGCGTATGAAAAAGAAAAGTAAATATAGAATCCGTATGGATGAATTGAAGAGATTTAAAAAAAAGCATAAGCTCACAAAGAAAGAGAAAGAACGAGTAGAAATGTGGGTGGAATCTGGTCATAGTGCGTATGATTTACAGTGGTTGTATGAGTTGCGTGAGGAAGAAGAACTTGATGAATTACTAAGTGGTTTGACGGACGCACAAGTAAATTATGTATATAGCTATTGTATGAATTGGGATCCAATCATGGAAGAGCCTTTTTTTGATTACTATAGATTGGATGAATTAGATTTAGAAAACTTACCGACTTTTGAAGAAGAAGTGGATGAAAAAGAAGAAGAACCAGAGATTGATTTACCTTTTTAATCGATTTGACACAACTAACTAACCACTTTATAATTTTAGTATGTGAGATGAAGAGGTTTTATGTATGCATTTGAATGAACATTGGTATGTATTATTGACCATACGTTCTAAGGAAGAGGAAGTATGTAAATACTTGAATGAAAACGAGGGCATTTTTGCGTTTAGTCCAAAGATGGAATTTTATCATAGGGTTTCTAAACAGATTCAATTGCGAACTTTATTCGGTGGCTATGTATTTGTGGTGAGTAAATTGTCACAGGTAGAAGTGGATCGTATTTTTAGAAAGTTTCCTTTGGAGAGTGTTTTTATTCATGAATTAAAATATAAAGAGGATATTTCTGCATTAACAGATGAAGAGATTCGTATTCTTACGATGTTGATGGATGACAAGAAGATTCTTCGTATGTCTTATGGTGTATTACTCAACAATAAGATTCATGTGACAAGAGGTCCGTTAATAAATATGGATGATTATATTATTAAGTATGATAAGCATAATCGTTTGGCTACATTGAATCTAAATTTCTTGAATCAGATCTGGAAAGTGGGAGTCACCTTAATTGAATAGTGTGATAGAATGGATGTGTTGAGGACATGTCCATTTTTTATGTGAGGGGTAAAGGGTAATGAATGTACATATAACAAATATTTATGGGTTTATACAAGATCAGGAATTAAAGAAGAAACAAAATCAATTTGCGGATGCAGGGCATGCGTTGGGATTTATGGAGATGGGTATCTTTAATTTTGATGTGAGTACAGATACTGAGAATGAATTGTCAAAAAGAATAGATGGAATCATTTCATCACTTCAATTCAATGATCTGGTGTTTGTACAATTACCTACTGGAAATGGTGAACATTATGATAATCTATTAATTAATAAACTTAGGGCTTATAATACAAAGATTTGTGTTCTTTTGCATCAAACAATTGAATATGAGTATATATTAAATTCTGTTGATTTAATTATGCCTACAAGTAATGAGGTACATGCTTATTTGAAAGAACATAATTACACGAATGTTTTCTATAAGAAGAATATTCATTATGAATTTAATTCAAATTGTTCTGGTTTATTATCTTCAGATTTCTATATTAAGAAGTATTTAATTGATGCAGTGGATCAATTAGAAGAACCTGTATTAGATGAGGATGTCATTCATATTGGTTTTGGACTACATGATAAGGATGGTCATTATAGTGTTTGGGTAGGTACTGTAATGCAGTCTATACTTGAGCATACGGATTCTAGAATTTGTTTCCATATTTTGCATGATGAGACTGTGAGTGAAGAAAACAAGAGAAAACTTAAACAAGTAGCATACCAAAAAGGAGATAGTATACAATTTCATTTTATTGATACTTCAATATTCGATGATGTGAAAGACAGGCTGCATCGATTTACTGTTGGAACAATGTTTAGATTGATGTTGCCAGAAATTCTTCCAAATTTGAATAAAATCATTTATTTAGATGCCGATTTATTGGTGAATCGAGACGTAAAAGGATTATGGGATATAGATGTTTCTAACTATTGCGTTGCTGGTGTTAGAGATTATGGAACGTATCGTAATACTGAAAATCCGTATCCAGTAGTGCATGGATTAGTAGACAGAGGTAAGTATATAAATGCTGGGGTTGTTGTGCTTAATTTGAATAAAATAAGAACAACTATAAATTTGAAAAAAGCAAGTATTGATTATTTGATTGAACATCCTAAGTCTGATTTGTTTGATCAGGATGCGCTAAATGTAGTTTGTAGAAACTCTATATTAATATTAGATGATAAGTGGAATGTTTATGTATGTATCGTAAGATTTGAAAACAATAAAGAATTAGATGATTGCATATATCATTATGCTGGAACAACTGTAATTTTATATAGTGGACATAAAGTTGATGTTGAATATTTCAAGATTTTGAATAAAACGCCTTGGGCAAACGTTGAAAGTGAAAAAAGATTAAGTGAATGTATAAATAGATTAAACGATCGTATTTATCAATATGAAAGGATGGTGTATCGTTTAACTATACCAGGGGTAAAACATATTTTTTATGGTGAAGAAAATTTTATGTTTAGAAAATTATATAATTCAATAAAATTGGGTGAAGATGATTACAGAGTGATGAAACAATCATATAATCAGGATGGTGATATTCTACCTTGTAAGGATTTAGAGGTTCTTAAAGAAGAAAATGGTCCTTTAATTATTTTTGTGCTATATGAATCTGATAATTATACGGCAATACAAAATTTAGAAGAACTTGGATTTAAAAATGAAGAAGATTTTTTTGTCGTCGCGAGATTCTTCTCTGTTTATGATGGTGGATTTATTTGATAGATATTAGCATATTTTATATTTATTGGCTTAACAGATATATTGGTGGCTTTTTAATATAACTGACATTGATAATGTCTATTTAAGATTTATTGTATAAGTGTAAACGAAAGAGAGACTACACTTATG
>OCPW01000277.1_pt1 | contig 39900 bp, 25 predicted proteins | sample 1538761 | NCBI WGS metagenome assembly OCPW01 (sample SAMN04571724, study PRJEB22368) | human gut metagenome | biome: human gut; material: stool | host: Homo sapiens | place: Luxembourg | collected 2012-09-20
GTCGGTAGGCTACCGCTGACGGAACAGCGGGTTAAAGCTGATACTTAAAGTATCATTCCAACAATTATCTATGCGACTTCATGTCGCACCCACGGCGTATCCAAATGATGGATGGCGACACACCTTTTCTGCGCGTTCACACCCGTTCCGAGCATGGAGGTGGAACCGAACAGCACACGCACCGTTCCGGCGTTCATGGCATCTATCACCGCCTTGCGTGCCTTGTCGGTCTTGCACTCCTGAATGAATCGCACTTCGCTTGCCGGGATGCCGTAGTCCTCCGTCAGCTTCCGCTTTATCTCGCTGTACACGTTCCATCCGTCGCCCGGCTGGTACGTTCCCAGATCCGAGAACACGAACTGCGTGCCTTTCTGCGCGTCGTATTTGTGGTAATACTCCGCAATCATCTTGGCACAGTGGGAAGCCTTGTTGTCGGGGTGGTCTTCGTAGTTCGGGTCTATCATGCGCATATCCAATGCCATCTTCCGGGCGTAGTCGGTGGCGATAAGCATCTTCGCCTTCTCCTCCGTTTCCGACAGAGGCAGTCTGCCCAACAGTGTGGCATCGCCCGTCTTCGCAAATTCCATCAGTTGTTTGATGAAATACTCTTGGTCGGGCGTGGGCGGTATATGGTGCAGTATCTCGTTCTTGTGCGGACGATCCACACCCACATCCTCTGCCGTGCGATAGTCGGTTATCTCGTTGTAGAAGGCGGCAAGCTCCGGCACTTTGATGAAGTAGCGGAAACGCTCCTTCTGTACCACGTTGTTCGTCACGTTGAACTCGAAGTCGGTCGTCTTCTTGGCGAAGATAGCCGCCCATGCGTCAAAGCACCTAATATCCTGCCGTTCCAGCTCCTTCGGGCGCAGGTACTTGAAAAGCAGGTACAATTCCGTCAGGCTGTTGGATATGGTCGTGCCGGAAAGGAACGTAGCCCCCAAGTCCTTGCCCGTGCGCTCCTGTATGGTGCGGATGGCAAAGAGCATATTGAGTGCTTTTTGGCTTCCTTCCGAGTTACCCAAACCCGCCACACGGTCGTGCCGCGTGTTGAAAGTCAGGTTCTTGAATTGATGGCTCTCGTCAATGAAGATATGGTCGATGCCCATCTGCTTGAAGTCCACCACATCGTCCGTGCGCGACTTGATGGCGTGTTCCACTTTCTCCAACTTCGCTTCAAGGTTGTGCTTGCGCTTTTCCAGCCCTTTCAGCATCGCCCTCGACACGTTCTTGCCCTGCTGCCGCAGGACTTCGAGGTTTTCCTCCACCGTGTCAAGCTCCGCTTGCAGGATGCGCTGCTGCAACTCCGGCGACTGCGGTATCTTGCCGAACTGGTCGTGCGACATGATGACACAATCGTAGTCGTTGTTCTTGATATTGTTGAAGAAACGCACGCGGTTGGCGGTCGAAAAGTCCTTTTCCGAAGCGTACAGAATACGTGCGTTGGGATATGCCGCCTGATAGGTGGCGGCAATCTCCGCGACATTGGCTTTCAGCCCGATAATCATCGGCTTGTGCGCCAAGTTCAGACGCTTCATTTCATGTGCCGCAATGCACATTATCAGCGTTTTACCGGTTTCCACCTCATGGTCGCATATCCCGCCGCCGTTCTGTTTGAGCATCCAGACACAGTCCAGCTGCGACGGATAGACGCTCTTGATACCCCGGCTTGCCAGCCCTTTGAGGTTGAGGTCGGGAAAGGTCTGGTGAGAGCCGTCATACTTCGGGCGCACGAAACAGTTGAATTTGCGGTTGTACATTGTCGTCAGCCGTTCCTTGAACTGCGGCGACTGCTCTTCCAGCCATTCTGGGAACCCGTTACGGATTTCGTCAATCTTGGCGTTGGCGAGCTGTATGCCCTCGCTGTCGCGCACCTTGATGTCGTTGCCATGCTCATCCTTTCCGATGGACTTCATCATGTCGGGGCAGGTGTTGTGCAGGGCGTGTTTCAGAAGGTGCATGCCGTCATAGTTCCGGTAATAGCCCTTCACTAAAAACTCGTCCGTGATTTTCATGGTGCGGTAGCCGCACGCCACCGAAAACTCGTCCATGCTTGCGGAGTAGGCGATTTTCACGTCCGTGTCAAAAAGACGGCTCATGTAGGCGGCATATACGCCCGTCGGAATCCAGCGTTCCCCGAAATTGAAGTCGAGGTCTTCAAAAGCGATGCGCGGCGGCTCGGCTTCTTTCAGAGCCTCCAACGCCTGCTTCACTTCCGGCATACGCCCGTTTTCGTGATTGTCGCCCATCCATGCCTCGATGCGCACCGCCTTCTCTATCACGTTTCCGGCGATGAACCTGTCCTTTATCTCGTAACCGGTTACGAGCGGGTTGTAGAAGATGCGTCCTTTGAGGGCGTCAAGCAATCCCTCCTCCGTGCTGTCGGTTATCTCCCGCATATAGTCGAGATTGACCGTGCCGAACTTATTGAGCGATGCGGAAAGTGCCTCTTCGGGAGAGCTTACGTTGGCATGACTCTCCACAGAGAAGGAAACGGGACGCTCGAAAATGTCCGCCTTGACGAACCTGCCGTCCTCCGCCCGTTCCAGCGAAAGGATGTCGCGTCCGGCGGCATCCATCATCAACAGTTTCACGTTCTGCTTGGCGTTGAGGTTGCCGTAGCGCATGACGAACTCGTCATAGCAGGTGTTCAGATGCTCTCGCCACTGCGGATTTTCTTCATGCCTGTTCGATTCATAGCGGTACAGACGCTCGTATGCGTCACGGAGCGACACATACAGCAACGCCTTCTCCTTCTGATACCCTCTCAGGTCAAGTGGCTGGAATGTCGCGCCGTAAGGCGTGATGTCTTTCAGATAACCGATGTTACGACGCCCACTGTCAGCCACCAACGAGCCTTCACGCAGGTGCATTTCCGGCGTGCGATGGTAAGGACGCGGTGACAGGTCTGGAACTTCTTCCTCCTTCGGTTTTTCCGCTTCCATTTCGGGGAAAAGTGAGGTTGCAGCCGTTTCCGTTGCAGCAGCGGCAGGAGTGGCGGCAACTTCCGGCTGCGTTTCGGGTCGCCGTGTTTCCTGCTCCGGTGCGGCTTTCACGCCCGTGACATGCTGCCGTTTCTCCTGATGCTGTGCCGCCAGCCTGCGAAGCTCCTTGCGTCGCTCCGGCGTGAGGTCCATCATCATTTCATAGAAGCCGTTGATGGGCGGGTTGGTATCCCAATCCAAAGTGGCGTAAATATCATCCGGATCGCCTTTGGCTGCAACACTCACCGGCTTTGTTTCATGGCTGTCCCTGTTCTCCGTCAGCGGTGCGGCAGACGGCTGTGACGGTGCGGTCGTAACCTTCGGCGTAACCTGCGCCTGCGGTTTAGGAGGCATACGCCTTGCCGTGCTTTCCTTTTTCGTCGTCTTTTTCTTCTTGGCGGGTGCTTCCTGCTTGCGGACTTCCTCGGTTATACCCCAAAGGTCGAGCAGGGAAAGCTGCACGCCCTCCGAATAATCGGGGCGGCGCGGCTCTATCTCCGGCTTTTCTTCCTCCGGCTGTGGTGCTACCGCTTCGGGCTTCGCTGCCATTTCATGACGTGGCTGCATCTCAGGAGTGACAACTGGTGTGGAAATGGTTTCCGTCACCGTGCTTTTCCCTTGTGCCGGATGCAAGCTGTGCATTTCATACAGTTCTTTGTCAAACTGATGCAACTCAATATCCAGATGTTCCCGCAAGTCCTCCGCCATTTGCCCGATGCCGCCCCGGTGCAGGAGTTGATAGGCAGGTTTCCCGTAAGGGTCTGTGCCTCTGATTAAATCCGTATTGGAAAGAGAACTGATGCTCCATACATACCCGTTCACGGAAGTGCCGATGGGCGTCTGTTCGGTCTGCATGAAAAGTTTCTCGTTGTAGTACAGCTCCCCGTTCTTGCCGCTGTTCTTTTGCAGGATAATCAGGTCGCTGCCAACCTCCGTACCCGCGTTGTCCGTGAAGAGGTTGTTCGGCAGGCGTGCGACACCCACCAGATTGGCATTACGCATCATATACTCGCGTATGGGCGCGTTGGACGGTGCGTCCAGCACCCCCTGCGAAGTGATGAACGCCACGATGCCGCCCTCACGCACCGCGTCAAGACTTTTCAGGAAGAAGTAGTTGTGTATTGCCTTCGGTGCGGAACGCCTTGCCGGGTCTTGGCTTCCCGTGAACTCCGGGTCGAACACAGCCACGTCACCGAAAGGGATGTTCGAGATGGCAAGGTCGAAATAGTCCGTGAAGGGCTTCTCTATCTTCTCGAATCCCTGCACCCTTACCTTTTGGTCGGGATGCAGGTGTCCCAATATCTTGCCCGTCATCAGGTCTTTCTCAAAAGCCATGATGTCCGCGTCCGGCTTGTTTTCCAGCACGGCATCCACGAATGCGCCCACGCCTGCCGACGGCTCCAGCACACGGTCGGGACGTATGCCGTGTTCATGCAGTACATCCGCGATAGTGTCGGTTATCTCCGGCGGGGTGTAGAAAGCGGTCAGCACGGACTGCTTCATGGCATCCACGTACCGTTTGTACTCCGTATCGTCCTTGCTGTTTTCACGCACCAGCCTGTGCAGCTCCACCGTAGGGGCAAACAGTTCGAGGTCCGATTTCGCCCAATGCACGGCATCCGTCAGTTCCTTTGCCGGGTTCAGTATGCACTTCAATCCGCCGAAACCGCAATACTTCCGAAGTATGGCTTGTTCCTCGGCGGTTGCCGTCCTCCGTTCCCTGTCAAGGATGAATGCCGTCCGTATCGCCTCGATGTTGTCCCGCAGCCGTTGTTTGCGGTTAAACGCCATATTCCCCGATATAAAGGACGACAGCTCCCGTCAGCTCCGTGTAGAGCAGGTCGTATTCGGGCGACAGGGCGAAATTGTCGTCCGAAAGGTCATAGGCGGAGAATACATTGCCGACAGGCGGCAGCAGCTTTCGGATGAAGGCATCGCGTTTCTTTTCCGGCACTTCGTCGGCAAACTCGTTTTCCACGACTTCGCGGAGGACGGCGTACTTGGAATAGCGAAGCCCCCGCAGGAGCGTGTCCATCGCCAACTCCTGCGCCCCTTGGGGCGGATAGCCTTCGAGCCGCGCACGCTCATACCTTTCGGCGGCACGGTCGGCACGCTCCCGGATGAAGGCATCGTCGGAAGCCTGTTCAAACTTGTTCGCACGGAGGTAGTCCAGCAGGTACAGACCGTAATAGGAAAAGTCGGTCTGACCCTCGTTTTTCTTCTTGTTGTTCATTACTTTGGAGTTTAGTGGATTGATATTTAACGGGATAATCGGTTGGAAAAAAGGAAGAAAAAGGCACTCGGTATCCCTCCGAGTGCCGCCACTAAATCCAAAGTATGAGTGTAATCCGGTATCGAAGAACAATTCATTACTCTGAACCAGTGGCAAAGGTAATACTATTTCTTCCGTCCTGAAAATTTCTTGGTCGTTTTCCTTTCGGGGAACACGAAATCTCGTGCAAGTGAGAGCAAAGTCAAGTTTACTTGGACTTTGCCGAACGCCGCCGAGATTGGGTGAAAACCAAAGTCGTGTTATAGTCCCCGTCAAAGGCGACTATGGCATCAAAGCTCTTGCCCTGCTTGCTTTTGAAGCCTTTGAGCAGCTTCGTATGCCCGTCGGTGAGCAGCTCTTTGATCTCGTCGTCGGAAAGGGTGCGGTTCGCCTTCAGGCGGAACACGGGCAGCCCGCATTCCGCGTTGTCGCAGCGTACCACCTTGCCGTAGAACTGCATGCTGCCCGTCCCGCATTTGGGACACTTGCAGCCGGAATCCCGGCGGGAAAACAGCTTGTCGCACGAGAGCAGTTCGGAGGTGATTTCGCGTGTGTACGCCTCGATTTCCCTGCGGAAAGTGTCTGCGGGCAGTTCCCCGCGCTCGATGCGTGCCAGATTCTTCTCCCATTCGCCCGTCATGGCTACGTCGGCGATGCGCATCGTCTTCACGACCGAATAGAGGGCAAGCCCTCTTTCAGTCGGCACAAGCGATTTCTTGCAGCGTTCCATGTAGCCGCGCTTGAAGAGCGTTTCGATAATCGCCGCACGGGTGGCGGGCGTGCCGATGCCGCAGTCCTTCAACGCCTGACGGAGTGCATCGTCCTCTATGTCCTTGCCCGCCGTTTCCATAGCGGACAACAGTGTCGCTTCTGTATGCAGCGGCTTGGGTTTGGTCTTGCCCTCCGTGATGGAGCAGCCTTTCAGCGTCAGCGTGTTGCCTTCCCGCCAGCCGGGGATGGAGGTTTCTTCCTTGTCCTCCACGCCATAGACGGCACGCCATCCGGCTTGCTTGATGACGCTGCCTTTCACCGTGAACTCCACTCCGGCACACTCCGCCGTGACGGTGACGGTGTCCTTGACGCATTTCTCGGAGAAAGCCTCGATCATGCGCCCGGCAACCATCTGATAGACGGTGCTGTCCTCTTTGGAGAGGAACAGCGGCTTCTCTCCCGTGACGAGCAGAGCGTGGTGGTCCGTCACCTTGCCGCCGTCCACGCTTCTGCGTGTCGGTACGGCTTTCGGCTGCACCTTGCCTTTCCATTCGGGCAAAGCCCCGATGAAGGCGAGCAGCTTGGGGATTTCAGCGAACATGTCTTCGGGTATGTAGCGGCTTCCGGTTCGCGGATAGGTGATGAGCTTCTTCTCGTAGAGCTTCTGCGCGATTTCGAGCGTCTGTTCCGCCGTGAAGCCGTGCTTGGCGTTGGCTTCCTTCTGGAGCGTCGTCAGGTCGTACAGGAGCGGTGTTTCCTCCGTCTTCTCCTTGCGTTCGGCTTTCGTGACGGTGGCTGTGCCTGCCGACTTCACCTTATCATACAATTCCGTCGCAGGCTCTTTCTCTTTCCACTTTTCGGAAGAGGAAAACTTTACCGTTCCTTCATCGCTGCCGTCCGTTGCGATATGGAGCTGCCAGAAGGCTTCGGGTGTGAAGCGGCGGTTCTCCCAGTAGCGTGCGCACACCATCGCCAGCGTGGGTGTCTGCACACGTCCGACGGAATATGTGCCGTGTCCGGCGGCGATGGAGAGTGCCTGCGTGCCGTTGATGCCCACGAGCCAGTCTGATTCGCTCCGCGCTTTGGCGGCAAGATAGAGGTTGTCGTATTTGCCGCCCGTTTCGAGGTTGCGCAGTCCCTCGCGGATAGCCTTGTCGGTAAGTGAGCTTATCCAGAGGCGGACGAACGGGGTGGTGCATCCGGTATAATGGTAGAGGTAGCGGAAGATAAGCTCACCCTCGCGCCCGGCATCGGTCGCCACGATGATCTGTTCGCTTTCCTTGAATAGCCGGGTGACGGTCTTGATCTGCGCCACCACGCCGCTGTCGGGCTTGTAGCCCTTCTCCGTCTTTACCTGACGGGGGACGAGCGTGAAGGTGTCGGGGATGACGGGCAGGTTGTCACGGACGAAGCCGCGTATGCCGTAACCGTCGGGCATGGCAAGCTGCACGAGGTGTCCGAACGCCCATGTCACGGCGTAGCCGCCTCCCTCGAAATATCCTTCCTCTCTCTTTGTCGCGCCCACGATACGGGCGATCTCACGTGCCACAGACGGCTTTTCTGCAATGATTGTCTTCATATTCTTCTGTCGTTTTGAATTTTACAAATGTTACTTCGGATTTAGTGGCGGACACCGGATTACATCTTCATGCCCTTGCCCGTTTTCTTCTGCGGCTTCTCCTGCTGCTGTTGCTGTGCGGTGTCCTTCGGGGCGGTCTGTCCCTTCCGCAACGGCTCCTTCAGGTTCTTGGTAGCCTCGTTGGTCTTGCCCTCGTTGTTCACCGCCACCTGCGTGCGGCTCTCGTTGGAAGGTGCGACCTTCTGCGCGTTGTCGGGGTTGGTGTCGTAGCGGTACGGGCGTCCCTTCTCCGGATTGAACCTGATGTACATCGTGGCGTGGAAGCCCTGCTTGTCGGTCACGTTCTCCAGTTTCACGGCTTTGCCAGCCACGTAGTCGGCTTTCTGCTGCTCGGTGAAGTCCACGCCGCTCCATTTGCTGATGGGCCGGATGCTGCCGTCGGCGTTCGTCCACGTGTTGCGGCGTTGCTCCTTGTTCGTGTTGGCTGTGTTTTCCGTACCCTGCGCCTGTCCCTGTGCGGGGTTGTTCTTGGCTTCCTGTGCTTGTGCGGCACGTGGCGACCTGCCGGTTTCCGGCACGAACTCCACGCCGCGCTGCTCCACGTTCACTTGCAGGGTGGTGACGAACTTCCTGCCGTCCTTGCGCTCGATGAGCTTGTCGCGCACGGGCAGCCCGGCACGCAGCATGTCCTGCTCCTGCTTGGTGATTTCCGTCTTGCCGATGCGCTCCGGTATGCGCACCTTGTTTACCGGGACATCCGTGATTTCGTTCGTCTTGCGGTCGATGCTGACGAACGAGGGGATGATCTCGCCCGTTTCCCTGTCCACGAGATCCACGACCCTGCCGAGGTTGCCCGTTTCGCGCAGGTTCTTCCGGTCGTCGTCGGAGAACTTGTGTTCCTTGTACTCGTCGAGTTTCTGCTCCTTGCGGATGAAGTGCGGCACAAGGCTGACGTTGCCCTCGCCGTCCTTCTTGAAGGAGAGGCGGGCGTCCAGCTCGAAAGCCTCCCCGCCGAAATTGGGCGACACCCTCACCAAGTCGGACTTGCCGTAGTTGAGCATCCTGTCAAGGTCGCCCGACTTTTCAAGGTCGTCGCGCTTCACGCCCCATTTCTCCTCCAACTCCTGCCAGTTGATCTTGTTCTCGTCGATGGGCTGGTAGGCCCGGTTGCCCTGCGTCTGCTGCGGGCTTTCCTGATTCTGTTCGTTTTTCTGTTCCATTTCTTCCTGTTTTTTAGGTTCGTCATCTTGTTTCTGTTCCGGTTGTTCCTGCTTTTCGGCGGACTGCTCCTCCTGTACTTTCTTTTCGTAGCCGGAGGTGTCCACCTTGTGGGGCGCAAGCATCTCCTTGTTGCCGTCGGGGTCTTTCAGCAAGTCCTTGATAACCTCCAGCAGTTTGTCGGCTTGGTCCGCCGCAACACGGTAGAAACCGAAGCGGCTGGGTTCCTTGCACTGCCGGAAGAAGTTTTTGAAGAAGTTGTCCAGCACGTCGCCGTGCCGGTCGAATTGCAGGAAACTCTGCGCGTTCTCCGCTTTCGCGGGGATGCGCTTGGGGGAGCCGTCGGCGTTCAGCCCGGCTACCACGCTGATTTCGCCCGTCTTCTCGTCACGGACAACCAGCACGTCCTTTTCGTCTTTTTTCTTTGCCATCTGAAAAATGTTTTAATGGTTATTTTTGAAAGAAATTATGGATACGGGCCTTGTAGAAGGCTATGTCTTCCTTGCGGAAGTCCTTTACATGCTCGGAGAGGAACGTCAGCACGTCCGCCTCGCTGTAATAGGTCTTTTTGCCGAGCGTCTTGTAGGGCAGCGCGCCGATGCTGCGGTAGCGTTGCAGGGTGCGCTTGCTGATCTGGAGCAGCATGCACAGGTCTTGGTTGTCGAAAAGCCTGATCCCGTCCATCGGGTTCGGAGCTTTGCCGGACGGCTGCATGGAGAGCAGCATCTCGTCCTGACGGTCAAGCCGTTCCATCACCTTCTGCATCCAGCTCTCGAAATTATTGCGGGTAAGCAGTTCCATGTCCTACGTCCTCCTTCCTTTGGGTTTGCCGCCCGTGCGCAGCGTGTGGTTGCGTTTCAGCTGTTCCGGTGTCGCGGCATCTCCCGTGACGGTGCTGTCTTTGAGCAGGCGGTCTATCTCCGACTGCCGGTAGCGGCACTTGCCGCGCAGCACGACATAGGCGATGCGCTGTTCGCTGCGCATGCGCTGGAGGGTGCGGCAACTCACGTTCAGCAGGTGCGCCGCCTCGCGGGTGGTGAGCAGCCTGTCGGGAGTTTCTTCCTTCCTCCCGCCGGAAACGGCGCGCACGTGTGCCGCTATCTCGGCTATCTGTTCCGTCAATGCGGTGAAGGCGGAACTTTCCATCGTTATCACTTTCATATTCAGTCCTTTCTTTTGGTTTATGCGGCAAAATTCGGCAATAAACCAAAAGGGCTTTAACAGCTCACTACGTGGCTCACGTAAGATTTTTACGGATAATGGCTCCGTAACCCGGACAGACGGCGCAACAAGCTGCCTTTTAGCGGGAAACGGTGCGTGTTCATGGCGGCTTCGTTACCTTTGCGGCAAACTCTGAAATGTTTTGCTTATGGAAATAGTATCTATCGAGAAAAAGACCTTCGAGATGATGGTGGCGTCCTTCAACGCCCTCGCGGAGAAGGTAGCCGCCCTGAGGCGCAGGAGCGATGGCGGGCGGATGGAAAGGTGGCTCACGGGCGAGGAGGTCTGCGGGCAGTTGAGGATCAGCCCGCGCACGTTGCAGACCTTGCGTGACAGGCGGCTTATCGGCTACTCGCAGATTAACCGCAGGTTCTATTACAAGCCGGAGGAGGTCAAAAGGCTCATTCCGCTTGTCGGCACACTCTATCCCGGCGGAAAATGATTTTTATTATTCACAACCCACTGAATCCGAAATGATGATGAACGAGAACAATGAAGTGTTTACAATGGAGGACGAGCCGCTTGCCACCGTCGTGCAGAACATGCGCAAAGGCTCGAAATGGCTCTCCGCCTTTCTGGAAAGTTACCGCCCGCCGTTGGACGGGGAACGTTACCTGACGGACAGGGAGGTGGCGGAACTGCTCCGTGTCAGCCGCCGCACCTTGCAGGAGTACCGTAACAACAGGGTGCTGCCCTTTATCCTTTTGGGAGGAAAAGTGCTTTACCCCGAATCGGGGTTGCGTGAGCTGTTAGAGGCGAACTACCGCAAGCCGATGGAATAAGGCGGCTGCATGAAAAAAGGAAACGGACAACTCCTTCACGGGGCTGTCCGTTTCCTTTTTCTTATTTATATGCGTTATCAGCAATACCCGGCTTTTCCGTTCTGTATGAACATCACGTATGCCTGCCGCTTTTCCTTCGAGAGTGCCTTGCCTACCAGCCACGTGCGGAACACGTGTGCATGGTAGGTGTTCAGCCGGAAGGCGACGGGGATGATGATTTCAAGTGAGTAAACATCCGCGTGCAGCCCGTTTTCAAGCCGCATGTAGCGGCACACCTCGTAGTCGTTCAGCACGTCCGACTTGCGGACGGCTCTGATGGCGGCGTTCACTGCCGGGACGCCCGTGTGGAACAGTCCGGCGATTTCTGTGGCGGTCATCCATACCCCGTTACCGGTTACGCCGACCGTGTTGTCCTCTATGATGATTATATCACGTTTCATGGCTTCTCTGTTTTAGATGGTGCAACCTGCAAATTCCTCGATGCCGTTCAACCTTGCGGCAAGGTTCTCCATGTCTTGGTTGAGTTTCTCTTTGGTGATTTTTGCGTATATCTGCGTCGTCTTTATGCTCTTGTGTCCCAGCATGGAACTCACCGTTTCGATGGGTACGCCGTTGGAGAGGAACACCGTCGTGGCTGCCGTGTGGCGGCTCTGATGCCATGTGATATGCTTGGTGATGCCGCAACGCTTGGCGACGGAACGGATTCCGGCAAGGCACGTGTTGTAGTGGGGAACGGGGAAGATTCTGCCGTTCCCGCACAGCCCCCGGTATTTGTCGATGATGCGCTTTGCGATGTCGAGCAGGCGGATATTGGACACCACGCCCGTCTTCTGGCGGTTGATGTTTATCCACTCGTGTTCGTCGAAGTAGGTGTGGATGTTCTCTTCCGTCAGGTTGCGCATGTCGGCGAACGACAAGCCGGTGAAGGCGCAGAACAGGTAGAGGTCGCGGTAAAGCTCCTGCTTGGCGTTTTTCAGCCTGCCCTCCATCAGCAGCCGGATTTCCTCTTTCGTCAGGAAACTGCGTGTGGTTTCCTCCTTCTTGATTTCGTACTCGCGGAACGGGTCGCGTGTGAGCCACTCGTTGTTGATGGCGATGAACACCATCGTCCGCAAGGGGCAGACATACAGCCACACGGTGTTGGTGCAGCAGTGTTTGTCCGTGCGCAGGAACATCTCGAAGTCGGAGATGAAAGCGGGCGTAAGCTCTTTCAGTGCGATGTCCTTCACGCGGTAGCGGATGGTGAGGAACTCTTGCAGGTGCTTGTAAACGGTCTTGTACTTCAAGAGCGTGCCTTTGGCTTTCATGCCAGCCTCCACCTGTTTCTCGTAGTCCTCGTTGTGCTGCCGGAACACCTGCATCAGCGTGTGGTAGCGGTGTTCCAGTCCGAGAAAGGCGTTCTTGACCTTCTCCGCCGTGACGAAGTTGTCACGCTCCATGATTTCCTGATAGTGTTTGTTGATGCGCACACGCATCTTGTCAAGCATGCGGTTCGTTTCGAGTGCAGCCGAACTTCTGCCCGTGACACGTCCCCCTTTGGTGTCCCACAGCTTGGGATCGACGGTCAGCTTGCAACTGAACTGCGTCTGGTTGCCGTCCACCGTGATGCGTCCCATGACGGGTACTGTACCGTCCTTTTTCACTACCTGACGTTTCAGGTAATAGATTACTGAAAATGTACTCTTCATCGTCCTTAATTTTTTAGGTTCAAAATTAGTCGGTGAAGAATCCTTCATCGGTACGCAAAACACGGAGGAACGGCGCAATCTTTTTCCGTAACCGGATTTGTTGCGTGAGTTGTCAGTAACTCACTAATCCTTAACGCCTTGTTTCGCTATCCGTATCTGTCTGTCGCCTTTTCGGGCATGGTTACGGACAAGTAACGTAGCGGCGTCCTGATTTGGCTTCAGCAGTGATTGCGATGGCTTCACGAATAATCGGAAGCACGACTGAAACCCTTGTAACTCAATTCTATCACTATATCTTTCCGCATTTCACTTTTTTGTAGTAACTTTGTGCTGCAAAGATACGGCTTTTTTTATTTTCATTACCTATTTTTGTGTTTATATGGCGTTTTTTGACATTTATCTACTTATTTTTACTTGGATATTATAGCATAGATTAGGTATTAACTACCCACGTATTGGCCCTTCATACTATATTATATAATGTATATCCGCGGTTTAATCACTAAAAGTAGGTATTGGCGTGCGTCCGTTTCGTTTACCAATTTTTAAGTATTGCCTGCTTTTTTTCTTCAAGCTACCTTTGCACTCGTAAAATTATGACAAAGATGAAGAAATCTACAATCATTTCTATGGCGTGTGCAGCGGTGGCAGTATGCAGTCCGCTTGCGTCAAATGCGCAGACAGTGGCTGCAGACAGTGTGATGCAGCACGCCCGAGGTTCACGACTCAGCGTCGGCGGATACGGCGAAGTGGCTTACAGCCGCAACTTCTACAGCGACAGTGGCAACAGATACAGCTCGGCTAAGCTGCACAAGAACGACCCCAGTCACGGACGTTTCGACATTCCGCATGCAGTTATCTACCTCGGCTACGACTTTGGCAAGGGCTGGACGTTAGGCACCGAGATTGAGTTTGAGCACGGCGGCACCGGTTCGGCTATAGAATATGAGGCAGAGGAATCTATTGAGTTTGAGCAGGAGCAGGAGCGCGGTGGCGAAGTGGAGTTGGAGCAGTTCTGGATTCAGAAGTCGTTCGGACGCTTTGCCAACATACGTGCCGGCCATATCGTCGTGCCCGTAGGTCTGACCAACGCCTACCACGAGCCGCTCAATTTCTTCACCGTCTATCGTCCCGAAGGCGAGAATACCATTCTCCCCTGCACATGGCATCAGACTGGCGTTTCGTTTTGGGGCCATGCCGGCGACTTCCGTTACGAGTTGCAGATGGTGGCAGGTCTCGACGCATGGCAATTCTCGCGCGACAACTGGATTAAGCCCGGCACTACGAAGCCCTTCGAGTTCGAAGTGGCTAACAAGTACGGCTTTGCGGCGCGCGTGGACAACTATACCGTGCCTGGCTTGCGATTGGGCGTGAGCGGCTACTTCGGTCAGTCGATGCACAACGCCGTTCCGCACGACATGGAGAAGGGCAACAACAAGCGCATCAAGGGTAACATCTATCTCGGCGCGTTCGACTTCACATACAACGCCCACAACTGGGTGGCACGCGGAAGCGCCGACTATGGTTACGTGAGCAACGCGAAGGAGATTAGCGCTATGCGCAAGCCGAACACACAGTACGTGAAGCCATACCAGTCTAATCAGGTGTTCGGTTCGCACGCCATTGCCACAAGCGTGGAAGTAGGCTATGACATCTTCTCGCAGATTGAGAAGTTGCGCGCAGCCCGTCAGAAGATGTATGTGTTCGGCCACTTCGAATACTACAACTCGTGCCTCGGCGGATCGAAGGAGTATACAAGCAAGAAGATCTTCTCTGGTGGCGTCAACTACTATCCGTTGCCGCAAATCTGCGTGAAGGCAGAATATAGCTATCGCAAGTTCAAGCAGCAGTATAACGACGAGCCGGCTCTGAACATAGGCGTGGCTTATCAAGGACAATTCATTTAAAAGTAAAAAGACAAAGTTCCTATAGTAATAATAAAAAAACATCAAAGACACAATGAAAAAGTTTAAGCAGTTAGTAATGGCGTTCCTCGTCGGAGTCGTTTCGTTCGGCTTCACAGCATGTGACGACAACAACAACGATGTGGAGTTCGAACTTCCTGAGGTTGGTCAGGCTACAGTAAACGTAAACTCTTCAGACAAGGAGATGCAGAAGGTAGCAAAGGTTTACGTAAACCAGGTTGTTTATCCCACATATCAGGCACTTGCCGCAAACGCACGCACACTCTACACCACAACAGCCGCTCTCTACACCGCAGCAGAGGCAGGCACCATGACACAGGCTCAGATTGACGCAGCCTGCGAAGCCTTCAAGGACACACGTCGCGAGTGGGAGCGCAGCGAGGCTTTCCTCTATGGTTCGGCTTCCGACAACGAACTCGACCCGCACATCGACTCATGGCCTCTCGACCACGAAGAACTTGTGAACGCCCTCAAGAACCCTACACTTGTAGCAGGCTTCAAGGGCAGCGACCCGGCTAAGTTCGTGTCAGAGAACAACAGCCACTTCCAGTCGGTACTCGGTTTCCACGGCATGGAGTTCGTTCTGTTCCGTGAAGGCAAGAACCGCACCGTAGACGCACTCAAGGCTAACGAGACAGAAGAAGGCATGACCTCAGTAAAGGGCATTGACGAGCTCGCATTCCTTCAGGCTGTAGCAGCCGACGTGCGCAACATCACCGCACTTCTCGAGTTCACATGGATGGGCAGCGCAGCAAGCAACGAGACAAAGAGCGTGCTCAGCAACGCAAGCTACGTGTTTTCATCGCTCCGCAACAACGGACTTGCAGCCAACGGCACAATGTGCTACGGTCAGTTCCTGCTTTCGCCGTCTGTAACAACGGGCTACAACTCATGGCAGGGCACCGTTCGCCAGATTTTCGTAGGCGGTTGCTCTAATATCTGCGCAGAGGTTGCCGACCAAAAGCTCGGTCAGGCTTACCGCACAGCCACCGGTTCGGGCTCAGCAGAAGACTCTCGCGACTATATCGAGTCTCCTTATAGCCACCGTTCGTTCATCGACTATCAGGATAACATCTACTCTATAAAGAATACGCTTTACGGCACACGCGACGTGAACGCCACTTCTCCGGCAGAGCACTCGCTCCTCAACCTGCTCAAGGCTATGAACTACTCTGGTCTGAACGACTTGACAGCGGCTCTGAACAATGCCATCCAGGCACTTGAGACAGCCAAGAACAGCGGCAAGTCGTTTGTTGAGGCTCCTGGAGCTCAGCACGTAAAGGACTGCATCGACGCTGTTTCTGCTCTCGACGAAGAGCTGAACAAGGCTGGCGACTGGGTGAACAAGCAGGAGGCGCTTTAAGCGCCCTGCCTTGTTCGGCAGTTTAGAAATACAAAACCAAGGCTTTTTAAAATTATACAGCAATGAAACGAATCTATCTTATGGGCTCATTAGCAATGGCCCTCTCTCTATCGCTGTTCTCGTGTACTGACGAGAACAGCGATCCGTCGGGTGATGACTTCAAGCCAATGGAGTCGGACGGCAAGTATGTAGGCGAGGCTGTCGGCAACTTCTCTAAAGAGGAGTGGTATCCTGGCGGCGAACTCGGAACAACCGACAATGTGGCTTCAGGATGCTACGAAGACGAATCACCTGCCGTAACCGCACAGGGACTTATCGACGATTTCAACGCCGGCGAGAAGTTCTTTGAGCGTCAGTTCACGTCTGCCAACTCGGGCTTCAAAGGACTTGGTCCGGCTTCCGTGCGCCGCTCGTGTCTCGACTGCCACCCCAACTACGGACATGGCCGCCGCATGGACTCGTACACTACGTCCTACGGCAATGGCAACGGCTATCTGCTCGCTGTGTATCACCCTGTAGACGGAGCCAACAGCAACGACGGTGGCTACGTAGCTGAAGTGACGGGTATGCCGCAGACACAAGCTACAGAACCCTTCAAGGCACCTATCGACGAGAGCCAGGTCAAAATGCAGTGGCATCACGTGACGGCTATGGAGAGCGGTCTGCCTATGAAGTTCCCCGACGGCGAGGCTTACGACCTTATCTATCCTGAGGTTACGATTCCGCGCTCGGCGTTCCGCACCAACCCTAATCCTTACGATACGGGCAATAAGGCAGTGGCTGTCCGCGTAGAGTCTACAATCGGCGTGATGGGTACGGGTCTGCTCGACGCCATCACTGAAGAGGATCTCAAGGCGCAGTATGCCTCTACAGCCAACTACTACAAGAACGTAGCAAAGGTGGCTAACGTGTCGGAGTACGTTAACCCGAACTTCTGGGACGCTTCTGCCGACAACTTCGCTGCCGGCGCATGGTATCCCGGCACTGAGAACACCGGTGTATACGCCGACGGCGGCAACGGCAAGCCGATGGTGAAGCGCTTCACCTACGCTCTGACACGTGCCACGCTGCAGGACGGACCTGGTGCCAACGCCATCTGGAACATCACGAATGTGACACGTCCCGACCGTCCTAAGCTCTACACCACAAACGCTTGGGCTGCAGCAATGGCTGAAGACAAGGAAGTGATAGAGAAGATAAAGAACGACCCGACATCGCCGTTCTGGGCATCTACCGACGACGAGATAAGCAAGCGTGTGAACGGACTCTTGAAGCCCGGCACCAACCAGTTCAGCAACGAGTGGCACAACTTTGAGCCGGAGATGTCTGCCGACCACTTCTACGAGTTCATGGTATGGCATCGCGGTCTTGCCATTCCGCGCGCCCGCAACCTCAACGATGCGCGTGTGCAGCAGGGCAAGAAGGTGTTCATGGAGATAGGTTGCGCCAACTGTCACCGCCCGTCATGGAAGACCGGCTCGGACAATTACTGGACACCGAATATGATTGCAGGCAAGAAGCTTCCGCGTTACGCCAACCAGACCATCTATCCGTACAGCGACATGATGCAGCACAAGCTCTACATGGCGAACGACATACACGGATCATGGTGTCGCACAACACCGTTGTGGGGACGCGGACTTGCTGCAACCAACGGTAGCGGCGTAGAACGTCTGCACGACTGCCGCGCCCGCAACGAGGTAGAGGCAATCATGTGGCACGCTTACTCGAAGAACTCGCACGCCTACAATTCGGCGCTCAAGTTCTACAATCTTTCCAAGGCAGACCGCGACGCAGTGGTTATGTTCCTTCGCTCTATTTAATACCTTATTCTCCCATGCCTTTCTGCGAAGTGCATGGGAGAATAATCATATCTAAGCAAACCGAATTATGCAAAACCCTTTAAAGAAGACGCTTTTCGCGTTGTATGTTTTGGTGATAGTCTGCATGGCAGCCGCTACAGTAGTGGAGAAGTATAGCGGAACCGACTTTGTGCGCTCCAATGTGTACGGCGCATGGTGGTTCTCGCTGCTTTGGGCTGTGCTCACGGCTGCGGGCGTCGTCTATTTCCTGCGCCACCGCTGCAAGTCGTGGTCGGGCATAGCGCTCCACCTCTCGTTCGTGGTGATACTTGCGGGCGCTTTCGTGACACACGTCAGTTCGGAGCGCGGCACGGTTCATCTGCGTCAGGGCGCATACATCAGCACCTGCGTGATGTACGACCGTCACAACCAGCCGCACGACGCGCAGATGCCGTTCCAGATGCGCCTCGACCGCTTCGATGTGCAATACCATGAAGGCACCGATGCGGCAGAAGACTACGTGTCGCAGTTCACCATCATCGACCACGGCAAGCAATACAGCGGCAAGGTGTCGATGAACCGTATCTTCAGATACGGAGCGATGCGCTTCTATCAGTCGTCGTACGACAACGACATGCTCGGCGCGTCCGTCTCCTTCAACTCTGACCCCATTGGCATACCACTTACCTACACGGGCTACGCTCTGCTGTTCATCTCGCTCGTATACATGCTCTTCGACCCACACGGAGCCTACCGCAAGCTCTTGCGCCTCTCGCATCTGAAGAAAGGACTGATGATGATTGCGCTTCTTTTCGCGCTCGGTTCAAGTTCGGCTGAGGCACACGTTCTGCCAAAGGAAAGCGCCGACCGCTTCGGACGCTTGATGGTGCTGCACAACAGTCGCATCTGTCCGCTGCAGACCCTCGCCGTCGACTTCACCAAGAACCTCTACGGCGCGGCGTCGTACAACGGCTACACGCCCGAGCAGGTGCTCACCGGCTGGATGTTCTACGCCGACGACTGGATGCAGGAGCCGATGCTCCGACTGAAAGGTGCCGAGATGCGCGACCGTCTGCAGCTGCCCGAATACGTGCCCGTAAGCCAGTTCTTCAACAGCGCGATGGGCGGCTATACGCTCGGTCCGTACGTGCAGGAATATTATGGCGGCAACCACGATGCGTTCCATTCGCAGGTGGCTGCCATAGACAATAAGATACAACTGATAATGGAGCTGCGCAATGGTTCGCTCCTTAAACTCTTTCCTTATACACATAAAGGCAAAACAACATGGTTTGCGCCTACAGACGACCTGCCCAATGCGATGGACAGAGAGCACCAGCAGTTCGTGCGCTCGATATGTCTGCTGCTCGGCGACTGCGCCCTTGCGTCCGACTACACGCAGATGGACGCTGTAGTGGGTAAGATGCTGAAGTATCAGCAGAAGAATGGGGGAGCGTCGATGCCTTCCGACCGACGTGTCGCAGCCGAGCGCATATACAATCACATCCCCTTCGCCACAATACTCTTCATGCTGTGTCTGGCGATGGGCATAATATCTTTCCTTTACGCTATAATAAGAATGTGTCGTGAGGACAACGGCGCGAGCAATGGCGGTACGGACGCCGATCCCGTGCGGAAAAAGCGCAGCAAAAGGCTGCATCTCACGTTCTTCGGTGCGAGCTACGCCGTGCTGCTTCTGTCGTTCTGCGCGCTCACCTACTGCGAGTATCTGCGCTGGACCATCAGCGGCACGCTCCCGATGACCAACGGCTACGAGACTATGCTCTTCGTAGCGTGGTTCGTGCAGCTGCTCGCACTTGTCTGCGGAGTGCGCCTCCGCTTGCTCGTAGCGCTGGGTTTCCTTATGTCGGGCTTCTTCCTGCTTGTGAGTCACATCGGACAGATGGATCCGCAGATAAAGCACACGATGCCCGTGCTCAATTCGCCGCTGCTCAGCGTGCATGTGTCTATAATAATGATGGGTTTCGCCCTGCTCTCGTTTACGTTCATCAGTGGGCTCACCGCCCTTCTGCTGCGCCTCGTCAACCGCACGGCGCAGCCTAAGATGGTGCAATTGCAGCAACTCTCGCTCGTGTTTCTCTATCCCGCACTTGCCGCGCTCGGCATCGGCATCTTCATCGGAGCCATTTGGGCAAACGTCTCTTGGGGCGAGTATTGGGGATGGGACCCTAAGGAGGTGTGGGCGCTCATCACGTTCATGATATACGCCATACCGCTGCATGCGCGTTCGGTGGCTCAGTTGCGCCGCCCTACGGCGTTCCATCTCTTCATGACGCTGGCTTTCCTCACGCTCGTAATGACCTATTTCGGCGTCAACTACTTCCTCGGCGGAATGCACAGCTATGCATAACGACTCTTTGCTTTAAACAGAATATACCTGCAGGCGTTTTAAACCGGAAGCTTGCAGTTTTTTTTTGCATCTGCAGAGTAGGGCATAAAAAAACAGTGGCACAACTCTCAACGAGCTGTGCCACTGTCACTATGTTTAACTTGAAAAAATTCTAAAGTAATGAAGAGTCTCACGATCCTTCATAGCTACCTGTTAAACAATCGTTACCTTAAACCTAATAACTAAAAACCTAAATCTATTACTACTAACCTAAACAATCTATTAATCTTTTGACGATGCAAAGGTATGAATAATTAGTTGTTTGCGCAAACATAATAACAATTTTATTATATATCCCTATGTTTTATTGATATTTATCAATCAGAATCCGCTTCTTTTCGTTTGCATCTGTAGTTTTATGCTGATGTATTGCCCGTATACGTATTCGGCAAGTGAGGGTTGCAATTGCGCTTTCTCTCCATAAAAGCACACGAAAAGTCATCGTTCCGCGTTCGGTGTCCGATCGGATCGCGTTCGGTGTCCGATTGGATTGCGTCCGCCGTCCGATCAGATTGCGTCCGCCGTCCGATCGGATTGCGTTCGGAATCTGATTAGATTGCGTTCGGTGGCAGTGGAAAAGGGTGGGGAATTATCATGAATTATTTTGGACTTTTATATATTTTAGCTACCTTTGTCCATATAATTGTATAACATAATATAAGTATATAATGAAACATATTTTTTGTATATCATTGCTTCTTTTATCTGTAAGTTGTGTTTTTGCGCAAAAGATTTTTGTAGATAGGATTGAAACAGATGGAAGACGCCAGGTAATGGCTACGACAAAGGAGTATTCTGTTGATGATAAAGACTTCAATTTTTGCTTGAAGGTTTTTGAGGGTTCAGACAGAAGGGATTGGTTGCTGCTTGTTTCTTCGTATGCTCCGATGTCAATGGAATCTGTGTTGTTGCTAAAACTTTGGAATGAAGCAATATTACGTCTAAACGTAAATAACATTAAAGTTGACACAGAAACCAAACCTGCTTATGCTCTTACTATTGGTAGTATTACAACGAGTATTACAACGAGTATTACAACGATACATCCATCTACAGATGTGAATTACTATTATTCTGTATACGAACTGACACCTGAAGAGATTGAATATATGGGAAAGTATGGAATTAAAAAGATTCGAATTGCAAATGGTGAAAAAGTTTGGGATAAGGATTTTAGATTTGATTCGTTGGGTGCTTATTTATCAAGAAGCTACAAGAAGATTTTAAAGCAATTGAAAACTCCTATAAAAAAAGATGAAAAGAAAAATGTATTCGACGGATTTTAAAATCTGCAGATTATAGCTGTCTGGTAAATAATAATCAATCCTTGTGTTGTTTTTATCCTTTTTATTCGTAAATTTGCGATATAACTTTTAATCCATCCTTTTGTTATGGCAGACTTTGAAGAGAGAAGACTACCGGTTGGCATACAATCGTTCAAGGAAATAAGAAGAAACAACTACGCCTATGTCGACAAGACCGAGATTGTTTGGAACCTTGTCAACAGAGGAAAGAAGTATAACTATCTGAGTCGTCCGCGACGATTCGGAAAGTCGTTGCTTGTAGATACGTTGCAGACTTATTTCGAGGGAAGATGCGACCTTTTCGAAGGACTGAAGATAATGAATCTTGAAAAGGAGTGGAAGAAGTCGCCCGTGATAAGGCTCGACATGAGTCGCGCTGGAGCATCGGAAAAGACCATCCGTTCGTATCTCAGCATGGCGTTCTCGCGCGAAGAGGCGAAGTATGGCATCACAATGCACGAAGGCGCTTCGTTAGCCGACCGCTTAGATACAATCATTCAGACTGCCTGCCAGCAAACTGGCGAGTCGGTAGCGATATTGATAGACGAGTATGACTCGCCCTTGCAGCATTCATGGAAAACGCCCGACCATGAGGCGTGTACAGCGGTCTACCGCGAAGTGTTCGCCATACTGAAAGCCGACGACGAGTACGAGCGTTTCGTCTTCATCACCGGCATCACGAAGTTCACGCAAATATCCCTCTTCTCTGTCCTCAACAATCTCAGCAACATCAGTTTCGACGAGCCGTTTGCAGCCATCTGCGGCATCACCACTCAGGAGATAACCGACTATTTCAGTCCAGAAGTGAAGGCGATGGGCGAGGCGAACGGATGGACAGAAGAAGAGACGATGGCTCGACTGAAGACCAATTACGACGGCTATCACTTCTGTCGTAGCAACATGGTTGATGTATACAATCCGTTCAGTCTTGTGAACGCTTTGGCAGACAAGGATATCAAGAACTATTGGGCTACATCGGGAGCGACCTCGCTGCTGCTCAAGTTTGTAGACGACATGGAGATAAAGCTGACTGACTACGACCATAGCGCCATACTCAGCACCATCATCGAGACATCGGACGTGACAGGAGGCGGAGCGGAACTCTTCCTCTACCAGTCGGGCTATCTCACGATAAAGGGATACATGAACGGACTATACCTGCTCGGATTCCCCAACCACGAAGTTCGCCAGGCGCTATATGAAACCGTGCTGCCTGCATTAGCCATGCGTAAGCGCGGAGACATCCAGTCGGCGCAGGCTTATCTGTACATGCACATGTACATGGGCAATACAGACGAGGCTAAGAAGTTTATGAAGGCTCTTATAGCCGATGTGCCTTACAGCAACAAAAAGCTGGCAAGCATGGACATGGAGGAGCGCTATCGGCTGATTATGAGCACCATCTTCAACGCCATTGGCTTCCGTGTGGAGGTGGAGCGAATGATTGCGACTGGCAGGATAGATATGGTTGTAACAACAGACAACTACATATATGTCATCGAACTGAAACTCGCAAAGAATGGAGGCATAGCCGCTGCAGAGAGACAGATAATCGACAACCGATATACCGAGCCGTTCAAGGCCGACAAGCGTAAGGTTATAGCCCTTGCCGTTGAACTCGACGACCAAGGAAAGGGGCTTGTTGATTGGAAGGAAGTTGAGCAATCCTGAATGATAATTCGCAAAAAGTGCATCTTTTTTGCTTGTATATGCGAGAAAATAAGTAAGTTTGCACACGAAAAATATAGTACGGAAAAATGACTTATACTATTGAAAAGGTAACAACGCTCATCGGAGCCCACCGCTTTGGCACAGCAGACGCCAATATCGGGTTCCTCCTTACTGACAGCCGATCGCTCTGTTTCGCTGAGGAGACATTGTTCTTCGCTTTGAAATCGGGACGCAACGACGGTCACAACTACATTTCTGACCTCTACCGCCGCGGAGTGCGCAACTTCGTCGTAGAGGATGTTCCTGCCGACTATAACACAACATACGCCGACGCAAACTTCTTGAAAGTGGAGAACTCGCTTGTCGCACTGCAGCGACTCGCCGAGCGTCACCGCGAGGAATACGACATACCTATTGTGGGCATCACGGGCAGCAACGGAAAGACCATTGTGAAGGAATGGCTCTACCAGTTGCTCTCGCCGGAGATGAAGGTTACGCGCTCGCCGCGTAGCTACAACTCGCAGATAGGCGTGCCGCTCTCTGTATGGCTGCTCAACGAGCAGAGTCAGGTGGGAGTGTTCGAGGCTGGCATCAGCGAACCGGGCGAGATGCAGGCTCTGCGCGGCATCATACAGCCCGACATCGCCGTGCTCACGTTCATCGGCGACGCCCACCAGAAGAACTTCTCGTCGTTGGAGGAGAAGTGCCGCGAGAAGGTGGTGCTCTTCCACGACACGAAGACCATCGTCTACTGCAAGGACGACGAGGTGGTAGACCGTGTGGTGCGCAGCGTAGGCTACAAGGGCGAGAACCTCGCGTGGTCGATGACCGACCGCTCGGCTGCGCTCTTCGTGGAGAGCGTGGAGAAGAAAGGACTCACATCCACTATACATTATATATATAACGACGAGGCAGGCGAGTACGTGCTGCCGTTCATCGACGAGGCGTCGGTGCGCAACTCCGTAACGACGGCTGTCGTAGCGCTGCATCTCGGACTCTCGCGCGAGCATCTTGCCGAGCGCATGGCGTCGCTCGAACCGGTGGCGATGCGCCTCGAAGTGAAAGAGGGTCAGAAGGGCTGCACGCTCATCAACGACTCGTACAACTCGGACATCAACTCGCTCGACATAGCGCTCGACTTCATGAGTCGTCGCCCAGACCACAAGGGACGCAAGCGCACGCTCATACTCAGCGACATCTACCAGACCGGCGAACCGCTCGACGTGCTCTACAAGGAAGTATCCAACCTCAGTGTGCAGCGCGGCGTGGAGAAGATAATAGGCATCGGTCCGCAGATTATGGAGCATGCCGACCTTATAAAGGTTCAGGAGAAATACTTCTTCCACGACGTTACGTCGTTCATTCACAGCAAGGTGTTCGAGTCGCTGCGCGACGAGGTGATACTCATCAAGGGCGCACGCCGCTTCGGTTTCGACAACATCACCGAACTGCTTGTGAAGAAGGTGCACGAGACCATTCTCGAGGTGAATCTCTCGAACGTGGTGAAGAACTTGAACTTCTACCGCTCGTTCATGCGACCGGAGACAAAGCTCGTGTGCATGATTAAGGCAGACGCTTACGGCGCAGGTGCGGTGGAGATAGCTAAGACGCTGCAGGACCATCGCGTAGACTACCTCGCTGTGGCTGTGGCAGACGAGGGCGTGACGCTGCGCAAGAACGGCATCACGTCGAACATAATGATAATGAACCCAGAGATGTCGGCGTTCAAGACCATGTTCGACTACGACCTCGAACCAGAAGTCTACTCGTTCCGACTGCTCGACGCGCTCGTTCGCGAGGCGCAGAAGGAGGGCATAAGCAATTTCCCCGTACACATAAAGCTCGACACCGGTATGCACCGCCTCGGCTTCGACCCCGACAAGGATATGCCGGAACTGATAGACCGCCTGCAGCATCAATCGTCTATCGTGCCGCGCTCGGTGTTCTCGCACTTCGTGGGCAGCGACAGCGACTCGTTCGACGAGTTCTCGGCTCATCAGTTCGAACTCTTCAAGCGTGGCAGCAGTCAGCTCTGTGCGGCATTCCCGCATAAAATTCTGCGCCATATCGACAACTCGGCAGGCATAGAGCACTTCCCCGAACGCCAGCTCGACATGTGCCGACTCGGACTCGGATTGTATGGCTACGACTCGCGCGACAACTCGATGATTAACAACGTGACGACGCTGAAGACAACGATTCTTCAGATACACGATGTGCCAGCAGACGAGACGGTAGGCTACAGTCGTCGCGGCAAGCTCACGCGCAACTCGCGCATCGCTGCCATACCTATCGGCTACGCTGACGGACTGAACCGCCATCTCGGCAATCGTCATGGCTTCTGTCTCGTAAACGGAAAGAAGGCTGAGTATGTTGGCAATATCTGCATGGACGTGGCGATGATCGACGTTACGGACATCGACTGCCAGGAAGGCGACCAGGTTGTCATCTTCGGCGAAGAACTGCCCGTGACAACGCTCTCAGATGCCATCGACACCATACCGTATGAGGTGCTCACCGGCATCAGCAACCGCGTAAAGCGAGTTTATTATCAGGACTAAAAACATAGTAGCGGAGGTCTCCCGCCTCCGCAGCATCCAATTTGGCAAACATTAATAATATGTTCTACTTGGTGCTGCGGAGGCGGGAGACCTCCGCTACATTTATGCGTTTAATGCTATAGTGTCTATAGCCAGAATATATAAGCCAGACTTATCAGGCTGATGCTTATCCAGAGCATCACGCCCTGCACAAGCGGCTTCAGACCAACGCAGCGCAGCGTCTCGCGCGTCAGCGACGCTCCGATGAAGAAGAGCGAGAGCGTTATGAGGTTCTTCGCAAGCTTGTTCACGGCTCCGCTAAACTGTGTGCCGATTTCGGATGCCGTGTCGCCGATGAGCGCGGCGTTGCTCAGCACGTATGTGTTAAACAGAATGGCTACGACGAACCATATTATGAAACGCGGCACGCAAGAGTACCAAGGCTTCGTGGCACCGTCGGCTGCGACAAGCTGCTTGCGGAAGAAGAACGGCGTGACAAGGGCAAGCACCACAATCCAGAGCGCACGCGTCAGCTTGATGGTAGTAGCCACCTCCAAAGCGCTCACGCCCTGCTGAGCCACAAGCTCAGGGTGCATCTGGTCGTAAGCCGCACCGGCTCCAACCACCGACGACGTGTCGTGTATGGCTATAGCCGCCCACATGCCGAACTGCTTCATCGTCATGCCAAGTGCATCGCCGATAGTAGGGAAGAGGAATAGCGCAATGCCGTTGAGCACGAACACCACGCCCAACGCTACCGACATGCTCTCTGCCTTCGCACGTATGATAGGACCTACCGCTGCTATCGCCGAACCGCCGCAAATGGCTGTGCCCGAAGAGAGCAGGTAGCTCGTCTGTGTGTCTACGCCCAGCAGCTTTCTGCCCAGCAGCCATCCGAGCGCCAACGTTCCGAACACACTGGCAATGGTGAACATCATTCCTTCGGCGCCCGAAGCGAGCGCCTTGTCGACGTTCATGCCGAAGCCGAGTCCGATAACTGAGTATTGCAGCATCTTCTTCGACATCGTCTTGTTGAAATCGGGGAACGCCTTGCCCAACAGCAGCGCAAAGGCGAAGCCAATGGCGAGAGCAATAGGCGACGAAACCCAACCGGCAATCCAACTGAAGCCGCCCAAATCGAGATGGAACACTTCTACGGCGAAGCTTAGCAGCAGAGATACGCCAAGCACAGCTACAATAACGATGTAGCAGAGTTCTTTCTTTTTCATTATTTGTGTGTTTGTATTTTGAAGAAACGAAAAAATCCGTGTCGCTGTTTATGTTGCGAAACGGATTTTTCTTCACATTATATTATTGTTATATTTCGTCCAGAACGCTTATTCGTCAGCCTGCTCCTCAAGAGTGTACTGGCTCGAACCGTCGAAACAGTGGGTACATACCTGACACTTCGGCAGTCCGATAGCTGCGATGAGCTGCTCAATGGTGTTGAACTTCAGCGATGTGAGGCCCAGTTGCGAGCGTATCTCCTCAACCATGCGCTTGTACTGCGGCGAGTCGGTTGTAGCATACTTCTCAAGATCCTTATTGGCGTCGCCTTCAAACTTCTCGATGATGCGTCGTGTGATAAGCTCCATATCGCTCTTCGACGATGTGAAGCCGATGAACGGACAGCTGTATACGAGCGGCGGACAAGCGATGCGCATGTGACACTCCTTCAGTCCAGCCTGATCGAACAGCACGTGTACGTTGTCGCGCAACTGTGTGCCGCGAACTATTGAGTCGTCGCAGAACAATACGCGCTTGCCATTAAGCATTGCCTTGTTCGGTATGAGCTTCATCTTGGCTACGAGCGAACGCATCGACTGGTTGGACGGTGTGAACGAGCGCGGCCATGTCGGAGTGTACTTGGCAATGCAGCGCTGGTAGGGCACACCCTTGCCAGCAGCGTAGCCCATAGCCATGCCCGTGCCCGAATCAGGAATGCCCGAGCAGCAGTCGACCTCCACGTCGTCGGTCTTTGCGAGGTTGTAGCCGTTGTCGAAGCGAGCCTCTTCAACGTTCTTGCCCTCGTAAGTAGATGTGGGGAAGCCATAGTAGACCCAAAGGAACGAGCAGATCTGCATCTTCTTGTTGGCAGGGCGAATCTGTGTCATGCTGTCGGCTGTGAGCTCTACGATTTCGCCCGGTCCGACGTTGTAGCACTCCTCATAGTCGAGGTTAGGGAACGACGATGACTCGCTCGAAGCAGCGTATGCTCCGTCCTTCTTGCCAATAATAATAGGTGTGCGACCCCATGCGTCGCGAGCGCAGATGATAGAATCCTCGGTGAGAATCATCATTGTGCATGAGCCCTTTATGTGATGAAAGACATTCTCTATACCTTCGCGGAATGTCTTGCCTTGAATAATGAGCAAGGCTACGAGTTCGGTTTGGTTTGTGGCGCTTTGCGAGAGTTCGGCAAAGTGCATGTTCTTCTCAAGCAATTGCTTGGTAAGTTCCTCCAGATTCGCAATCTTCGCTACTGTGCAGATAGCGAAACGTCCGAGGTGTGAGTTGATTACGAGCGGTTGTGCGTCAGTATCGCTGATTACGCCAATGCCCGCTGTGCTACCTTCGAACCGGTCGAGTGTCGGTTCGAACTTAGTCCTGAAATACGAACTCTCCAGATTGTGGATAGAGCGTGTGAAACCCTTCTCTTTACTGTACATGGCGAGACCGCCACGGCGAGTTCCGAGGTGTGAGTTGTAATCGGTTCCGTAGAAAACATCTGCAACGCAGCTTTTCTTGGAGATGGTGCCAAATATGCCTCCCATAAGAATGTTGTGTTTTGAAAATTTGTGGTGCAAAGTTACGTATATTTGTTGAATAAACGGTGCTTTAACTTTGAAAAAACTTGCTCCGCCGTATTATTTCTTGACATAATTATGGTGCAACATGTTGCAGAAAGTGCATTTTTAGAGTTCTTAATTTGGCTGATTAACATAAAGTTATTACTTTTGCATGTCATTTAAATGGAAAATTAACTATAATTTATTACTAATTATAACTATGAGTTTGAAAATTGTTGTACTTGCCAAGCAAGTACCCGACACACGAAACGTCGGCAAGGACGCTATGACAGCCGAAGGTACTGTCAATCGCGCTGCCCTACCGGCAATCTTCAACCCCGAAGATTTGAACGCGTTGGAGCAGGCTCTGCGTCTTAAGGAGCAGAACCCGGGTTCAACAGTAGGTATTTTGACAATGGGTCCTCCGCGTGCTGCTGAGGTTATCCGCGAGGGTCTCTACCGCGGTGCAGATACAGGCTGGTTGCTTACAGACCGTCTTTTTGCTGGTGCCGACACACTCGCTACATCTTACGCTCTGGCTACAGCCATTCAGAAGATTGGCGACGTAGACGTTGTGATCGGTGGCCGCCAGGCTATCGACGGCGATACAGCGCAGGTAGGACCGCAGGTGGCTCAGAAGCTTGGCTTGTCGCAGGTGACATACGCAGAGGAAATCCTCAAGTGCGAGGACGGCAAACTCACCATCCGTCGCCACATAGACGGCGGTGTGGAGACTGTTGAGGCTCCGATGCCGCTCGTAGTTACAGTGACTGGCTCTGCGGCTCCGTGCCGTCCGGCTAACGCCAAGCTCGTCATGAAGTACAAGCGTGCCACAGCTCCTATGGAGCGCAAGCCCGAGGATAAGTACAACTACCTCTACGAGGAGCGTCCTTATCTCACACTCAACCAGTGGACCGTTGCCGACGTAGACGGCGACCCGCAGCAGTGCGGCTTGAGCGGTTCGCCTACTAAGGTGAAGGCAGTTAAGAACATCGTGTTCCAGGCTAAGGAAAGCAAGACTCTCACAGGCTGCGACGCCGACATCGAGGGCTTGGTAAAGGAATTGTTGGACGAAAAGATTATTGGATAATGAACAACGTATTTGTATATTGCGAGATAGAAGGCACTCAGGTTCAGGAAGTGTCTCAGGAACTTCTCACCAAAGGACGCAAGCTCGCCAACCAGCTCGGCGTAGACCTTAACGCCGTAGTTGCAGGCACTGGCATCAAGGGCAAGGTGGAAGATCAGATTCTGCCTTACGGCGTCGACAAGCTCTTCGTCTTCGACGCTGAGGGCCTCTTCCCTTACACATCGGCTCCTCACACCGACATCCTTGTGAATCTCTTCAAGGAGGAGCAGCCGCAGATAGCGCTCATGGGTGCTACTGTTATCGGTCGCGACCTCGGTCCGCGCGTTTCTTCTTCGCTCACCAGCGGTCTTACAGCCGACTGTACGGAGCTTGAAATCGGCGACTACGACGACAAGAAGAGTGGCGTTCACTACGACAACCTGCTCTATCAGATTCGTCCAGCTTTCGGTGGCAACATCGTGGCTACTATCGTCAACCCTGAGCACCGTCCGCAGATGGCTACCGTGCGCAGCGGCGTGATGCAGAAGGCTCTCTACGAGGGCGAGGCAAAGGGCGAAGTAGTATATGCCGACGTAGCTAAATACGTGCCCGAGGCAGACTTTGTTGTGAAGGTGCTCGACCGCCACGTTGAGGCTGCAAAGCACAACCTCAAGGGCGCTCCTATCGTTGTGGCTGGTGGCTACGGCGTAGGCTCTAAGGAGAACTTCGATATGCTCTTCCAGCTTGCCAAGGAGCTTCACGGCGAGGTAGGCGCAAGCCGCGCTGCCGTTGACGCTGGCTGGTGCGACCACGACCGTCAGATCGGTCAGACCGGTGTAACTGTTCACCCGAAGGTGTACATCGCATGCGGCATCTCTGGTCAGATTCAGCACATCGCTGGTATGCAGGACTCTGGCATCATCATCTCTGTGAACAACGACCCGGACGCACCTATCAACAAGATTGCCGACTACGTAATCACCGGCACCGTTGAGGAGGTACTTCCGAAACTCATCAAGTACTATAAGGCAAACAATAAGTAATGGCTAACTTTTATACTGACCATCCGGAGTACGATTTCTATCTTAATCACCCGGAAATGCAGCGCGTAGTAGAGCTCAAGGAGCGCAACTTCGCCGACAAAGATAAATATGAGGATGCGCCCGTCGACTTCGAGGACGCCATCGAGAACTATAAGCGTGTGCTCGAGATCACTGGCGACATTGCTGCCAACATCATCGAGCCGAACTCTGAGGACGTAGACCTCGAAGGTCCGCACCTCGTAGACGGACGTATGCACTACGCATCGAAGACATACGACAACATCGAGGCTACACGCCAGGCTGGTCTGTGGGGCATCTCTATGCCTCGCCGCTACAACGGTCTGAACATGCCTATCACTCCGTACTCAATGGCTTCGGAGATTGTTTCGGCTGCCGATGCTGGTTTCCAGAACATCTGGTCGTTGCAGGACTGCATCGAGACTCTCTACGAGTTCGGTTCAGAGGAGCAGCGCCAGAAGTATATCCCGCGTGTCTGCGCTGGCGAGACAATGTCAATGGACCTTACAGAGCCTGACGCAGGTTCCGACCTTCAGCGCGTAATGCTCAAGGCTACACAGGACGAGGACGGCACATGGCGTCTGAACGGTGTGAAGCGCTTCATCACCAACGGCGACTCTGACATCCACCTCGTGCTCGCACGCTCTGAGGAAGGCACACGCGACGGTCGCGGTCTGTCGATGTTCATCTACGACAAGCGCGACGGCGGCGTAACCGTTCGCCACATCGAGCACAAACTCGGTATCCACGGCTCACCTACCTGCGAGCTTGTTTACAAGAACGCAAAGGCAGAACTCTGCGGTTCTACGCGCCTCGGACTTATCAAGTACGTAATGGCTCTCATGAACGGCGCACGTCTCGGCATCGCCGCACAGTCGGTAGGCGTTAGCCAGGCTGCTTACGACGAGGCTCTGAAGTATGCTCGCGAGCGCAAGCAGTTCGACACAGCCATCGTTAAGTTCCCGGCTGTTTACGACATGATTGCACGCATCAAGGCTAAGCTCGATGCCGGTCGTTCTATCCTCTACCAGACAGCACGCTACGTAGACATCTACAAGGCTCTTGAGGACATTTCTCGCGAGCGCAAGCTCACACCTGAGGAGCGCGCAGAACTGAAGAAGTACTCGCGCCTTGCCGATGCGTTCACCCCGCTTGCTAAGGGTATGAACTCGGAGTATGCCAACCAGAACACATACGACGCCATCCAGGTACACGGCGGTTCTGGCTTCATCATGGAGTACAAGTGTCAGCGCCTCTATCGCGACGCACGTATCTTCTCTATCTACGAGGGTACGACACAGTTGCAGGTGGTTGCCGCTATCCGCTACATCACCAACGGCACCTACCTCGGCATCATCAAGGAGATGCTCGAGAAGGAGGTTTCTGAAGACTTGAAGCCGCTGAAGGCTCGCGTTGTCGAGATGGTGAAGCTCTACGAGCAGGCTCTCGATTACGTGAAGCAGGCTCAGGACCAGGAGGTGCAGGACTTCCTCGCACGCCGTCTGTACAACATGACTGGCGACATCGTTATGTCGCTCCTCATCCTCGAGGACGCTACACGCTCGGCAGAGCTCTTCTCTAAGAGCGCTAACGTATACGTTCGCATGGCTCAGGCTGAGGTTACGGCAGAGCATGTGTACATCATGAACTTCGTAAAGGAAGACCTTCCGAGCTTCCGCGCTGAGTAAACGAATGTAATATAAATAATAGAAAAGGGTATGCAACTATCTGCATACCCTTTTTATTTGTTTACATGAAAATATCTACCATATCTTCCAGTTCTTGTGTAGACGGTTGTTTATTAATAAGTTAAAGGCTGGCAGATATGCGTTCTATCTACCAGCCTTTGACGATATCTACCAGCCATTTGCGATATCTTCCAGCCTTTATTCGATAAAGAAGTCGTAGTCTTCTTCCGTGTCTTTCTTCTTATCCTCCGACGGCTGCTTGGGCTTCGGTTCCTCCTTCAGCTTTCCGTTCTTGTCGAACATGCCGTACGTTGTGCGCAGCACGATAAACTCGGTGCGGCGGTTCAGCTGGTTGCAAATCTCCTGCTTGTCCTTGTCGAGCTTCAAGATAAATTCCTCAGAAAGCACGTCGCCTTCCTTCAGCCACGGATACTTCTCGGTGAGCTTCTTGCGGATAGTCTTCGGTTTCTCCTTGCCGTAGCCCACGGGCGAGAGGCGGTCGCGCGAGATTCCCTTTTCCGTGAGGTAGGCAACCACCGACTCGGCGCGGCGCTGCGAGAGTCCCTTGTTGTACACCGCCGAGCCCTTATAGTCGCAGTGCGACGAAAGCTCTATCGTCACGTTCGGGTTCTCGTTAAGCAGTTTCACCAGTTCGTCAAGCGCAGCCGTCGACTCTGGTCTGAGTGTTGCCTTGTCGAAGTCGTAGAAGATGTTGTCGATGAGCACCGGCGCCGTGATTGACGCCAAAGCGAACTGCAGCACGTACTCCTCCGACTCCTCTGCCGGCTTCACGCGCAGCTCCTCTTTATGGTTGAGGAATCCCTTGCACGTTGCAAGGAAGATATAGTCGACGTTCGGGTCTATCACGTACTCGAACGATCCGTCGCCCTTCACGCTCACCTTCTTGTTCGTGCCGTCCGATCCGACGATGTACACAAGCGCTTCAGGCAGTTCGTAGCCGTCCTGCTCGTACACCCAACCCTTCACGTTCTGCACAATTTCCGGGTTCTCGAAACTGTAAATCTTGTCCCAACCGCGTCCGTCGTTGCGGTTCGACGAAAAGTAGCCGCGGTTGTGTACGCCTTCGAACGTCATGCCGAAGTCGTCGCCCTGCGAGTTGAGCGGATAGCCCGGATGCTCTATATCGTAGCCGCCTTTGTCGTTAGGCGAAGCGATGTAGATGTCCAAGCCGCCCATGCCTACATGGCCGTCGCTTGAGAAATAAAGGTCGCCGTTGGCACGAAACGTAGGGAACATCTCGTTGCCCGGCGTGTTAATAGGTTCGCCCAAGTTCTCCACACCGGCAAGACCGAGCGACGTGATGCGTGCTCGCCAGATGTCGAGTCCGCCCAGTCCGCCTGGCATGTCCGACACGAAGTAGAGCCACTCGCCGTCGGGCGACACCGCAGGGTGGGCATAGCTTGAGAGCGTGTCGTTCGTCACCTTGAACTCCTCGGGTTTTCCCCAAGCCGCATCGGCACGCTGCGAAGTCATAATCTGCGCAAAGCGCGGATACGACGGGTCGGTCTGACACTGCGTGATGTACATCGTCTTGCCGTCTGGCGTCAGCGCGCATGCACCCTCGTCGTACTCCGTATTCAGTCCGCCGTTCACCGGTTCGGGCTTCTGCCACTTTCCCTTCTCGTCTTTCTGCGAGACGAATATGTCGGCAGCCTTCGCTCCGGTGATGCCGCTCAGTTCGTTGCCCGTAGCGTCGTTGCGTGTAGAGGTGAAGTAGAGGTAGTCGTACTGGTCGCCGCCGAGCACCGGACTGTAGTCGTCTCTTCTCGAGTTGAACACATCCATGCGCTTCACCTGATAGCGCGAACCGTCCTTCTTCCATTGCGGAGCGTTCTCAGCTGAGGCGAGTCCGTTCTTCGCGAGCACGTTGTCTGGCATCGAGTCGAGCACAGCGCGGAACTCGGTCTCTGCCTGCTTGTATGCGCCGTTCTTCAGCAGCAGTCGGGCGTAGCTGAGGCGGTCCTGCATCGACGCCTGATTGTATCTGATGGCGTTGCTGTATGCCGCAAGCGCCTTCTGTGTAGAGTTGATGCGCTCGTTGCAGAAAGCCACCTTCAGCGCTATCTTGCCGCGCTTCTCGCGCTCCTTCGGCGCTGTGCGCTGGTAAGCACGCTTGAACTGCGTCGCTGCGTCGTAGTATTCGCCCACGGCAAGATACTTCTCGCCCTTCTTCATGTTCTTCTCTGCGCCGCATCCGCTGAGCATGAGCGCAGATAAAGCGAGGATGAATAGGGTAGAGTAGTGTTTTATTTCTTTCTTCATTGATATTTGTCCTTTAATAGACTTAACGGAGAACAGCATTTTTTATTGTGTACCGCCTTTATTTTGTAGTTTTGACACACACCCAATAAAAAATCCTCGCAAACGCGTTAGCGTCTGCGAGGATGATAATAGTATTGTTAATCGTTGATTAGCGCTTCAAGTTCGGGTTCTTCTCAACCTCAGTTGTCGGATAAGGACAGTAGATAGACTCGTCGCCAGCCCATGTAGACTTAACAACCGGAACGCTCTCCTTAGCTGTGTACTCCTTACCGTTCTCAACAGCCACAACAACAGGCTTGTTAGCAACGCGGTAGTCGAAGTTCTTCTTGAGCTCGTTCATACGGAACTCGTCGGCGCGGCGTGTAACCATCTGTGTCCACTGACCTGCAACCTCCCATCCGTGCTCGATGTAGCAAGCCTCAGCGAGCTGGTCTGCAGTCATGTTAGCGATAGCAACCTTTGTGCCGTCTGAGAGAGTTACGTTCTCTACGTCGTTAACGGCGCGCTTGCGTACCTCACGCAGATACTCCTTAGCCTTAGCCAAATCGCCACCAGAACGAGCTGCGCTCTCTGCGTACCAGAGGAGAACCTCTGCGTAACGAATCAGACGATGACGACGACCGTTTGTCATGTTGGTGTAGTTAGGCTCGAGATAGTTGTACGGAGCGAACTTCTCCTTAGCGAGGTTGTCGCCGTCGCAGTTTACAGTGTAGATAGCGAACATCGGGTGATAAGCCTCTACAACCGGCTTGCCCTCTGCATCGAGATCCCACCAGTTGCAAACCTTAGTGATTGTAGCACCGTCCTGGAATGTGATTTTCGGAGCATACACAGCATCCTTACGCGGTCCTTCCGGATAGCGCTTCCAGAATGCGATTTCGCCCCATGCATCGCCCCAGCCACCGTCGCCGAGACCCTCGAAACGGCAGCAAGAAGTAAGCTCAGAGTCGTGATCCCAAGAACCAGAGTTCCAGTTGTTGTCGATACCGAGGATGGTCTCCTTGTTGTAGTTGTGGCCCATTGAGTAGACGTGGTTCCAAACCGGATCGTTGTAGAAGCCGTATGTGCCGTTGTTGTCGATTACTTCCTTAGCCTTTGCAGCAGCGAGAGCGTAGTACTCCTTGCCCTTGTTGAGCGGGTAGCCAGCCATTGCCATGTACACTGCAGAGAGTGTAGCCTGAGTGGCCTGCTTTGTAACCCATGCGTCAACGCCGTCATGGTTGCGCGGAGCCTGGCTGTAGCTTGTAGGCAACCAGCCTTCAGCCTTCTTCAGGTCATCTACGATGAGGTTGTAGATTTCCTCAACGCTTGACGGAGCAACGTTTGTTGCGCTCGGGTCGGTAGTTACAACCATCGGCAGCGGGCCGAAGATGCGTACCATGTAGAAGTAAGCGTATGCACGCCAGAAGTGTGCGTTGCCGAGAGCGATGTTGATTTCCTCCTGAGATGTAGGAGTCTTTGATGCGTTCTCGATTACCCAGTTACAAGCCTTGATAAGAGCGAAGTGCTGGCTCCATGCGTCCTTAACACCCTTGTTTTCGCCGTCAGAGCTGAATACGTCAAGAGCTGCAACAGCCTGCTTGTTAGAGCTTGGGTTGGCTGTCATGTCGTCGCCCTGCCACTGCGGGTACATTGGGTTAGTCCACGACTGTGTCTGGTTCAACTTCTCGTAGATTGTATGGATGCTTGCATCAAGGTCAGCCTGACTCTTGAATACGTTGGCCTCTGACATCTGTCCCTTCGGGTCCTCGTCGAGGAAGTCGCTACAAGATGTTGTTGTTGTCAGCACCGAAGCAGCGAAAAGGCAACCCAGTAATATCTTTTTATTCATTTTGTTTCGTTGTTTAGATTGTTAATTGATGGTTTAGAAGTTCAGACGTACACCGAATGTGAAGGTGCGCGGGTTAGGATAAGCACCCATGTCGATACCGTTGTTATTGTCGACGTTGTGCTCAGAGAATGCTGCGCCTGCAGGATCCATGCCCTTGTAGCCTGTGAGGGTGAAGAGGTTCTGTGCAGAGAGCGACAGACGAACGTCAGCGAACTTGGTCAGCTTGCGCGGCAGAGTGTAAGCTACGCTCACGTTCTCGCAACGGAGATAGTTAGCGTTCTCGAGCCACTTGTCTGAGTTACCGTATGCCTTGTTGCCTGCTGCGTCGAGAGACGGCATTGTCTTGCCAACCTCTGAGAAGTATTCGTTATCGGTTACGAACATTGATGCACCTACTGATGTGTTCATTGTGAAGCGAACGAGGTTGAGGCGCTTAGCACCGAATGCTGCATTGAAGAATGCGTTGAACTCCCAGTTCTTGTAGTTGATGGTGTTGTTCCAACCGAATGTCACGTCCGGGTTAGAGCGTCCGAGAACGAAGCGGTCCTTGTCGGCGTCCGGAGTGCGTGTTGTCTTGCCGTCGGCTGTGTAGTATGTGTCATAGAACTTGCCGTCGTCGCCCTTCTCAAGACCTGCCCACTTGTAGCCGTAGAATGTACCGATAGCCTCACCCTCGGTGATGATGGTACTTGCTTCTACTGTACCCGGTGACGGGCTGTAGCCGTAGAGACGCGGAGTCTGAGCTGTAAGCTTAGTTACCTCGTTCTTCAAGTAGCTAACGTTGAGAGTAGATGTCCACTGGAGATCCTTCTTCTGCAGAATCTGTGCTGTAAGGCTAACGTCAACACCCTTGTTGCTAACCTCGCCTGCGTTTGTCCAGTAGCTCTGACCACCGAGGTAGCCCGGAGTGCTCTGCAGGAGCAGGGCGTCTGTAGTGTTCTTCCAGAAGAGGTCGACACCGAGGCTCAAGCGGTTGTTTAAGAAGCCGAAGTCGAAGCCGAGGTCGAACTGCTTAACCTTCTCCCATGTCAGGTCAGGAGTAGCGATACCGCCAGCCCAGTAGCCTGAGTATGTGTTCTTTGTGCCGTAGTTGAAGCCGGTTGTAGAGAGGCTTGCGAGTGTAGAGTACGGAGTGATATCCTGGTTACCGATGATACCGTAGCTTGCGCGGATCTTGAAGTTGTTAACAACGTTGCGCATCGGCTCCCAGAACTTTTCGTTAGAAACAGTCCATGCAGCTGCTACTGACGGGAAGTAGCCCCACTTCTTGTTTGTGAAGCGGCTCGAACCGTCGGCACGGAGTGTACCGGTGAGCATGTAGCGGTCAGCGTAGTTGTACATAACGCGAGCTACGCCAGAGAGCATTGTCCACTTGCTGTAGCCGTTGCTTGCGTCGCGTGTAGCGGCGTTCTTCACGTTCCAGTAGCCTACGAACTCCTGAGCCAGATCCTTACCCTCGATACCCATAGAGCGTGTCTCGCGGCTTGTTGCCTCCCATACGCCGGTAGCAGTAAGGTTGTGGTCGCCCCAAGAGTGCTGATATGTAAGGTTGTTTGTCGACTGCAGACCCATCACCTGAGCGTTGTTGTTGCCCATGTTTGTAGTACCGTTAACGGTCTTGGAAGAGAGGCTGTACCACTTGTAGTCGTTGAAGTCGATACCGTTTGTTGTAGTGAATGTCAAACCGTCGCAGATGTTGAACTTCAAGTCGACATGGCCAGTAACCATTGTACGGTTGCGGTCGCTCTGGTTAGCGTGAACCAAGCCCCACGGGTTCTGCTGGATGTTGTTGTACTGGTCCTTGTTGTAGTTGCCGTTAGCATCCATCATCTCCATTGTCGGAGAGTAGTTAAGACCTACCCAGATCGGGTTCGACTGGTTCTGAGCGAAGCCTGCCGAGCCGCTGTTCTCTGTACGAGAGAGGTTAGCGTCGGCTGTGAGCTCCAACCAAGAGAAGAGCTTGTTGTGGATGTTGAACTTAACAGAGTAGCGCTTCGACTCAGTGTCGCGAATAACACCTTTCTGGTCCATATAGTTGGCAGAGAAATATGTCTGTGTGCCGGTTGTACCCTTAGAGATAGCCACCTTGTAGTTCTGTGTAACACCGGTGTGGAGCAGCTGGTCCATCCAGTCGATACCCTTGTTTGTGCCGTTGATATAACCAGCGAGAGCGTTAGCGTCAGCACCCTTGTACTGCACCAAAGCCTTTGCGTAATCCTGAGCGTTCATAGCTTCAGGAACGTGGTATGCGTTAGAAACACCGAGCGAAGCGTCAAATGTAACCTGAGTTGTGCCGGCCTTACCCATCTTGGTCTGAACCATTACAACACCGTTAGCACCGCGCGCACCGTAGATAGCTGTAGAAGAAGCGTCCTTCAGCACCTGGATGCTCTGGATATCCTCAGGGTTGATACCCTCGAGACCTGTCTCGCGAACGATGCCGTCAACTACGTACAACGGGTCGTTGCTCTTGTTTACAGAGCTTGCACCACGCACACGAATCTTCATCGAACCGCCAGGAACGCCAGAAGACATTACCTGCACACCCGACATACGACCGTTGAGGGCGTCCTCAACACGTGCTACCGGCTGGTCCTTAAACGACTTGCTATCCATGATGGCTACAGAACCTGCCAAGTCGGCTTTCTTCACTGTACCGTAACCGATAACGACTACGTCGCTCAGCATCTCGGCATCCTCATGAAGAGTAATGTCAAGGGTCTTCTTGCCTGCTACAGACATTTCCTGAGTCTTATAGCCTACGTAAGAAACTACAACTGTGGGTTTTGAAACGCGGAGAGTGAAGTTACCATCAATGTCGGTAACTGTACCGTTCGACTTGTTGCCTTTTTCTACAATGCTAACGCCAATAAGCGGTTCGCCAGCGGCATCAAGTACGCGACCAGTAATCTGCTGGTTCTGCGGTGTTTGAGCTACATTGTAAACCGAACGCGCGAGTTCGTCTGCTGCTGTTGCGTTTGTTGCGCAAAGCATCATGCCTCCTCCCATCAACAACGAAAGCGCTAACTGCTTTGTCATAAGCGGAAGTAAAGGTCTCTTTACTTTTTCCATAGATTTGGTTTTTAAGTTTAGGACATCGTCCGCATTGCCGTAGTTTCCTTAGGCTGTGAGCTGACACATCCTTTTTCTTGTTAATAATAGTTATGTAGTATATATTTTATAACTCGAAATTAAACTAATTGTCACTATTTTTTCACCTTGTGTGTTTTTACTGTAGTGATTTTTTTTAGTAGGCGATTGGTTTTTAATTCGGGTGCAAATTTACAAAAATTTCTTTATGCACAAAAAAAAACATTAAAATTTTTTATGAAAACGTTTGTTTCGCACGTTTTTTGTGCAGCAATCGTTCGTCGGTTTGAAACAATTTGCGTAAATTTGCAACTGCAAAATCGCAATGGTTCCGTAGCTTAGCTGAATAGAGCGTCAGATTCCGGTTCTGAAGGTCGTGGGTTTGAATCCCACCGGAATCACCAGGGGGTGCAGTTGTCTCAACTGCACCTTTTTCGTTTTGAAGCAGAAAGACTTGTTGTATCGGAAACATTTTATAAAATTGCAATAATATGGGAACATTAGAAGCATTCTTGGTAATATTTGTCTTTTTTTAAATAAGGTTGACACCTAAAGTCAACAATTATGAAAAAGAAAGAAGAACAGCTCCAAAATTCATTGGATCGCGTTAAACTTCAGAAGC
>OCPW01000296.1_pt1 | contig 38527 bp, 28 predicted proteins | sample 1538761 | NCBI WGS metagenome assembly OCPW01 (sample SAMN04571724, study PRJEB22368) | human gut metagenome | biome: human gut; material: stool | host: Homo sapiens | place: Luxembourg | collected 2012-09-20
AGAAGAACTGCGCCGGCCACTCACCTGCGGGACGGACGTTGAGCAGGTAGTGGGCGCCACGATGCAGGCGATCGAAGTCGTCGGCGGACATCTCGATTCCGAACTCGCGGGCGATCGCGGGGATGTGCAGCAGCGAGTTGGTGGAGCCCGAAATTGCGCCGTGGACCATGATGAGGTTCTCGAAGGATTCCTTGGTTACGATGTCGCGAGGGCACAGGTTGTGCTCGGAGAGCCACACGGACTGACGGCCGGCCTCGCGCGCAAACTCACGCAGGTCGGAGCTGGTGGCGGGCAGCAGGGCCGTGCCGGGGAGCATAAGGCCCAGGGCCTCGGCGGTAACCTGCATGGTCGAGGCGGTACCCATAAAGGAGCAGGCGCCGCAGCTGGGGCATGCGTTGTGCTTGGCAAACTCAAGCTCCTCGCGGGAGATCTCGCCGCGCTCGTAGCGGGCAGAAATCGCGCCGAGCTGCTCCAAGGTCAGCAGATCGGGACCGGCATCCATGACGCCGCCGGTAACGACGATGGAGGGGATGTTGATGCGGCCCATGGCCATGAGGTTCGCAGGCAGGCCCTTATCGCAGCTGGCGACAAAGACGCCGGCGTCGAACGGGGTGGCCTTGGCATGAATCTCGATCATGTTGGCGATCATGTCGCGGCTGGGCAGCGAGTAGTTAATGCCGTCGTGGCCCTGGGCCTCGCCGTCGCAGATATCGGTGCAGAAGTAACGGGCACCGTGACCGCCAGCCTCGGCAACGCCGGCACGGACCTCCTCGACCAACTCAAACAGACCGGCAGAACCCGGGTGCGAGTCGCCGAACGTCGACTCGATAATGACCTGCGGCTTGTCCAGATCTTCGATGGACCAGCCAGAGCCCAGACGCAGCGGGTCCATCTCGGGGCTGATGGTGCGAAACTTGCCGGAACGCGGCTGCAGCTTGGCAACCAAGTCGGCTGCCTCCTGCTGAATCTGTGCCTTGATCTTCTCGTCCATGATGCTCTCCTCTTTTGATTTGAACGGTTGTACCAATCGTTGGTTAATGAATCAGGTGTAAATGGGTACCGAGCGATGCCCTCGGCAAAAGATGCTTAGCTACGCGAACTAGGCGAAGAACGAAATCACCAGGGCGCAGGCAAGACCCGAAAGGCCGATGAGCGTCTCCATAATGGTCCAGGACTTGAGGGTGGTCTTCTCGTCAATCTCCAGGAACGAGGAGCACATCCAAAAACCGGCATCGTTGACGTGCGAGAGGGCCGTGGCACCGCCGCAGATGGCAAGACAGATAGCGGCACGCATGAGCACTGAGGCTCCGGCAACCGCGGGCATGGCGGCCATAATGCCCGATGCCATGGTCATAGCGACGATGGAGCTGCCGACAGAGGCACGCACCATGACGGCGATCAAAAAGGCAACGACCACCAAGGGCAGCGGTGAAGCCTCGAGCATGGGCCCAATAACCTGGCCCAAGCCGCAGTCCTGCAGCATCCAGCGAATGACGCCGCCGCAAGCGATAACCAGCAAGATCATGCCGACGGGCTTAAGAGAGCGGTCGAGCAAGGCCTTGAGCTCGGCGCCGGAGTAGCCGCGGCGCGCGCCCAGCAGATACATCGCGACGAGCGTGGCGAGCGTCAAAGCGACGAACGGCTTACCCAGGAAGGCAAAAATCGAGGCGAGCTCGGCGGGCATGGGGATATAAGAGGACAACGTGCCCAGCAAAATCAGACAAAGCGGCGTGAGCACGATGGCAAGCACCATGCCAAAGGAGGGAAGCTCCTTTTCGTCGCTCGCGCCCTCGGCAGAGGTAAAGTGTTCCGGAACATCGGTAAAGATGCGACCGCCCACATTGCGGCCCCAGATGACGCCGGCAATCGCCATGGCGATGAAGGCAGTGGGGATACCGACGAGAATCATGGTGCCCAGGTCGACACTGAGCGTGCCGGCGACCAAAACCGACCCGGCCGATGGCGGCACAAACGCATAGCCAGCGGCAAGTCCCGCGAGCAGCGCGATGCCGTAGTAGAGCGTCGACTTTTTGGTCTGCGATGCCACGCTAAACGCAAGCGGAATCAAAACGACCACGCCGGCCTCAAAGAACACCGTGGTGCCGATGACCAGACCGGTGATGCCCAGCGCCCAGCTGGAGTGGCCCTGGCCAAAGGTGTTAATGAAGGTCTGGGCGATCTTCTTGGCGCCGCCGCTCTCCTCCAAAATCTGGCCAAACATCGATCCCAGGCCAATGAGCAGGGCGATGTTTTGCAGCGTGGTGCCCACGCCCTTGGTGACGGTGTCTGCCACCATGTCGAGCGGCATGCCGGCTCCGATACCGATCACGAGCGCCGAGACCATCATCGACAGCACGGGGTGCAGCTTGAACTTGATGATGAGCGCAAGCAGCAGCGCGATGCCCACGATGGCGGCGATGACCAACCTGGTGGGGTCAGCCATAAACGTTGGGTCTGACATCTTTCCTCCAATTCATCAGACCTTTTGAATTCGTCTGATGACTATAGCGTGTTTTGGAAAGGTCTGATGTTTCATTTTGAAATTTGTTCGAAATACATCTGATGTATTTGGTAAACGGTCGTATTTGCGCTGCGAACGGTATATCTAAGCCGCCCGACTCAAATCCAGCGGCCAATATCGCATCCGTGGTGCGCTAAAATAGCTCAGATGAATTTTGTAATGAAAGGTATAGCTATGGCCCGCGCCGAATCGGGACTCCCCGAGCAAATATCGGAGAAAATCATTCAATTGATTCTGGATGAACACCTTGAGCAAGGCGATCGCCTGCCTAAGGAAACCGTGCTGGTCGAGCGCTTGGGCGCCGGCAGGAGCACCGTGCGCGAGGCCATGAAGTTGCTGCAGTCGCGCAATATCGTGCGCATTAAGCAGGGTTCGGGCACCTATGTGGCGTCAAACCCCGGCGTTGCCGACGACCCGCTGGGCTTTACCTTTATCGACGACAAGCAGCGTCTGGCGCGGGACCTACTCGAGGTGCGCTTTATGGTCGAGCCGCAGATGGCACGCATGGCAGCCGAGCACGCAACCAACGACCAGGTCGTCTGTATCAAAGAGCTCTGCGACGAATCCGAGCGCCTGGCCGAGGCCGGTGAGGATTACTCCGCCGCCGACACCGCGTTCCACAATGCCATTGCCGAGAGCTCCGGAAACCTCGTCGTTCCCCGCCTGATGGGCGTGCTCAAGGCATCCGTCCCCCTCTTTATCGACGTGACCGGCAAAAAGCTCGTCGAGGAAACTATCCGCACGCACCGCGATGTAGCCGACGCCATCGCCTCGCGCAATCCCACCGCCGCGCACGACGCGATGTATCTGCACCTGGTGTATAACCGCAACATGATCGCAGAGGGCACGCAGGAACAGGGCGAATAAACGTCCGTGCGGCAAGGACAAGACTGCCGTTCGCCTTTTAAAAGTGAACGTTCATCTGATTTTAGGAAATAAGGGGTGGCTATTACGCCGCTTCACCTATACTGACCTTGTATGAGAAGCATGACTTTTATAGATGAACGTTTCTTTTGAAAGGATCGCTATGTCTGATCTTATGGACAGCTTCCGCCTGGATGGCAAGGTCGCGCTCGTGACCGGCGCCACCTACGGCATTGGCATGGCCATTGCCGAGGCGCTCGGAGAGGCCGGCGCCAAAATCGCCTTTAACGCCCGTCACGCCGACAAAGTAGCCGAGGCCGAGAAGCACTACCGTGAGCTGGGTTTTGACGCTCACGGCTATGTTGCCGACGTCACCGACGAGGCCGTCGTTGCCGAGCTCATCGCCAAGATCGAGGCCGACTTTGGCACCACACCCGACATCCTGGTCAACAACGCCGGCGTCATCCAGCGTACCCCGATGCTCGACATGAGCGCCGAGGACTTCCGCCGCGTCGTCGATATTGACCTCAACGCACCGTTTATCGTGTCCAAGGCCTGCCTGCCCGGCATGATCGCCAAGGGCCACGGCAAGATCATCAACATCTGCTCGATGATGAGTGAGCTGGGCCGCGAGACCATCGCCGGCTATGCCGCGGCCAAGGGCGGCCTGAAGATGCTCACCAAGAACATCTGCTCCGAGTTTGGCGAGGCCAACATCCAGTGCAACGGCATTGGGCCCGGCTACATCGCCACGCCGCAGACCGCGCCGCTGCGCGAGACGCAGCCCGACGGCAGCCGTCACCCGTTTGACCAGTTCATCATTGCCAAGACGCCGGCCGCCCGTTGGGGCACGCCCGAGGATCTGAAGGGCCCCGCCGTGTTCTTGGCTTCCGATGCATCGAACTTCGTCAACGGCCACATCCTCTACGTCGACGGTGGAATCCTCGCATACATTGGAAAGCAGCCTCAATAAGCGTCGCCGCAACTGCCCATATCAGGTTTCATCCACTCGTTTTTCATTTGAGTTGCGGTGAGATAAGGATTGGTTTTGGCTTCTATCAGGCAAAACAGTCCGTATTTCACCGCAAGTTAGAAATAGAAAGGTAATTCGCAATGAAGATCGCTCTGATCAATGAGAACTCTCAGAACTCCAAGAACCCTATGATCGAGGCTGCCCTTAAGAAGGTTGTCGAGCCCATGGGCCACACCGTCTTTAATTATGGCATGTATGCCGACGCCGACTCCAAGCCCCTCACCTACGTGCAGAACGGCATCCTTGCCGCCGTGCTGCTGAACTCCGGCGCTGCCGACTACGTCGTAACCGGCTGTGGCACCGGCGAGGGCGCCATGCTCGCCTGCAACTCCTTCCCCGGCGTGCTGTGCGGCCATGTTGCCGACCCGCTCGATGCCTACACCTTTGCCCAGGTCAACGACGGTAACGCTGTCGCCATGCCCTTCGCCCTTAAGAACGGCTGGGGCCAGGAGCTCAACCTCGAGTACACCTTTGAGAAGCTCTTTGGCTTTGGTTCGGGCAACGGCTATCCTGCCGAGCGTGTTGAGCCCGAGCAGCGCAACAAGAAGATCCTCGACGGCGTCCGCGCTGTGACTATGCGTCCGCTCGTCGACGTTCTGGGCGAGATCGATCAGGACCTGGTGAAGGGCGCACTTGCCGGCGAGCACTTCCAGGAGTACTTCTTTGCCAACGCAACCGACGAAGCTATCATCGCCAAGGTCAAGGAGATCCTGGGGCTCTAATCGCACGGTTCATTGCTGCCGACGCAAGCGGCGGTCGTCCCACGTACGGGACGACCGCCGCTTTTTGCTATCTACCGACTGACGCCGTGGGGATAGGCCCCACATGCGCCAAGGGGTTGACTAGAGCTCGCAGGCAACCTTGTAGCCATCGCCGATGGCATCGCGGATGTTACCGCACTTGTTGGCATCGCCCAGCACGTGGGTGGCAACGCCGGCAGCGGCAAGGTCGTCGGCCAGCTTGGTATTGGGACGATAGCCCATGGCAAGCACCAGCGTATCGGCATCGGCGATAGTGTGGATCTCGCCATCTTTTTCGTAGCTGATGGTGTCCTCGGTAATCTCGGTTACCTTGGCCTCGGTCAGCACGTGAACGCCCTTGGAAAGCATGCGCGTGATGAGCACCGCGCGACCGGCGCCGCCCTCGTTGGCGGCGAGCGTCTTGGTCATCTCGATGACGGTGACGTCGCGATTGGCCGGCGACAGATCGTTGACCAACGGGGCCAGGTAGTCGGCCGTCTCGCAACCGACGGTGCCGCCGCCCACGATGACAATCTTCTTGCCCGGGAAAGCCTTGCCGCCCAACAGGTCGTCAGCCGTCATGACCTGCTTAAATCCCTGCATGAAGGCCGGGGCGATGGGCTCGGCGCCATAGGCCAGGACGACCTCGTAGCCGGCGTAGTCACGCTGAATGTCCTCGGCAGTAAGCTCGGTGCCAAATACGCACTTCACGCCGACCTCGGCCAGGCGACGGTACTGATACTTGATCACGCGGGTGAGTTCCTGCTTTGCCGGCGGAACGGCCGCGATGCGCATCTCGCCACCCGGCTCGTCCTGCTTATCCACGAGCACTACGTTGTGGCCGCGCTTGGCAGCAATGTAGGCTGCCTCCATGCCCGCAGGACCAGCGCCCACAACCAGCACGTTCTTAGCCTCGGCGGCAGGCTCGTAGCCGGCCTCGTCGCGCTCCACGTCCGGATTAACGGTGCAGGAGATGCGTTTGCCAAACATAATGCCGTTCAGGCAGCGCAGGCAGCCAATGCAGGGGCGGATGTCGTCGGCGTTGCCGGCAGCGGCCTTGTTGCAGAACTCGGCATCACACAGATTGGCGCGGCCCATCATGCAGATGTCGGCGGCACCGTCCTCGATCAGCTCCTCGGCGATCCAAGCCTCGTTAATGCGTCCGACGGTGGCAACGGGAATGTTGACGTGCTTTTTGATCTCGCGCGAGCAGGCAGCGTGCGAGGCCTGCTGGGTACCGGCGGCGGGAATCGCGGAACCGCGCTTGATGGTGGTGCCGCCCGACACATGAATCATGTCGACGCCGGCCTTCTCCAGGCGACGCGAGACGTAGATCATGTCGTTGAGGGTCAGGCCGCCATCGGTGTACTCATCGCCCGAGATGCGGACGTCGATGATAAAGTCCTTGCCGCAGCGCTCGCGAATCTCGGCGATGACTTCGAGCAGGAAACGCATGCGGGCGTCGAGCGAGCCGCCGTACTCATCGGTACGCTTGTTATAGAGCGGGGTCAAGAAACCGCCGAGCATGCCGTGGGCGTGCGCCGCATGGACCTCGACGCCATCGACACCGGCCTTCTGCATACGCACGGCAGCGTCGCCAAACTGATGCGTGAGCTCGTGAATCTCGTCGACCGTGATAGGACGCGGTGCCTCACGGGCATAGGACGGTCCCACGAAGGACGGAGCGATCAGGCGCGGCGTGCCCGGAATGTTAAAGGCCATGTAGGCGGGGTGAAAGAGCTGCGGCATGATCTTGCAGCCATACTCGTGGACGGCCGCGGCGAGCTTTTCCCAGCCAGGGATAAACGTGTCGTCGTAGCAGCACATGTCACCCGGCAGATAGGTATAGGTAGGCTCGACCGTCACGACCTCGGTGATGATCAGGCCGACGCCGCCCTTGGCACGGGCACGGTAATGATCGACCAAGTCGTCGGTCACATAGCCATGATCGGCCAGGTTCGTGGACACCGGCGGCATAAAGACGCGGTTCTTGACCTCGGTCGTACCGACCTTGATCGGGCTAAAGAGCATCGGATAGGCGGATGACTCCATACAGGCTTCCTTTCGTTTGAGCCGCTCGGCGGCAGTTGCTAACGTACCTATCGTATCAGCAACCGCCGCGTCCGTACCCGCTCGCACTCCCCCGCCTTTAATCCGATCCCCACAAAAGTTGAGGTGGAATACGGAGTAGATAAGGCCTTTGATAGCCAAAACAGTCCGTATTTCACCGCAACTAATGGATGGGATATGTTAGAGACCCAAATAGGCAGTCATGCCTTCGACGGCGAGCTTGGCGCCTGCCACGGCATGAACCACGGTGAGCGGGCCGTTAACCACGTCGCCGGCGGCAAAGACGCCAGGCACGGTGGTCATACCGCATTCATCGACCGAAAGAAGGCCGCGATGGTCGGTCTCCAGACCGCCCGTCGTAAGCACAAGCTTGTCCTTGGGCACCTGCGAAGCCGCAATCACAACTGTGTCGGCAGACGCATGGTCGAGCTCTTCCTCGTAGCCCACCACATTGTTGTCCTCGTCAAAGATAGCCGTCTCGAACACCGGACCGTTATCATCGATGGCGCAGATCGCCTTGCCGCGCACAATCTCGGCACCGTCAAGCTCGGTCAGCTCGACCTCGTCGTCGATGGCCGAGATATGGCGCGAGCGTGCATACACAGTGACCTTACGAGCACCCGAACGCAGCGCCGTGCGGGCAACATCCATGGCCACATTGCCGGCGCCGATAACCGCCACGTTCTGCCCGATTGCCACGCTCGTGGGATCGACCAGATAATCGATACCAAACAGCACGTTGCCGCGCGACTCGCCGGGAATACCCAGCTTTCGAGCTCGCCAGGTACCAGTACCGACAAAGACCGCATCGTAGCCGTCGCGCAGCAGGTCGTCGATATGCAGCGCGCCACCGATGGTGGTCGAGGGGCGCACGCGCACGCCAAGCGAGCACATCACGTGGCGATACTTTTGCACGAGCGCACGGGGCAGGCGGAACTCGGGGATACCGTACTCCAGCACACCGCCGATCTCGGGCCGCTGCTCAAATACCGTGACGGCACAGCCCAGCTGGGCCATCTTAATGGCCACGGTAATACCAGCGGGACCGGAACCGACCACAGCAATCTGTTTACCGCACGACGGTGCGGGCTTCCACTCCTTACGATCCAAATATGCCGTGGAGATATAGTTCTCGATGCTCGAGAAATGCACCGGCGCGCCCTTGCGGCCCTGGATGCACGCGCCCTCGCACTGGCCCGAATGGTTGCAAACCATGGAGCAGACCGCGCTCATGGGATTGTTCTGGAACAGTAGCTCGCCCGCCTCTTCTAGACGACGCTGTTTGAACAGGTCAATGACCTGTGGAATAGGCGTCTGAACCGGGCAGCCCTTAATCTGGCAGAACGCCCTTTTACAACCCAGGCAACGATTCGCCTCTTCGACAATGTGGATAGCCACGCAACTCCCCTTTTTAATGCAATCCAATGGGGCGACGATAAAGACCCTTCACCGCCGCCCCCATACAGGTAATCTCAATCTGCCGACACGGCAAAAGCCAATGCTATAACTCGCGATGCGAAGCCCCGCAGCGAGCGGACATGTGCTCGAGTGTCGCCAGGCAGTCAGCCGCCGTCGCCGGCACGCTGTTCTCGACCACGCAGGGAATCCCAGGGCAGGCGGCAGCCGCCCAGGCCACCACGGGCTCAAAGTCATATCGTCCCGTCTCGCCCACGCCATGACACACCAGGCGCGAACCCGTACCGTCGCACCAACCGGCTTCGTCCTCGTTATCAACGACCTCAAAATCCTTGGCGTGCAGCGCGCGGATCTTACTGCCGCATAAGTAGAGCATGCGCGCGGTGATTTCCTGCGCTTCGTCAACAACACTGGGGTGCAGCAGTGATACCGGGTCATAGATCACGCCGAGCGACGGACTCGAGACGCGCTCTAGCACCTCACGGCAGCGATCCGGCGTGTTGACCGTTTCGTTCCAACCAGGCTCGATCAAAATTTGCCCACCCACGGCCTCGGCCCGATCGCAGACGTGTGCAAGCCCGTCTGCAAACGCATCGAGTGCCTCATCGGTCATGCGGTCGTCAGCAACGCGGTTCTGTGCATTGGGGCGACCGGTCTCGGTGCCAACCGGGCATCCGCCGAGCATCTGGGCAAAGTTCAAGCATGCCTCGTACTCGGCAAAGTTATCCATGAGCTGTTGGCGATCGGGCGTCGCCAGATTCTTATAACAGCCGAGCACGGTGACCGAAACGCCCGCCTCGTCGAGCACCGCACGCAAATGGTCGGCAAGCTCGTGGGTCAGGCCGCCTCGATCGATCCCCATCGATGCGTAGAGCACCTTGCTCGGCAGTTGAATGCACGAAAAGCCCAGCTCTCCCGCCATGCGAATGCGTTCCTCGACGGTCCCCTGCGGAAGGTCGTGCAAACGTACGCCCGGAGTAATAGCCCCCACGTTATTCACATCCCTTATGAGCGTTGATGCCCGGGGTGTATCCGCCAAACGGGTCCTCGATGGAGCACACGCCCGAGGGGGCGAGCGGATCGCGCTTACCGGCCAGCTTGTCGTGATGCATGGTCTCGATATAGGCAAGCACCAGCGGCGCCACACCCTTTGCATCATTTTTGACCACGGGCTCGCTCATGTAGTAATCAAACGTGCCCTCGCGGTGCGCGGTGTTTCCCAAGCCCGCAACCAGGCAGATGTTGTCGAGCGCCAGCTGCCCGTCATACTCGGACAGGCAGGTCTCGCAGATGCCGTCGAAGGCGCGACGGCCGTACTGGTAGTAACGCTCGCCCAGCACGCCCAGACGCACGCCCTTCATGATGGCGTTGGCAAAGATGGCGCTGCCCGACTCCTCCAGGTAGTTGGGGGCGATATTGGGCAGGTTGATAACCTGGTGCCACATGCCGGTCTTCTCGTCCTGATACGGCAGCATGGCGTCGATCAGATCGTGGAACATCTTGCGGATCTCGTCCTTCTCGGCCGACATCGAAGGCGGCATAAGCTCCCAGGTGTCGATGAGCGCCATGGCAAACCAGCCCTCGGCGCGCAGCCAGAAGTTAGCCGAAAGGCCGGTGACCGGGTCGCACCAGAACTGTTTGCGGCTCGCGTCGTAAGCGTGATAGTACAGACCGTTGAGGGGGTTGCGCATCAGGTCATGCACGACCTGGAACATATGGAAGCTGTCCGAGCAGGCACGACGGTTGTGGAAGCTCAGCTCGTACTGCATGTAGAACGGCTGCGCCATGTACATGCCATCGAGCCAAATCTGGTTGGGATAGACGGCCTTGTGCCAGAACACGCCTTCTTTGGTGCGCGGCTGGGTCTCGAGCTGGCGGTAGATGGTGTCCATGGCGGCACGGTACTTGGGCTTGCCCACCAGGTCATAGAGCTTGTAGAGGGTCTTGCCCGCATTGACGTTATCGAGGTTGTACTCCTCGGGGTTGTAATGCTTTATGGTACCGTCGTCCTGGACAAAGAAATCGATGTAGTCATCGGCGAAAGTCAGGTAGCGCTGCTCACCCGTGATCTCGTACAGTTCGATGAGCGCCTTGATCATGCAGCCGTCAATATAGTTCCAGGTGTTCTCCTTGCCGGCGCGAATCTTTTCGATATTCCAAGCCGGCGCCTGCGGCGTAGAGGTTTCGATCAACTGCTCGATATAACGGTCCAGGATTTGATTGCAACCCATTGCTGTCCCCTCTGACATAAACGATAGGTGAACGTTACCCCTAGTGTAACGCGAACGAGGAATATAGGGTGAACGTTAACCCTATATTCCTCGCGAACGGCAGACTTTTAGCGGCAAACGGCGGTGAGACCCGCGGCGATGCGATGCGCCAGGCGCTCATAGCCGGCAGGACTGTAATGCAGACCGTCCGGCATATAGAGCTCGCGGTGCTCCGGCAAAAACGGGCTGATACCGCTTTGCGCATACAGGTCAATCACCGGCACGGAGTAGCGGTCGCAGACCTCGAGCATCGCTCGCACGTAGGCGACCTGCGTCAACCCCAGGTGGTTGAGCTCGTCGCTTGCCGGGATATCCTTCTCGTGCTTGCCGCTCGTCTTGCACGGCGTCATAAACACGAGCTTTGCCCGAGGCGAGCGCGCCGTGATGGTACGGATCAGGTAATCGAGTGCACCATAGAACTCATGCACGTCCGTGCTGCCGAGCTCTCCAAGCGGCACGTTGCGGCTAAAGTCGTTGATGCCGCCAAAGACAACATAGACATCGGCCGCATCGTCGATGCCGTCCAAGCGCTCGACAAATGAATCGGTACGGTCGGCCTTGATGGCGATACGCGAACCCTTGATGCCAAAGTTCTCGACGACTGCACCTCCCAGCAACGCGCCCAGATGCGAAGTCCAAGAGATGTCGTTGCCGCCTGCGCCGCATCCGTTATCCCCCCATGTGGTCGAATCGCCAAAGCAGCAAATGGTCGATTCACTCAAGTTCTTCGTTTCCATAATCTTCTCCTCATCCGCCCATTGGCGGCCATACAGGTACGTACCGTTTATTTGCAGCATGCCGAGGGGCTATGCACGGTCGCATTTCGCAACGTGCGAATCGAGCCATTCGATATCCTCGACAAGATGTGTCACTCCCAGATGGTGTCCACCCGGACACACCTCGTGCCGCAGAGCATCTCTGCGGCCCAGCAACTTGTAGGCATCGCGCACGATCTTGAGCTGTTCATCGACATTTTTCAGCCCGCGCGAACCGTTCAGATGATCTTCTTCGCAGCTCTGCACTAACAACGGGCGCGGCGCAATAAGCGAGGCAATATCGCCCATGTCGAGCAAGCGCCAAAGTCCGGGTGTGTAGTTGCAGCTGCAATTGCCGTTGAGGTGCAGCAGCGAATCATCAACACCGTACAGGTAGCCCGAGACAAACGTCTTGCATACGCGTGGGTCGAGCGCCGCCAGATACAGCGTCATGTATCCGCCGCCCGAAAAGCCAAAACAGCCCAGGTCGTCCATGGCAATGTCGCCGCGCGCCTCTAGGTAATCGATCAGACGCATGTTATCCCAGGCGTTGAGGCCCGCAACGGTAAGTCCCAGCGGCTCGGCCATGCGCGCCTGGTTTAGGCACGTGCCGCGCAGAAAGCTGTTCTCGTCATCGCCCTGACCCTTCCAGTCACGACGGTGTCCCCAACCGCGTGCGTCGGGGCAGACGGTCACGTAACCCATACGCGCCAAACGTAGACCGTAGTCGTAATTGAACTTACGCACAGCATCATCGACCGCCGGCACGCCCGTCACGCCCGCAACACTTGCGGCGCCTGCTCCCTGATGGCCATGCGGGCAGATATAGCAACGCTTAAGCCCCCGTCCATCAAGCTTCGGATGAGACGGCTCCAACAGGTAAAACGACATCCACACATCGTGCTCAACCTGCAGCATCGCATGAGTACGCACAATGCCGCCGGCAACCCGCACGCGGCTGAGCTCACGAATCTCAATCGGGACGCGGTCCATAAGCGAAAGGCCCAAAACATCGTACAGACGAGTCCTGGTCGCAATCTTCCACGCCTCAAAATCTGCAGGAGTCTTGCCCGCAAATGCCGCCGAGCGCCCCTCGCGCTTCAGCCGGGCACGCAGCGCAGGCTCGTCTTCGCAGTACGTCTCGATGTGCACGGTGCGACCATTGGCAGATAGCCCAGCCGTCTCCACCGCATCACCGTCGCCGCCCTCGGGATCCCAGCCATCCACACCGGCAAGCACCTGCTCGCGAGCGTACCCGGCGGCAGCCATCACATCGAGTTCATTCGCCCACGGCACCCAGCCGGTAGTATCGCCCGCCGGCCCATACAGGATCGCGCCAGCATACTGCGCGCAGTTGTGCGCCGCCGGTTTATTCCAATCCCACCAGCCTTCGCGCTTGATATGTCGCCCTAGCCAACAATCGATCAGCGCAGTTTGCGCCCATTCGCGCCAAGGACGGCCCAGGTAGACCGAATCCGGCGCCACGCCATCCGGAGCTGTAAACGAACAACCATGAAACACAAATCCGTACGGCTCGCCTTTAGGCGTGGAGGCTGCCGTTACATACCCGTTGACATCCATATCGCGGTTGAGCGAGCGAATCTCGCACCCCTCAAAGTAGGCACGCGCGCCGCCAAAGATAAAGTCGACATCGCCCTCGATCCGGCAACGTCGGAAATATTGGCGCCCCACCCGGCGCGGCGCATACTGTTTGGGTCCTATGAACCCGCCCGGTTTGACCTCATGCGGCGGCAGCGGACCCAAAAACAGTGTGTCCTGGTGCCCCTTAATGCAGCAGGCATCGACAACCAGACGGTCGCCATCGGCATACAGGGCAATCGCCTGACCGACCTCGCGCCCATCGCCGGCATCATTTACGATCGTTAGGTTCTCGAGCCGCACGTCGTCGGCATCGACCAAAACGGTATAGGTCCTAAAGGTGCCGAGCATTCCGTCGATGCCCGAGCCGTCCTCCGAAGGCATCTTGGCACCCAGGCCGCCCATGATACGCACGCTATCGGCCGTCTCTCCCTCAATCGTCACATGCGGGCGACGAATCTCGACCCGCTCGCGGTACTCACCCGGCTCGACGCGAATCATCACCGGTTGCTCGGCATCCGGATAGAGCTGATCGGCTGCCGCCAAGGCATCGGAAATCGTTGGATACGCTCCTGCCGCAGCCCTCGAAACGCGCAGCGTATAGATACTTTCGCTCATCGTCCATCACGCTCCCATGCAACGAACTGTTCAGGCCAGCCCTGAACCTGTGGCTGAATATGCTCGGCGCAGCCCTTAAATGCCGTTTGGGCCGTGGCGAGCGATGCCCCATGCTTTCCATGCGGAAAGACATGTAGGCTAAAGCCAATCCCGTGGTCGGCAAGAGCCTGCGCAAGAAGGAGGCTATTTTGAACTGGTACCGATGCATCCTCGGCGGTATGCCACAAGAACGTACGGGGGAAGCCATCGCCCACCATATTCTCGATCGACAACTTTTGAGCTAAAGCGCCATCGGCACCCGTTAGGTGTTCAAACGAACCACGATGAGCATAGGCCCCCGAGCTTACGACCGGATAGCCCAAGCAAAGTGTGTCAGGCCGAATCGACTCAGGCGATGCCGAAATCGACTCTGCAAGCCAGGGTTGGTCCCAAAGCGCCCCGAGCAAGCCAACTAGATGCCCACCGGCCGAAAAACCCATGACCGTAATCCGATCAGGATCGACACAGTACTCTGCCGCATGGCTTCGGACGGTATCGACCGCCCGCGCGAGTTCTTGCAATGCCAGCGGATAGACAGCCGGAGCAACCGAATAGTTCAGTACAAACGCTTGGTAGCCCATCGCCAACAAACGGAGCGCTACCGGCTCGCCTTCGCGCGGCGAAACGTGATCGTAGCCGCCTCCTGGCACGACCACAACTGCAGGCAGCGGTTTTAAAGCATAAGCATCTTCGGTCGGGGCAAAAACATAAGACGTAATCGTGGCAGACGAGCCATCGACCCCGACAGGAATCGTTTTATTGAGCATGTATTCCCTTTCACCATGATGCGTAGCGCAGCGCACACGGCCGTATCGCACAAGGGCTGCATTGCCGATTTATCCGACAATGCAGCCCTGGTCATCAACCCGAGTTAGGAACGGACAACCTTGTCGACGTTCTGGAGCTGCAGTTCCTCGCCGTCCTGGCCCTCGATCACCACATTTTGCAGATCGAGTACCTTGACGTTTTGCGCAATGATGCCCTGACACACCATGGGCTCAACGCCGCAGGCCATGGCCGGGACAAAGGGCTCGGCATCCGGCGCGAAGGTCACGTGGACATCCTGGAACGTCAGGCGCGTTACTTTACTCTCGGGCAGGCCCGTGATGTAGGCAGCGGCCGCGTGGCAGTTAGTGGCCTCGATATCGCAAAACGTCGTGGCACCAAAGCCGGGCGTGCGGTCGTCGACAGGCAGCGTCTCGCGAGACTGCACGTAATCGGTCTTGCCGTCCTTGTCGCAGAAGTAGAAGGAGTTGACCACGAAGGGCGTGAGCACCTCATCCATGCGAATGTGCTCAAAGGTAATGCCCTCGTTGACGGCATCCTTGCCGCGCCCGCGGCGGGTCTTGACGCGCAGGCCGCGGTCGGTGCGCTCAAAGAGGCACTTGCTCACGGTAAGGTCCTTGATGCCGCCGGCAGCCTCTGAACCCAGGACCACGGCGCCGTGACCATCGTGCATGTAGCAGTGAGAGATCAGCACGTCGTGCGTGGCGGGACGAAGCTCGGGCTCAATGCCCAGCTTGCCGCTCTTGATGGCGATGCAGTCGTCGCCCACCGAGAACTGACAGCCAAGGATGCGGACAAAGCCGCAGCTCTCGGGATCGAAACCGTCGGTGTTGTGGGAGTTCTTGGGGCCCTCGATGGACAGGCAGAGCGCATCGACGTGCTCGCACAGGATGGGGTGGATGTTCCACGCCGGGCTGTTGCGGACGGTGAAGCCGGCCAAGCTCACGTTTTGGCACTCGGACAGGAAAATCATGCGCGGGCGGGCGACCTCGCGGCCCTCCTCCGGGCGAAAGATGTTCTTAAAGTCCTTGTTCCACCAGTTGTCCTCGGCAAAATCGGTCTGACCGTCGATGGCACCACGACCATAGATGCACACGTCGTGCACGCTCAGACCCGTAAAGGTAGAGCAGTAGGTCGAGAAACTCTCGCCCTCCCAGCGGCCCAGGGGCAGCATATCGGTGCCGGCATGCCCGGCGCCCTCGTCGCCTGTGACCGTGCCCGGAATGTAGGCAAGCGCCGCGCGATCGTGACGGGCCAACAGCACCGCTCCCTCGGCGAGCTCGATGTTGATATTGCTCTTAAGGAAGAGGGACTTGATGCGATAACTACCGGCGGGGATCAGCACGCGCCCGCCCTTGGGGCAGGCCATGATGGCAGCCTGGATGTTGGTGGTGTCGTCGTGCTCGGCATCGCCCTTGGCGCCACAGTCGCGAACGTTGATGGTAAAGGGCTCAGCCGGCGTGGTGACACCTACGCTCAGCTCACGCTCGCCACAAACAAAACGAACCAGGTTGCGCTTGCCGGGGATCAGGCCGTCGACATAGGTCTCGACCGTATTCGTGGTACCGGCGGGCTCGTCGTTGACAAAGATCTCCCACGTATCGGCACAGGTAAAGTAGCCGCCGTCGTCAAGCTCGATCACGGCCGCGCGGGCGTTGCGCCAGATAACGTTCGTCTCCATGGATTTCTCCCTCAAAAAGATGCTCTAAAGGCAAATTGTACGCTGTTAAAAAAGGGCCGTGCCTGCCGGCGGAATTCCGGTGGCACGGCCCTGTGATTTGGACGATATGTCGGCCTTACTCGGCGGGGGTTACGCTACCGTCCTGGAAGCCAACGTTGTTGTGGGCAAAGCAGTCCTCGTACTTAAAGCCGGAGAGCTCCTCGCAAAGCGCCTTGACCTCGGGCTTGACGTCGGCCATCTTGCCACCCTCCTTGACGCGGTGAATCTCGTCGCAAAGGATGTCGCACTGCTCCTTGTCGATCTTGATGCCGCGGGCAAGGACGGCCGCAAGCAGGAAGAAGCCGGCGCAGCCGATGATCATGTAGCCGCAGATATACAGAGGCACGGTAGCGGGCTGGGTCACGGCGTCGCTATTGCCGGCGGTCTGAATGAAGCCGGAGGCAGCAAGGACGATAGCCCACACGTTGACGGCGATAGCCTGGGCGATCTGCTGGCAGAGCTGCTGAGCGGAGCTGTAGATGCCCTCGCGACGACGCAGGGTGATGAGCTCATCGACATCGGGGATGTAGTTGAGCAGAACATCGGGCAGGTACTGGAAGCCGACGTAGAAGAACTTCCAGATGGCGAAGATGATGGGGTAGGCGATCATGGCGATGGCGACCGTGGAGGTGCCATTGATCTGACCAAAGGCGAAGTAGTTGTAGGCGATGATGCACGCAGCGCAACCGACATTTGCGAGGTACCAAGACTTGTGGAAGCCCTTCTTGGCCATGAGAGCGACCCAGATGGCGGTGCAGACGATAGCGACGACCTTGCCAGGCATCTCCATCACGGACTCGTAGGACTTAGGAATCTGCAGGCAGTAGACGATGAAGAAGGACAGGCAGGCAGACCAGCAGGCAGCAGCGAGCTTCGTGGAGACCTGTGCGTACAGGACCTTGCGGAAGGACTTGTTGCGGAAGGTGGAGATTACGTCGATGAAGAACTTCTTGATACCCTCGCCGACGCTCTCGATCTTCTCCTGAGCGACCTCCTCGGGGGTGTGCTCCCACGTGGACAGGTACACACAAAGCAGCGAGATTGCCATGACCGAAGCGTTGATCGTAGCGATGATGAAGTAGCTGAACGGGTTGGTCTCGCCGAAGGTGCCAAAGCCGAAGCCCACAAGTGCAGCCATCAGGAAGCCGGCGGCGTTACCAAAGAGATGCTTGTAGCCGGTGAGGTACGTACGCTCCTTGAAGTCGTCGGTCATCTCGATGGTAAGCGGCGACAGGTTGGCGGTGCAGAACGTATACGCGACGTTGTAGATCAGGTACAGCACAAAGTAGTACGGGAAGCCAAACGGCGTAGCCACGAAGATGAGCGGCTCGGCGATCATCATCGGGATGGCCAGCAAGATCCAGAAACGACGACGACCAAAGATGCGGCCAATCTTGGTGGCATAGAAGTTATCGGCCACAAAGCCCATCAGCGGGCAAAGAATAGCGTTGACATAGATGGCAAACGAGCTGATCAGTGCAGCCTCGCCTGCGGACAGGCCACACTCCGTGGACAGGAACAGCACCATGTAGCTGTGCGTAAAGGTCAGGGCACCGGAATTGAGCATACCGCCCATACCAAAGCCCAAGCGCGTCCAGAATGTGATCTTACGCTTTTTTCCGATCTTATTAGTCATCGAGCTCCCTCTCTTTTCTCGATTGTCTTGCAGCAAGACATTGGAGTCCACACTGACATCTGTCTGCCCAGCGTTCAGGGTGAACGTTTAGTTAGATTATGCGCGATTGCTTATGACAGGTGAACGTTCACTTGAATAATATCCTTGAACGGTCGATTTTTACCGCTGAACGGACACAATTGAGATCCTCACACCTATTTTCTGCTGGTAAGGGTGCCATGCTGGACAGCCATGAGATAGGTGAACGTTTATCAGATTTTCCAACATATTCACTTAACCACGAAGCGAAAATGCCCCGCCGGGATCACTCCCAACGGGGCAGACGACATAGCGCTATGTTTGGGCGCACTTGCTGCTACAAGCAGACGCCGTCCTTCCAGATACTGATCTCGTGACAGCCACGGCGCTCGGCACTCGTGAGCTTACCGCTCGCCGTCTGTAGCACCAGCTGGTACAAATCGCGGGCGGCCTCGTCGAGCGTGCGCTCACCCGTGGCAATCACGCCGGCGTTAAAGTCCATCCAGTTGGCCTTGTGGTCGCACAGACGCTGATTGGTGAACACCTTGAGCGTAGGCGCCGGCGCGCCAAACGGCGTGCCGCGTCCAGTCGAGAACAGAATCACGTGGCAGCCAGCAGCCGTCAACGCCGTGGTGGATACCATATCGTTGCCCGGGCCGCACAGCATGTTCAGGCCATGCTTGGTGACCTGACCGGCATACGGCAGCACGTCGACGATGGGTGCAGAGCCACCCTTCTGCACGCAGCCGCAACTCTTGTCCTCGAGCGTGGTAATACCGCCGTCCTTGTTACCGGGACTCGGGTTCTCGTAGACCACCTCGCCATGGCTAATAAAGTAGTCCTTAAAGCCATTGAGCATGTCGGAGGCAGCGTTAAAGACCTGCTCGTTCTCGCAACGGTCAAGCAGGATGCTCTCCGCGCCAAACATCTCGGGCACCTCGGTAAGCACCGACGTGCCGCCGCGGGCGACGACCATATCGCTCACGCGACCGATCGTGGGGTTGGCGGTAATGCCCGAAAGGCCGTCAGAGCCGCCACACTTAAGACCAATGACCAGCTCGGAGGCCGGAATGGGCTCACGCTTTGCTTGCTTGGCCAGGTCAGCCAGCTCGGACAGAATCTTGTGCCCCTCGATCTGCTCGTCGGCGACGTCCTGGCAGGTGAGGAAGCGGACGCGCTCGTGGTCGAAGTCACCGAGCTCGTCGAGCACCTGCTGATGCGTGCAGTTCTCGCAACCGAGCGACAGGAATAGCACGCCGGCCGCATTAGGATGACGCGAGAGCGCCACCAGCAGACGACGCGTCTGGGCATGGTCGGCGCCGGTCTGCGAGCAGCCAAAGGGGTGCGGGAAGTAGTAAACACCCTCCAGCGAGCCATCGACCAGATCCTGGGCCTGCTCACACATGGCACGGGCGACTTCGTTGACACAGCCGACCGTGGGGATGATCCATAGCTCATTACGCGTCGCGGCACGACCGTCGGCGCGGCGGAACCCCATAAAGGTCTCGGGCTCAACGGGATCCACGACCGGATGTGTGGGGTTGTAGGTATACTCGACCTCGCCCGAAAGGTTGGTCTTCACATTGTGCGTGTGGAGCCACTGACCGGGCTGGACATCGCCCGTCACGTGTCCGATGGGCAAGCCGTACTTGATGACGTCCTCCCCTGCGGCAATCGAGCGCACGGCCATCTTATGACCCTGCGGAATATCCTCCGCGGCCACGACCTCGCCCACCCCGGGAACCGCGACGGCGGTGCCCTTGGCAAGCGGCGACAGCGCGACAATCACGTTATCGGCCGGATTAATCTGGATAGTGTTCATTGCAAATGGTCCTAACCCTACAGGTTGAGCAGAAGTCGAGGCGCGGGCACGCCGTCCCGCACCCGCGTCCGCGCCGGAAATTTACGCCTGAGCGTTGGCGAAGGCCTGCTTGGCGCCCTCGGCACGCACGACGGCGAGCGCGCTGACGACAAACTCCTCAAGACCTGCGATCTGCGTAAGGTCCTCGCCCCACATTTGCTCGTTGGTGAGCACATCGTGCACCAGCTGGGCATCGTCGGTGCCGGCATGGGCGGCGTAGAAGTCGAGCACGAAGGCGTCGTCCTGAGCGGTGTACTCGGTGCCGTCGGAGCGACGCAGGTGCAGGCCGTCGCCCTCGCGGGACACGAGCTCCTGCGTGTAGAAGGAGATGAGCGTAGCGAGGCTCGTCGCCAGACACTTGGGCAGGTTGCCGGTCTCGGCAACGTAGTCCTTGAGCGTGGGCAGGTCACGAGCGCGCCACTTAGCCGTGGAGTTGAGGCAGATGGAGAGCAGCGCATGATCAATAAACGGGTTGTCGAAGCGGTTTTCGACGGCGGCGGCAAAGGCCTTGCAGTCCTCGACATCCAAGTCGGCGGCAAGCGTCGGAATGACCTCGTCGTAGAGCATGGTGTTCATGAAGCCGCGAACGGTCTCGTCATGCATGCAGTCGCGCACGATATCAAAGCCGGCAACCCAAGAGCCCGGAACAAAGGCGGTATGGGCACCGTTGAGGATGCGGACCTTGCGCTTTTTGTACGGGGTGACGTCGGGAGTCACAAAGACACCCGGAAGACCAGCCTTCACAAAGGGAAGCTTCTCGGCAAGCGACTCGTCGCCCTGGATGCCCCACATCTGGAAGGGCTCGCGCACGGCCAGGAAGGGATCCTCGTAGCCCAGACGCTCAGCCACCGCGGCGGCCTCGGATGCGTCGCGGATACGGCCCGGCACGATGGTGTCGACGAGCGTGGTGCAGACGGTGCAGTCGTTGGCCATCCACTGCGCAAACTCGTCCTCCCAGCCCCAGTCGCTCACATACTGGTTCATGATGCGCAGCAACTCCTCGCCGTTGTGATCGATGAGCTCGCAGGCGAGGACGATGACGCCCGGCTTACCGGCAGCCCAGCGGGTGTGGAGCACCTGGGCAAGCTTGGCGGGGAAGCTCGCAGGTGGCATGTCGTCGGCCTTGCAGGACGGGTCATAGGCGATACCGGCCTCGGTGGTGTTGGAGACGATGATCTCTAGGTCGTCGGAGACGGCGACCTCCATCATGGCGCGGTAGTCGTCCTCACGATACGGGTTAAGGCAGCGGCTGCAGGCGCTGATCACGCGGGACTCGTCAACCGTGTTGCCGTTCTCCTTGCCGCGCACCAGCACGGTGTACAGGTCGTCCTGGGCATTGATACCGTCGGCAAAGCCAAAGGCACCGTTGATGGGCTGCACCATGACGACCTTGCCGTTCCAGCCGGTGGCCTCGTCGCCCATGTCAAAGAAACGGTCGACGAAGGCGCGCAGGAAATTGCCCTCGCCAAACTGCAGAACCTTCTCGGGAGCATCCTTGGGCAGCAAATAGCCCTTGTAGCCGATCTTCTCGAGCGCATCGTAGCTGATGTTCTCCATCTATGTGTCTCCTTAGATGTTTGTTAGCGTGCAAGCAAAACGGGGCTCCGCGTTTGGCAACGGCGCCCAGGGTTCGATGTGATTCGATGCGGGCTTAGGCCTCGTCGGTGTCCAGGTCAAAGCCAAAGTAGCGGACCGCATTGTTGTAGCTGATGTCGCGCACGATACTGCCCAGCAGCTCCATGTCGGCCGGGTACTTGCCCTGCTCGACCCACTCGCCGATCACGCTGCACAGCACGCGACGGAAGTACTCGTGGCGCGGATAGGACAGGAAAGAGCGGGAGTCGGTAAGCATGCCCACAAAGTTGCCCAGGACGCCCTCGTTAGCCAGAGCCGTGAGTTGCTCGCGCATGCCGACCTCGTTGTCGTTGAACCACCAGGCGGAGCCGTTCTGGATCTTACCGGCGGTCGGAGCCTCCTGGAAGCAGCCCATGACGGTATCGATCATGGTGTTATCGATGGGGTTCAGGCTGTACAGAATGGTCTTGGGCAGGCCGCAGGTCTCCTGAATGGAGTTGAGGAAATCGGCAAGCTGGTCGGACGGCGTGTAGTTGGAGATGCAATCGTAGCCGGTATCGGGACCGAGCTTGGCAAACATGGCGCGGTTGTTGTCGCGCTTGCAGCCAAAGTGCAGCTGCATGGCCCAGCCCAGACGGACATACTCGCCGGCAACGAACTGCATAAAGGCAGTCTTGTACTTGAGGACCTCTTCCTCGGTAAGCGGCTCGGCAGCCAGACCCTTGGCAAAGATAGCCTCGATCTCGTCGGCGGTAGCCGGGACGTACATAACGTAGTCGAGTGCGTGGTCGGAGGCGCGGCAGCCCAGCTCGTGAGCAACGTCGTAGCGCTTGGAAATGGCAGCCTTCATGCCCTCAAAGTCGCTGACCTCAACGTCGGCAACCTCGGAAAGGTGCTTGCAGTAGTCGGCAAACTCCTGGCCGCGCTCGATGCGCAAAGCGGCATCGGGGCGCATGGCGGGAACGACCTGAACGTCAAAGCTGTCGTCGGCGGCAATCTTCTTGTGCCACTCAAAGCTGTCGGCGGGGTCGTCGGTAGTGCAGATCATGCGGACGTTGGACTGCTTGATCAGGTTACGGCAGGTAAAGCTAGCCTCAGCGAGCTTGGCGTTGGCAAGGTCCCAGACCTCCTGGGCAGTCTTGCCGTTGAGGACGCCCTCGTAGCCAAAGTAGCGCTTAAGCTCCAGGTGGCTCCACTCAAAGACGGGGTTGCCGACGCAGCGACCCAGGGTCTCGGCCCACTTTTGGAACTTCTCGCGAGCAGGGGCGTCGCCAGTGATAAAGCGCTCGTCGACGCCGTTGGCACGCATCAGGCGCCACTTGTAGTGGTCGCCGCCCAGCCAAACCTCGGTGATGTTCTCGAAACGCTTGTCCTCCCAAATCTCCTTGGGAGAAATGTGGCAGTGGTAGTCGACGATGGGCATGCCCTCGGCAAAGTTGTGGAACAGCTCCTCGCCGGTCTTGGTGCTCAGCAGGAAATCCTGATCGTCCATAAAGTTTTTCATCAAACAACCCCTTTGTTTGCGGAGCGGGCGCACAATACGCTCGTCATCCTCTAGGTGAACGTTCACCATACTAATCCATTACGACTCAAAAGGTGAACGTTCACCTAACAACCATGGGGTGAACGGTAGGTTTTGCCCGTTCAACGGTTGCCGGAGCTGTGACTTGCATGCATTGCGGACCGGTTGGCGTCCCCGAACACCGAACTTGAGCGCTTTTGCTCAGGTGGGTCATGTCCCGACGTACATTTTTGGGAGTATTCAGCATTGGAGCGCGCCGTGCGCCATCCTCAGCGTCCTATTTGGAACGCAGATAGCGCCCGATCGGCATAAAAAGTGCCCCCGATGGCAAATTACGCCATCGGGGGCACTTAAAAAAGTCGTTCTGCACCTCATTCAGGGCATGCCAATGCTGAATACTCCCAAAAATGCACGTCGCAAGAGGGGGTACCTGCTCAATCGGCTAAATACCCGCAAGTTCGCAGTAGCGGTCGACATTGCTGGCAAATACCATCTCGACGGCGCCCTTCTGGACGGGCTCCGTCGGGGTCCTTCCCCACAGCAGATAATCGCCCAGCGTCTTAGCGCCGCGATACGCCAGGCTCGTCGGGTCCTTATAGACAATATTGGTAAAGATACCGCGGCGCAAGGCCAGAGCACTTTCGGGAAACAGGTCGTTGCCGATCACCATGACCTGACCGGCCTTGCCGGTCGAGACGAGCGCGTCGGCAACCACTTCGGAACCAACGGCAAAAACGCTACAGATAAGTTCAGGGGCGTCCGGCGCACTCAAGCGCTTTTCGAGCTCATGCTCGAGTTGTTTGACTTGCGCATGGGCACCTGCAAGATCCTCAACCTGCCATGGAATATCACGTTCGCGCAGGTAATTGTGGAAGGCGCGGGCGGTTAGATAGTGCGAATCGGTATATGGGTCGCCTGTCAAAAGGAGCACGCGGGCGTCGGCCCCAGAAGCATGGACCAGGTTTGCCGCCTGCTCGGCCATAAGGCTGCCTGCCGTCGAATAATCGGCCAAGCTCGCACCCAAACGATTCAAATGCGGACGGTCGCCGTCGACAAGCTCAATCGTCACGCCCGCCTCGGCGATCTGCCCCAAAAGCTCAGTCGCACGATCGTCGCCCGGCGCATAGGCGAGCAAGCCATCAATCTTCTCGCCTACCTGCAGGCGCTCATCAATCTGCTCGAGCGCATCGGCGTAGCCGCCCACGCCAAATTCAACGCGCTCAACCGTAATGCCCCGGTCGATGACCTCCTGTTCAAAGCGATTGCAGCCTTCCCACAGGTAACGGAAAAAGTACGCTCCCTCGCGCGATGCGCGGGGCAGGCAAAACACCAGATTGATATCCTTGCGGCGCAGGCTTGAGGCACTTGTGTTGCGGTGATAGCCCATGGCCTCGGCCTTAGCGTTCACCTTGGCGCGCACGGATTCGCTCACGCCGGCCTTTCCCGTCAGGGCCTTGTGCACGGTATTGATGGAAACGCCAAGCTCGGCGGCTATGTCCTTCATGGTTACGCGAGCGCTCATGCGGTTACTCCGTTATAGATAAGTTGCCAATTAATAGTCCAGTTAACGATACCCCAAAAATACTCTTCGACTCGCCGTGCTCTCCCTCAAATGCACAAAGCGCCCCGCGAACGGATGCCCGCGGAGCGCTTGGATGTCCGGACCTTATTTGATACCGCGACCCAAGTCTTCGGCGATTTTGTCTACGCCCTTAAGTGCAGCGCACGTCTTTTTGTTGGAACAATGCCCCGTGCAAACGCCACCCTGAGCGCAGTCGGCGCAGGTGCCCTTGCGGTAGATGCGCACGCATACCGCGACAAACGCAATACCGATAACAGCCAGTACAACAATATCGATAGGTGCCATAGCAAGCCTCCTCTAGTTAACCACCACTTACTTTACCACATTCTCCACCTACCAAAAAGGGACAGGTTTATTTTGGTCGGTTTTATCTGCGGAAACGCCACATCTTAACTTCTGGGGCAAAGTAATCTGTCTCCCATGCACAAAAAGCCCGGGGTCGCTGGGACACCCGGGCTCGTGGAAAGGGGTTAATCCTTATTCGGACTTAAGCGGAAACTGCGGCGGAAGCAGTGTTGGTCTCGTCCTCGTCGGTCCATGCATGCTTGGGCATGGGACGGAAGATCTGGAAGAGCATCGCAACCAGCAGCACGATGGCCACAATCGTCCAGATACCAAACTGTCCAAGAACAAGCAAGTTGTAGAACTGGTTGATGAACAGGCCGATCACCCAAGCGAAGGCGCACTCGTAACCGATGGCGATCGCAGTCCACTTGCCGGAATCCATCTGGTTGCGGATGGTGCCAATGGCGGCAAAGCACGGAGCGCACAGCAGGTTGAAGGCGCCGAAGGCAACGCAAGCGCCCATGGTGGGGAACATGCCGGCAAACGCGGTCCACAGGCTCGGGTCGGTCTCGCCCGCGTCGGCGACGGACAGCAGCGAGCCGGCGGTGGCGACGACGTTCTCCTTGGCGACGAGACCCGAGACGGTCAGCGCGGTGGCCTGCCAGGTGCTAAAGCCGAGCGGGGCGAAGATCCAGGCGATCAGGTTGCCGAGCATGGCAAGCACGGAGTAGTCCATGAACTCCTCGGGGATGCCGTCCATCGCAGGCAGGAAGCCAAAGGAACCGTTGTAGCTACCAAAGTTGGAGAGGAACCAAACGACGACGGTGGACGCGAAGATGACCGTGCCGGCCTTCTTGATAAAGGCCCAGCAGCGCTCCCACACGTGCAGCGCCCAAGAGCGGATCGCCGGGAAGTGATAAGCCGGGAGCTCCATAACAAACGGGGTCGGGCGGCCGGCGAAGAGCTTGGTCTTCTTGAGCATGAGGCCCGAAGCGATGACGGCAAAGACGCCCAGGAAGTAGAACAGCGGGCTGATCCACGCGGCGGTAGTGGAAGAATCACCGATGATGGAACCCATGAGCAGGGCAATGATCGGCAGCTTGGCGCCGCAGGGGATGAACGTGGTGGTCATGACCGTCATGCGGCGGTCCTTCTCGTTCTCGATGGTCTTGGTAGCCATGACGCCAGGGACGCCGCAGCCCGAGGACACGAGCATGGGGATGAAGGACTTACCGGACAGACCAAAGCGGCGGAACACGCGGTCCATGATGAAGGCGACGCGAGCCATATAGCCGCAGTCCTCCAGGAAGGACAGCATCACAAAGAGCAGGAACATCTGCGGCACGAAGCCGAAGATGGCACCCAGGCCGCCGACGATACCGTCACAGACGAGCGAATCGACCAGACCGCCGTCCTCGGTGCCGCCCGCCACGAGGGCATCGTGCACCATGGTGGTAATACCGGGGACATAGGGGCCATACTGCGCCGGATCGACCGAATCGGCGTCGTCGCCCGCAGCCTCAACGGCTGCGTCATAGGCGTCGCGACCCTGACCGAGCACGTACCAGCCATCGGTACCAAAGAGCTGGTCGTTGGTGAAGTCGGTCACCGTGCCGCCCAGGGTGGAGACGGCGATGTAGTACACGCAGAACATGATGACCACAAAGATCGGCAGACCCAGGATACGGTTGGTAACCACGCGGTCGATCTTCTCGGAGGTGCTCATCTTGGCAGGAGCCTTGGTCATGCACTCGTCGATGATGTGGGCGATGACGCCGTAGCGCTCGCCGGTGATGATGGACTCGGCGTCGTCGTCGCAATCCTGCTCGCACTGGGCGACCAACTGCTCTACGCGAGCGGCCTTCTCCTTGCTGAGGTTGATGAGCTTGCAGGCGTCCGCATCGCGCTCGAACAGCTTGACGGCGTAGTAGCGGCGCTTGTTGGCGGGAACGCTCGCCGGCAGGTTGTTCTCGATGTGCGTCAGGACATCCTCGATGGAGGAATCAAACTTGTGCTCCGGCACCTGGCCCTTGGAGGCAGCGGACTTCTTGACCTGCTCGAACAGCTCCTTGATACCCTTGTTCTTAAGGGCCGAGATCATCATGACCGGGCAGCCGAGCTTCTTGGAGAGCTTGTCCGTGTCGATCTTGTCGCCGTTCTTCTCGACCAGGTCGGCCATGTTGAGGGCAACGACCACAGGCAGGCCGGTCTCGATAACCTGAAGCGCCAGGTACAGGTTGCGCTCGAGGTTGGTGGCGTCGACCACCTGGACGACAACATCGGGCTCGCCGCTCATGAGGTAATCGCGCGAGCATTGCTCCTCGGGGCTGTAGGGGGAAAGCGAGTAGATGCCAGGGAGGTCCGTGATGGTAACGTTCTTGTCGCTTAGGAGCTTGGCTTCCTTTTTCTCAACCGTGACGCCGGGCCAGTTGCCAACGTAGCCGTTGGCGCCGGTGATCAGGTTGAAAAGCGTGGTCTTGCCGCAGTTGGGGTTACCCGCCAGCGCGACATGGATCTGAGAATCCGCCATTCAATCCTTCTTCCTTGTGTGCCTGCGCTGCTTTCTCCGCGCAGGCTGGATAATGTGCTTCAAAGATGCTGCATTAAGTTAGAAAAACCTAACTTTATCTGCAGAAATATGCGCCGCGAGTCCTTACTGGACCTCGACGACGGCGGCCTCCTCCTTGCGGATGGAAAGCTCGTAGCCGCGCACGTTGATCTCGACCGGATCACCGAGCGGTGCAACCTTCACGACCTTGAACGAAGTGCCCTTGATGAGCCCCAGGTCCATAAGGTGGCGGCGAAGCGCACCCTCACCGTGAAGCTTGACGATGGTGGAGCTCTCGCCCACCTTAACGTCACCCAACGTCTTCATCCTCTTGTCCCCCTTTCGGTTTTTATGAAATGCTGCAGACTAACCGACGGTCATGATGTGCATGGCAACCTTGGAATCGATACCAAAGCGTGCGCCCAGCACCGTAACGATGATATTGGCGCCGCTCGAGCTCACCACGTGGATTTCGGTGCCCTCGACAAAGCCGAGGTCCTTGAGGTGGTGCTTCATGTCCTCATTGCCCTTTACACGAGACACGCGCACGGTTTCGCCCGCTTTTACCATCGAAAGCGGCATTGCCGGCATCTGCGGTCCGCAAGACATGAGTGGCTCCTAACGTCAGTTCGTCCTTCACATCGACATGGTAAAAGTTAGCCACATCTATGTTCACTTTAGTAAACTAACACGTGGTTAACTTTTTGGAAAGGGTCCCCATTCAGATTTCGAAAAAGTTTCCTATATGAAACAAAAGGGCGCGGCAAAGAGCTGTCCTTTGCCGCGCCCTGTCATGCTTAAAGCGAGAGGTTTCTGATCGACGTGACGCAGGAAGCCTCATCCACGCCCGAAACGCGGAACACGACATCCTCGCCGCACTCGCCATAGAGGGCCATCAGGCCCATCACGTCGCGACCATCGACATGACGGTCGCCAATGCTGACCGACACGTCACTACGATGCTTGGCGATAATATCATAGAGCAGCGCAACCGGGCGGGCATGTAATCCCAACGGATCTTTAATCGTCTTCGTAAACTCGACCATGTCCCCTCCCGCGACATCGCACATCGGCCGGCAAAACCCAGCCACGTGGTAGTTATTGTAGCGTTAGATGCTTGTTGAGGGCGGGATGGAAATCGCATCCCATTTCGAGCGTCAATGATGGGACACAGTTTCCGCCAGAAGGCTCAACCGGAAAGCGCGTCCCGTTATTTGGCTGGATTCTGGGTCGCAGTTTCCAAAAGGACCCTGTTTGGGAAACTGCGACCCGTTTTGGACGCAAATTCCGGGTCGCAGTTTCCGCGACGCCCAGTCAACCTATGCCCTCGCAACGCCCGCGCATAAAAAACGAGGGAAGGCACGCGTCCTTCCCTCGCAACGGGCAATATGTAGCCGCTTGCCTACATCAGGCGCAGGCTGACGTCCTTGAGCTGGGCGCCAGAAACGGCACTCGGGGCGCCCGACATGAGGTCGGAGCCGCTGGCCGTCTTGGGGAACGCCATGACGTCACGGATGGAGTCGGAGCCGGTGAGCAACATGCACACGCGGTCCAGACCCAGAGCGAAACCGCCCATCGGGGGCGCACCAAACTTGAGCGCCTCCATGAGGAAGCCAAACTGAGACTCGGCGCGCTCCTCGGTAAAGCCCAGGAGCTTGAGCATGGACATCTGCATCTCGGCGTTGTGGATACGCATACCGCCGCCGCCGGCCTCAAAGCCGTCCATGACAAAGTCGTAGGTGCACGAACCGGCTGCCAGCGGATCGGCCTCAATCTTGGCGATGTCGGTCTCGGTCGGCAGAGTGAAGGGCTGGTGCTCGGCAGCGTAAGCCTTGCGGTCCTCATCCCAGTGGAACAGCGGGAAGTTGACGACCCACAGGAAGTCGTGGCCCTCGCGCTTGATCTCAAGCGCGTTGGCCATGTGGGAACGCATGCCGCCCAGGATCTCGTCGGAAAGCAGGCGCGGGCCGGCGGCGAACATCACAAGGTCGCCGGGCTCGACGTCCATGCGCTCGCGCAGAGCGGCCATCTCCTCGTCCGAGAAGAACTTGACGATGGGGCTGTTGATGGAGCCGTCCTCGCGGAAGGCGATCCATGCCAGGCCCTTGGCGCCAAACGTGGAGGCCACGCCGGCGAGCTTATCGATCTTGGCACGTGCCCAGGCACCGGCGCCCTTGGCGTTGATGGCCTTGACGACGGAGCCCTCCTCGTTTGCGGCAGTCGCAAAGACCTTGAACTTGGAGTTGGCAAAGATGTCGGTCAGGTCGACCAGGTGCATGCCATAGCGGGTATCGGGCTTGTCGGAGCCATAGGTGTCCATGGCATCCCAGTAGTTCATACGACGCAGCGGCGTGGGCATCTCGACACCCATGCGGCCGAAGGCATCGGCAAGAACCTCTTCGAGCGCGCTCATGACATCGTTCTGGTCCACGAAGGACATCTCGATATCGACCTGGGTGAACTCGGGCTGACGGTCGGCACGCAGGTCCTCGTCGCGGAAGCACTTGGCAACCTGGTAGTAGCGCTCAACGCCACCAACCATGAGCAGCTGCTTCAGAAGCTGCGGGGACTGCGGCAGGGCGTAGAAGTTGCCCGGCTGGATGCGGCTGGGAACGATGAAGTCGCGGGCGCCCTCGGGCGTGGACTTGAACAGGGAGGGCGTCTCGACCTCCATGAACTCACGGTTGTGCAGTGCCTCGCGAATGGCAAAGGTAAAGTCGGAGCGCAGCTTGAGGTTGGCCATCATCTCGGGACGGCGGAGGTCCAGATAGCGATAGCGCAGGCGGGTGTCCTCGCTGGTCTCGATGCCGTCCTCGATCTGGAACGGCGGGGTGACGGACGTGTTGAGAACCTCGGCGTGGTCGGTCAGGACCTCGATCTCGCCGGTCGCGAGCTTGGTGTTGGTGGTCTCCTCGCCACGGGAGCGCACGACGCCGTGGATCTTGATGGGCCACTCGGGACGCATGGTCTCGGCGATCTTAAAGGCGTCGCCGTCGGAGTGCTCGGGGTCGAAGGTGAGCTGCGTGATGCCCTCGCGGTCGCGAAGATCGCAGAAGATAAGGCCGCCGTGGTCGCGGCGACGGCTCACCCAACCGGTGAGGGTGACCTCTTCGCCCACGTTCTCGCGGCGAAGCTCGCCGCAGGTACGGGTGTGCATGGAATGCTCGTCGATGGGACGGGTCTGGCTCATACCAGTGATCCTCCTTTATGGATCTGTGCCGCCCCGTGTCGTTCCGGGCGGCGTCGTACAGATTTGCCCAGCCTGCGTAAACCGCGCAGCCAGACATGGCGTTCTATCTTATCGCACCTGTGTCGATGTGCCGCGGAAAAGTAGCTCCTGCCCAAAGACTTGACGGAGACGAAACAATTGACGCACCGCGGCACCCGCCCGCGCTCGTCACGTGCGACAATGTGCCCCAATACAACTGCACTCGGAAAGGCCCGCCATGACTGCACGCCTCATCGTTATGGATATCGACTCCACGCTCATCAACCAGGAGGTCATCGACCTGTTGGGCGAGGAAGCCGGCGTGGGCGAGCAAGTTGCGCAGATCACCGAACGCGCCATGCGCGGCGAGCTCGACTTTAAGCAGGCGCTCGAGGAACGCGTGGGGCTGCTTGCCGGCTTGGACGAGAGCGTGTTCGAGCGCACCTTTGAGCGCGTGACGTTTACCCCCGGCGCGCTGGAGCTTGTGCGCTCGGCGCACAGCAAGGGCTGGAAGGTCGGCGTGGTAAGCGGCGGCTTCCATGAGGTGGCCGACAAGATCGTGGCTGCCGCGGGTATCGACTTTTGTCTGGCCAACCGTCTGGAGGTCGTAGACGGCAAGCTCACCGGTAAGTTAGCTGCCGACATTGTGACCAAGGAGTCCAAGCTCATCCAGCTGCTGGATTGGGCGGTTGGGTGCGGCGTCGACATAGCCCATACCGTCGCGATCGGCGACGGCGCCAACGACATCCCCATGATTCAGGCCGCGGGCACGGGCATCGCGTTTTGCGCCAAGCCCAAGACGCGCGAGGCCGCCCCGTTTGCCATCGACGAGCGCAACCTGATGCTCGCCATGGACATCATCCTGCGTGACTAGCCGATCCGTCTAACAATTGAATCAGTCTGTCCTATAGTTTCCGAACAATTTTGTCTTAGTGTTCGGAAACATACCCTTTGAGTGCTAGACTTTGCGCCGTCGAAGGGAACATATATGGATAAGCAAGATCTTGAGCAATTGCTGAGCGATGTTGCCGGCGGAGCAGTCGCCCCGGCAGTCGCCCTCACGCGCATCCAGACGGCGCCGACCGCCGATCTGGGTTTTGCGCAGCTCGATCTTTCGCGCGGGGTGCGCCAGGGAGCCGGCGAGGTTGTCTACGGTGCCGGTAAAACCGCCGAGCAGATTGCCGCCATTATCGAAGCGCTGCGCGATGCCGGTCAGGAGCGCATCCTGGTCACGCGCCTAGATGCCGAAAAAGCAGCCCGTACCTCGGAGCTCCTCGACAACGGCATCGACCTGGGATATGTCCCGGACGCGCAGCTCGCCCTCGTGGGCGGCAAGCCCTCCCCTACCGGCAACGGACGCATCGTCGTCGCCTGCGCCGGCACGAGCGACCTGCCCGTCGCCGAGGAGGCCGCATTGACGGCCGAGTTCTATGGCAACGAGGTCGACCGCCTCTACGACGTGGGTGTCGCCGGCCTGCACCGCCTGCTCGCGCATGCCGAGGAACTTGCTCAGGCGCAGGTGGTCATCGCCATCGCCGGCATGGAGGGCGCGCTGGCGAGCGTTATCGGCGGTCTGGTGAGCTGTCCGGTCATCGCCGTTCCCACCAGCGTGGGCTACGGCGCGAGTTTTGGTGGCGTAGCCGCACTGCTCGCCATGCTCAACTCCTGCGCCAGCGGCGTATCGGTCGTCAATATCGACAACGGCTTTGGCGCCGCTTACCAGGCAAGTCTTATCAATCATCTGAGCGCCGGCACACCCCGCGCCCGCTAAGGAGCATTCCATGTCCAATCATCAGCACACGCTTATCATCGACGGCACCTCGGGCATCAGCGGCGACATGACCGTCGCGGCCCTGCTCGACCTGGGCGCCAGCGAGGAGCACCTGCGCGAACAGCTCGCCACACTGCCGGTCGACGGCTTTTCGATCGCCGTCACGCGTGCAAACAAGCATGGCATCGACGCCTGCGACTTTGACGTCCAGCTTGCAGAGGAGCTCGAGAACCACGACCACGACATGGCCTGGCTCTACGGCAACGAAGCAGCTGCCGAGCACACACATGAGCATGAGCACCACCATCATGATCATGGTGAACACGAACACGAACACGAGCACTGCCACGAGCATGACCATGAGGCCCATGGCCATGGCCACGAGGACCACCATCACGCCCATCACCATCACCACCGTTCTTTGGCGGACGTCACCGCCATCATCGACGGCTCGCAGCTAAGCGATGGCGCCAAGCGTCGCGCCCTTGCCATTTTTTCCGTACTCGCCGCTGCCGAGGCAAAGGCTCACGGCAAAACGCCCGAGACCGTCATGTTCCACGAGGTGGGCGCCGTCGACTCCATCGTCGACGTCTGCTCTGTCGCTATCTGCCTCGATGACCTGGGCATCGAGGACATCGTGGTCGAGTCGCTTTCCGAGGGCCACGGCACCATCCGCTGCGCCCACGGCCTTATGCCCATCCCGGTGCCCGCCGTCATCAACCTATGCCAGGCGGGCAATATCGCCCTCACGCCCGCACCGGTCGCCGGCGAGCTCGTGACGCCCACGGGCGCCGCCATCGTCGCCGCACTGCGCACGTCCGAGCACCTGCCGGCCCGCTACCGCATCAAAGCCGTCGGCTACGGCGCCGGCAAACGCCCCTACGAGGGTTGCTCCGGTACGCTCCGCTGCCTGCTTGTTCACGCGGACGCATAGCCATGGACGCCCGCAAGACAAAAAGCCGCGCCGCCATCGTCGCGGCGTTCTCCGAACTCCTACGCGAAGAGGACTACGGCAAGATCACCGTCGGCGACATCATCGTGCGCGCTCACGTAGGCCGCGCGACATTCTACGGCCTCTTTAAGAGCAAAGACGACCTACTGTCCGAGCTCGTGAGCGACATCTGCACCCACGCCCTCGACGACGATGGTACGCCGCTCGACGACCCACTCGTGCAAGTCGAGCATATCCTCAACAACCTCTGGGATCGTCGTCAGGGTGTACGAGCCCTCGTAGCCGGTGCCGGCTCACGCGTCTTCGCCGACTGTCTCCGCAAGACCATCATGTCGCGCGCAGCCGAAACCGTCCCTACCGACCCAAACGGCCCCGCCGCCACCATGGACCGCAGTTTCTTACTACACCACATAGCCTCAAGCTTCGTAGGAATGGTCCAATGGTGGGCCTGGCACAACTTCCAAGCAGATAAGGCCGAAGTAGCCAAAGACTACCTATCAGCCATCAAGCCCCTCTTCGGCTAAGTAACTATCCCTTCCCAAAGTGCCAACAGCAGCCCAACGCCCCTACCAGCAACAAGCCCCTCCCATCCAAATTCAGATATATATGTTGGGTTGCTTGTACGAACGCAACAAAGACCCCGCAGCCGTCCGCATGGGGTAACTTCCCAGCGCACTCCGCAGGACGCAAAAAGGCTCGCCGCACAAAGTGCGCAGCGAGCCTTTTTGCATGTCCGAGGACGCGCTGGGAAGATATCCCATGCGGACGGCGAACAACTATGTAGTCTTGGACTAGAACATGCCCAAGAAACCGTGCACAAACAGTGCGGCCAGAGCGGCACCGACAAACGGAGCAATGCCAGGAACGAGCAGACCGTACTTCCAGTTGTTGTCAGCCTTGTTCTTGATCGGCAGCACCTGATAGGCCATGCGAGGACCAAGGTCACGAGCCTGGTTCATGGCGAAGCCGGTGATACCGCCCATGCCCATGCCAACAGCCCAAACGATCAGACCGACGCAGATGGCGAGCATCAGAACGTTCTCGCCAGCGCGGCTAGCAGCGGCAAGGATAGCGCTGATGAACACGAAGGTGCAGATGGCCTCACAGAAGAAGTTGCGGGCATAGTTCGTGCCCTCGGTGGTGGGGTTGGTCGAGAAGATGTTGCGCTGGGCAATGGGGTCGACGACGCCCTCGGAAGCCTTGAACTCATCGGCATACATAAGCCAAGCGATTACGGCGCCCACAAAGCCGCCGAGCATATCGGCAATCATGAAGGGGATGCAGCTGCTCCACGGCACCAGGCCTACGATGCACTGGGCAAGCACCATGGCGGGGTTCATGCACACGGCGCCGCCAAAGACAAACAGGCAGACCGAGATGCCAAAAGACCAGGTGGTGATGGCAAACATGTGACCGGAGCCCTGATACTTGGTGCCCTTAAGCACGGTATCGCAGTGCACGCCCACGCCAAAGATGATCATGAGGGCCGTTGCGCCGAATTCGCAGAGGAGTTTGGTAAGCATAAAACCTTATCTTTCTTGTCGGTTATAAACGATTCGTTTAGGCCGCGTACTAGTGCTGAGCGACGACAACGCCCAGGCCATCGGGAATGACGGCCACCTTGGCATCGGCACCCTTCATCTCAAAGGCGAGCCTGAGCGCCTCCTCGATAGTGTTGACCGGCGTCATGTGCATATCCTTGATCATCTGGTGATCGCACAGATCGGTAACCATGATCACAGGGTGATGCGCCAGGATGCGGGCAAAGATCTGGCTCGTCCACTGGTCGGGCAGGGTCTCGTCCTTAGGACGGTCGATGCAGGCGCGCTCAAACTCTGCCGGATCATTGTCGGCGATGTTGTGATAGAAGCCCTCGCCACCGTGACCGTCGGCACAGCCGGCGACGTCGATGATCACACCGCCCTCGGGAAGCGTAGCCTCGGCAGAGCACATGCCCTTCACGGCCTGGTAGATGTTCTGGTCGAGCGGGTAGCCGCCGTTGGTGGTGATGGCAATCTCGCACTCGACGGGCTCAACGCCGGCAAGGCTCTTCACGAACTCACAGCCGGCCTCGTGCGCCTTGTGAATGTCGCCGGCAAAGGAGCCGATGACCTCGTGCTTGCCGTTGAGCACCACGTTAAGCACAAAGGCAAGGTGAGCCATCTCGGCAGCGGCAAACATGTCCTCGCTCACGTGGTTGTGGCACAGGTTGCCGGCACGCGAGTGGGAATCATTCACAAACTGACCGTTGTGGTTGTACATGATGGTCTTGTAGCTGGCGATGCCAGGCAGGACGGACTTGCGGCTACCAGAGAAACCGGCAAAGAAGTGCGGCTCAATAAAGCCCTCGGCAAGCAGCAGATCACAATCGGCGGCAATCTTGTTGATGATGCACTCGCCACCAGAAGGCAGGGTGCCAATCTTTTTCATCATGCTGTCGTCAGTCGCGACGTGCATAACGATTTCCTCGTTGGCAACGATCTCCTCGCCGTACTTGTTGACGAGCTCCTCGTGCGTCGACGGACGGTGCATACCCGTAGCAACCAGAATGCGCAGGCGAGCCTCGGGCGCAGCGGAATGGATGTGATGCAGCAGAATAGGCATCGTCACACGCGAGGGAACGGGACGCGTATGATCGGAGCTAATGATGACGATATCCTTCTTGCCAGCACAAAGCTCCTCGAGCGAAGGCGAACCATAAGGGTTGGCAAGCGACTCCTCTACCAGCTCTTCCTGCGATTTTGTGGTCTTAAACTCGTTTTGATGACCTTCCATCACACCCGCGAAGTTCTTGTCCTCGAGCTCCAGATGCAACGTCTTGTGGTCAAACGGCAGTTCACATTCAAACAATGACGAGCGCCCTCTTCCTTTCAACTGACACACTAGATAAACCGTTGGAAGGATACGCCGCTCACCGAAAAACACCACCGTCCACCGACTCATTAACACAACGTTCATATTTGACCCACAACAAAACGGCCGCGACCCCAAACGGAACCGCAGCCGCCTGTAAAAGACACAATAGACAGGATGATTTACGCAGCGCCGAGGCAAACATCTAGCCCGAGACATACGCACGTAAGCCATTTTGCATAAATGCGTTAATTAATTGCATAAAATGGCGCATGGATTTCTAGCCGCAACAGGGTAGTGCCCTCCGGAGCGTGCATTTTTGCGAGTATTCAGCATCGCGGGATAAGATTTTGGTGTCAAAAGTCTTTCGAAAAGTAGATAGCCCTCATGGCTCGGCCCATCTGGATAGCATGCGGCGAGAAACCAGCCATATATGATCGTCGCCAAAGCCCAATCGTCGTGCAAAAGCATCAACAAAGGCAGCGAAAGCCGGCTATGGCCTTATGCATCAATCTTTGGCTGCTGAAAACTCCGTTTTTTGCACGTCGCCCCAAGCACTACCTCACCCAGCGGCTGATCCGCCGTAAACCGAGGACGAAAGGACCCGATGGGTTTCCCTCTGAATGCATTCCGCAGCACGAAGCCCTTTCCAAACGCGCGAAGCGCACCAATATTCCCCCGGCCAATAATCCGCCGAAGACCGGACATCGCAGGGCCCGCCATCAGTTTACTTTTAGGCACACTCCGCAGGACGCAAGAAGCCCTCGCCGCACTCCACATTAAGCGCGAAGCGCACTTTATCCCCTTCAGCCCCAATCCCAGAAGACCGAGGACGAAGGGGCCCGATGGGTTTCCCTCTGAATGCATTCCGCAGCACGAAGCCCCCTTATCCGCAGCTCCGAAGGAGCAGGATAAGGGGGCTTCAAGTGCGAGGACGCATTCAGAGGGAAACCCGTCGGGTCCCGGTGAGAGCCACAGGGCTATCGATTACCCCGTGTTCTGCAGTCCTGCCGAGACGCCAGTCACAGTCGAAAGAATCAGGCTCATGTACTCGGCCTTCTTCTCCTCGGCCATCTCGTCCTGGTTCATACGCACCTCGCGAAGGGCGCGGACCTGGGCGATGGACAGGGCGTCGACGTAGGGGTTACGCACGCGAACGGCGCAGCCGAGCACGCGGCGGCGCTGCAGCGGCCACTCGTCACCGACGATGGCAAGGACCCACTTACGCGTGAGCTGCATCTCGGTGAAGACCTTCTCGGACAAATCCTGGCGATCGCCCAGGTGCAGATACATCTTGGCGATGCGCTGGTCGGTCTTGGCGATCGACATCTCGATGTTGTCGATAAAGGTGCGGAAGAACGGCCACTCCTGGTAGGCAGCCTTAAGCTGGTCAAGGTCGCCCAACTGCTCGCAGGCGGTGCCCAGGCCGTACCAAGCGGCCAGATTGATGCGCGCCTGGCTCCAGCTGAAGATCCACGGAATGGTACGCAGGTCGTCGAGGGACTTGGCACCCAGGCCGCGCTTGGCGGGACGCGAGCCGATCGGCAGCAAGCCGACCTCGGTCAGCGGCGTCACGGTCGAGAACCACGGTGTAAAGTCCTCGGTGTTCAGCAGGTCCAGATAGCGCTCGTGGCTTGCGGCGTTGAGCTTCTCGGCCATATCCCAGAACTTCTGCGTGGTCTCGGTGTTGGTCTTCTCGACACTCGGGGCCGACTGCAAAAGCGTTGCAGCGGCAACGGACTCAACATGGCGCTGAGCCAGCGTGCGGTTGCCGTAACGGGCAAAGATGACCTCGCCCTGCTCGGTGAGCTTAAAGAAGCAGTTGACCGAACCCTTGGGCTGCGCCAGCACGGCCTTGTTGGCCGGGCCGCCGCCACGGCCCACGGCACCGCCGCGGCCGTGCATGAGCACCAGATCGATATCGTTCTTCTCGGCCCACTTGGCGATACGCTCCTGTGCGGAGTGCAGCGCGAGCATGGCCGTGGTAGGACCGGCGTCCTTGGAGGAGTCGGAATAGCCCAGCATGACCTCCATGCGGCGGTTGGTCTGGGCAAGGCGCTTTTGCACCACGGGCAGCGTAAGCATCTGATCGAGCACGTCGACGCAGCCCTCGAGGTCCTCGAGCTGCTCGAACAACGGGATCACGTCGAGCTCGGGGACATCCTCCTCGTGTGCAAAGGACAGGTGCGCCAGCTCAAAGACGTCGGCCACATGCTGAGCGCTCTTGGTAAACGAGATGATGTAGCGGTGCGCCATCTTCTTGCCGTAGCGCTTTTGGATGGAGC
>OCPW01000305.1_pt1 | contig 38338 bp, 39 predicted proteins | sample 1538761 | NCBI WGS metagenome assembly OCPW01 (sample SAMN04571724, study PRJEB22368) | human gut metagenome | biome: human gut; material: stool | host: Homo sapiens | place: Luxembourg | collected 2012-09-20
CCTATATTTTGGAGCAGTTTGAGAAGGAAGTCGGCTACAAATTCCGCCCGGAGTTTATCATTGATCAGGGCTACTACAACAACCAGTACCGCGTGCCCACCAAGGAGTACAAGGACTTTCAGGCGTTCCAGCGCCGTGAGGTGGCCGGTCTGATGAAAGAAATGACCGACATCGTCCACGAATACGGCAAGGAAGCCATGATGTTCTTGGGCGACCATTGGATCGGCTGTGAGCCGTTCATGCCGGAATTTCAGAAATCCGGCGTCGATGCCATCGTCGGCAGCGTCGGCAACGGCAGCACCCTGCGCCTGATTTCCGACATCCCCGGCGTCAAGTACACCGAGGGACGATTCCTGCCCTACTTCTTCCCCGATACCTTCCACGAGGGCGGCGACCCTGTGCGCGAGGCCAAGGAGAACTGGGTCACCGCCCGCCGCGCCATCCTGCGCAAGCCCATTGACCGCATCGGCTACGGCGGCTACCTGAAGCTGGCCTGCGAGTTCCCGGAGTTCCTCGACTATGTCGAGAGCGTCTGCGACGAATTCCGTGAGTTGTATGAGAACATCAAGGGCACGACGCCCTACTGCGTCAAGACCGTGGCTGTGCTGAACAGCTGGGGGCAGCAGCGCGCGTGGGGCTGCCACATGGTCCACCATGCGCTGTACCAGAAGCAGAATTACAGCTATGCGGGCGTGATCGAAGCGTTGTCCGGCGCACCGTTCGATGTGAAGTTTATCAGTTTTGACGACATCAAGGCCGACCCGAAGGTGCTGGACGGCATTGACGTCCTTATCAACGTCGGCGACGGCGACACTGCCCACACCGGCGGCAAGGTCTGGGAGGACCCGGAAATTTCCTCTGCTGTCAAGGGCTTTGTCCATCGTGGCGGCGGCTTGATCGGCGTCGGCGAACCGGGCGGCCACCAGTATCAGGGGCGCTATTTGCAACTGTCCGCGCCGCTTGGCGTGGAGAAGGAAACGGGCTTCACCCTAAACTACGACAAGTACAACTGGGACGAGCACCGCGACCACTTTATTCTGGCCGACTGCCCCGACCATGATGTGGACTTTGGCGAGGGCAAGAAGAACATCTTTGCATGGGAAGGCACAGAAATTCTCATTCAGCGTGACAAGGAAGTCCAGATGGCTGCGCATGAGTACGGCAAGGGGCGCGGTGTGTATATCAGCGGTCTGCCGTACAGCTTTGTGAACAACCGCGTGCTGTACCGCGCCATCCTGTGGGCTGCCCACGATGAAGCCGACCTGCACAAATGGTTCAGCACGAACTACAATGTCGAGGTGCACGCCTACGTTAAGAACGGCAAATATTGTGTGGTAAACAACACCTATGAGCCGCAGGACACCACCGTCTACACCGGCGATGGAAGCAGCTTTACCCTGCACATGGACGCAAACGAGATCAAATGGTATAATCTGTAAAGCAGGAAAAAGGCGTGCCGTACTGTGCGGCACGCCTTTGACTGCAAAAACATTGATATGAGGTTTGTTATGGATAAACATCCTAATATTATCCTGCTTATGGCAGACCAGATGCGCGGCGATTGCCTTGGTATTGCCGGACACCCGGATGTAAAAACACCGTTTCTCGATGCACTGGCCGCAGAGGGCGTGCGCTATGAAAACGCCTATTCTGCCTGTCCGACCTGTGTTCCCGCACGTGCCTCTCTTTACACAGGTATGTCACAGGAACACACTGGTCGCGTCGGGTATGAGGATTTAGTGCCGTGGAACTATACCCACACGCTGGCTGGGGAACTGAGCAAGGCGGGCTATTATACGCAGTGCGTCGGTAAAATGCACGTTCACCCGCTGCGCAATAATTTGGGATTCAACGATGTACGGCTGCATGATGGCTATCTCCATGCCTACCGCCGCCCCAGTACGCCCAGTTATGAAGACCAGCGTGTGGCCGATGATTATTATTGGTGGCTCAAGCAGCAGCTTGGTGTGGATGCAGACCCCGTAGATACTGGCTTGGACTGCAACAGTTGGGTGGTTCGTCCGTGGATTTACGAAGAAAAGTACCATCCCACCAACTGGGTCGCCAGCGAGTGCCGGGATTTTCTGCGCCGCCGTGACCGTTCTAAACCTTTTTTCTTGATGGCCAGCTTCGTGCGGCCTCATCCGCCGCTGGATGCCCCGGAATATTATTTGAATTTGTACAAAGATAAGCCGCTAGCCGAACCTTGGCGCGGCGACTGGAACGACTGCGTCCGCTGGGAGCGCGACGGTCACAGTTACCATGCCCAGACTGCACCCTCGGATGAAAGCTATATTCAGCAGCTGCGGGCGGGCTATTATGCTGCCATCACCCATATGGATCATCAAATCGGACGCTTGATTTCCGCGCTGGTGGAAGAACAGATTATGGATAACACCGTGATTTTGTTTGTCTCCGATCACGGTGAAATGCTGGGCGACCATTTGATGTTCCAGAAAGCAAAACCATTCCAAGGCAGTATCCATGTACCACTGTTTATCTCCGGGCCGGAGCGTTACATCGGAAAGCGCGGCACGGTTCGCACGGACTTGGCTGAACTGCGGGATGTTATGCCCACGCTGTTGGAACTGGCAGGAGCCCCGATTCCCGAAACGGTGGACGGCACCAGCCTGTTGCACCCGCTAGACCGCGAATACCTGCATGGGGAACACACGCTGGGTGAAGATTCCATGCACTTTATCCTGACAAAAGAGGATAAATACATCTGGTACTCCCAGACTGGACGGGAACTGTACTTCAACTTGCGCGATGACCCGCACGAAACAAAAAATGCACTGGACGAAAACCCAGAGCGTGTAGCTGAACTGCGTGCCCTGCTGATTAACGCCTTAAAGAACCGTGAAGAACAGTACACAGACGGTCATACCTTGTTTGTGGGCAAAACGCCCCTGACCGTATTGCAGAACACCGAGGTGTTATGAAGCAGCTTCAATTTCTGATAAAACCCGCAGCCGGATTTTGCAATATGCGCTGCCACTATTGCTTTTATCGGGATGAGCAGCAAAACCGTAGCACTTCCGAAGATTGCATGATGACCTTGCAGACAGCCGAGACATTGATACGACGCTGTTTTGAGGAACTTGACCAAGGCGGCTTTGTTTCGTTTGCTTTTCAGGGCGGAGAACCAACCTTAGCAGGGCTGGATTTCTTTCTGTTCTTTACGCAGACAGTGCGAAAGTACAACCAAAAGTGTGTAACGGTGCAGTATGCCATCCAGACAAACGGCCTTGCTGTTGCCGAAGAATGGGCGAAATTTTTCCGCGAAGAAAACTTCCTTGTTGGTATCAGCTTAGACGGTACTCCAGATGTACATGATGCTTTGCGCCCAGATGTTTCCGGCGACGGAACATGGACAAGGGTCATGCAGATGATCAAACTGCTGGAGCAGTATCATATCGAGTGCAACCTTTTATGTGTTGTCACCAAGCGTCTGGCTAAAAAGGCGGAACGTGTGTATAAGTCTATGAAAGCAACGGGTGTGCGCTATCTCCAATTCATTCCTTGCTTAGACCCCTTGGGCGCGCAGCGAGGAATCGAAAATTACTCTCTTTCGCCGGAACTGTACGCGCAATTTTTGTGCGCCCTGTTTGACGCATGGTATCGTGACTGGAAAACAGGTGTCTATGTCAGTGTTCGCCTGTTTGAAGATTATATACAACTGCTCATGGGCGCACCGACGGGAACTTGCTCCACCACCGGCGCGTGCGGTTCTTACATGGTTGTGGAGGGCAGTGGCGCTGTTTACCCGTGCGATTTTTACTGTTTGGACGAGTACAAACTCGGAACGATTCAAAATGACTCTTTACAATCGTTGCTTTTGGGGGAGAAAATGCGCATCTTTATAAAGGATGGCCGGAATGTCCCCACAGAATGTCAGCAATGCAGATGGGTAAACCTATGTTACGGCGGCTGCAAGCGTGACCGTAATACAGCAGACAAAGCCCAACGCAGTTACTATTGCAAGGCACTGCAAAAGTTTTTTGCCTACGCTGAACCCCGAATGCGTGAAATGGCCCGTGCGGTGCAGATGTACCGCTGAAAAGGAGACAGATTCTATTGGACAAGAAAAATAAATATTGGCAGTTGTTCCTTTCTACCTTTAAACTCAGCGCGTGTACATTCGGCGGCGGGTTTGTCATTATCCCTCTCATGCGGGAGCGCTTTGTGAAAGAACTGCACTGGATTGAGGAGGAAGAAATGTTGGATCTGACGGCCATAGCCCAGTCCAGCCCCGGCTCTATCGCCATCAATGCCTCTATTCTGGTGGGTTACCATGTGGCAGGAATCCCCGGTGCATTGATTACCGTAGTTGGTTCAGCACTGCCGCCGCTGATTATCATTTCCATCATTTCTGCTTTCTACCAAGCATTTCGCTCCAACAAGTATGTGAGCATGGCTATGGCCGGTATGCTGGCCGGTGTGGCGGCAGTCATCTTTGATGTAGTCATCAATATGGCATGGCCCATTCTGAAAAAGAAGCGCCTGCTGCCCATCGCTGTGATGCTGGCGGCTTTCGTGGCGACTCGCTTTTTCTCCGTGAACATTATCCTGATTATTCTGGTCTGCGGTGTGATTGGTGCGTTGGATACGCTGTATCTGCAAAGGAAGGAGGTCGAGGAATGATCTATCTGGAACTGTTCTGGAGTTTCTTTCAAGTCGGCCTGTTCAGCATCGGCGGCGGGTATGCAGCCATGCCTTTAATTCAAGACCAAGTCGTGGATATTCACCCTTGGTTGACAATGACGGGGTTTGCCGACATTATGGCCATTGCTGAAATGACTCCCGGCCCTATCGCTCTTAACGCGGCAACCTTTGTGGGAATTCAGGTGGCTGGGCTGCCGGGAGCGCTGATTGCCACTATCGGCTGTATCTTCCCATCCTGTGTCATTGTGATGACTTTGGCTTATGTGTACTACCGCTTCCGTGGCTTGAGCATTGTGCAGGGGGTTTTGGCAGGGCTGCGCCCCGCTGTAATCGCTATGATTGCCTCTGCCGGTATCTCGTTGATGATTCTGGCACTATACGGCCAACGTACTCTTCCAGCAGATTTGAGCAGCTTTGACTTGATGGCGCTGGTAATTTTCCTTGCAGGCTTTTTCGTCCTGCGCAAGTGGAAGCCCAGCCCAATCAAGGTTATGGCGGGTGCCGCCGTGGCAGGCGTTGTGTTGTACAGCATCACGGCCTGATACAAAACCGAGAGGATGTATATGAAATGAACAAGATTTTAGCCGCGTGGGCGTGGAACGGCCCGGTGTCCGAGCCAATCGCCTATGGCGAAGGGCATATCAACCAGACGTATGCTCTCACCGAACAAGCAACGCAAAAACGCTATATTCTGCAAAAAATCAATACTGATACATTCAAAGACCCGGACGGTCTGATGGAAAACATTTGCGGTGTAACGGATTTTCTGCGCGAAAAGGCCAAACAGCGCGGGGCTGACCCGGAACGTTCCACGCTCCATGTTGCGCTGACCAAAGCTGGAAAGCCCTATTATAAGGCCGCCGACGGCGGTTGTTGGCGTGTCTATGACTTCGTGGAGAACACCGTCTGCTTGCAGCAGGTGCAGTCCTCCGAAGATTTTTACCAAAGCGCCGTTGCTTTTGGCAATTTCCAACACCAGCTTGCCGACTACCCGGCAAACACCCTGCATGAGACGATTCCTCACTTCCATGATACACCAAAACGCTTCGCGGACTTCCAGCGTGCTGTGGCTGAGGACCGCATGGGACGCGCCGCACAGGTACAGCGCGAAATTGAGTTTGTCCGCGCCCGTGAAGCGGATTATCATGTTATGGTGGACCTGCTGACAGCGGGCAAACTGCCGTTGCGCGTCACCCACAACGACACCAAGCTGAACAATATCCTGTTCGACAAAACGACTGGGGAGGGGCTGTGTGTTATCGACCTCGACACTGTCATGCCGGGGCTGGCCGCGAACGATTTTGGCGATTCAATCCGTTTTGGCGCTAACCACTGCGCCGAGGATGAATCCGACCTCTCGAAAGTGAATTTCAGCATAGAACTGTTTGAAATTTACACCAAGGGCTTCTTGCAGGCAGCAGGTGAAGCGTTCACCCCGCTGGAAAAGCAGACCCTGCCGTGGGGTGCCAAACTGATGACGATGGAATGTGGTATGCGCTTCCTCGCCGATTATCTGGAGGGCGACCACTACTTTCACATCAACTACGAGACTCAAAACCTCAACCGCGCCCGAACCCAGTTCAAACTGACCGCCGACATGGAGAAAAGCTGGGATGTTATGCAGAAAATCATTGAGAAATATTGCTGATAGATATTTGATGCTCTTTTTTCTGCGTTTTGCGTAATGCAAAATCGCGTTTTCTCCTTTTTATAACGCCCGCGCCTGAAAAGCGCGGGCGTTTTTTACTCTACGTCGAGGTCAATAAGTTGAACACCGGGATTCTGGATGCCTTGGTGAAAAAGCACAGCGCAAGCTGTACATTTTACAACAATAGTGTAGAAAGCATAGCCCCTTGCACTGGGCCACCCTTACGCACCGAAATACGATGTAAGTATAGTTACATTACGTTTCAGGCCCGACAGCCAAATTGGTTGTCGGGCCTTTTTCGTGCTTGTCTTTTTGAATATGCACGTTGAAACGATATTTTTATTGCGCTCGTGCACCTCCTTTTTGAGCTTCTATTCAATGAAACTCAAAATTTTGGAGGTAAATATGTCCAGAAAAAAGGATGCCAATAAATATTGGATTTATGGTGAGGATGCCGCACTGGCCGCGCAGTTTACCGCGTATTTGGCCACGGTGCTGAAGAACCGCAGGTTGACCTATATCCGCCATCTGAAGAAGATTCAAAAGGTGGAATGTTCCTATGAATATGCTGCCGAAACCATTGAACACGTAGATTCCATCCGGGAGGAATCCTTGGAATCTGCAGTAGAAGCCAAACTGATGTGGGAGGCTATCAAGCCCTATTTGCACAAGCTCTCCCCGAAAGAATGTGAGGTTATGATTTGCTTGTACATTGACCGGCTTTCGATTGCCGATACGGCGACGAAGCTGAAAATCAAGCCTGACACCGTGAGTACGCACAAACACAATGCAATCAATAAAATCCGCAAGGCAATGGGGGAACACTGATGGGAGCATATAGAGAACTGCTGGCACAGGCCAAGAAAGCCAACCACACCGCTATCCAAAAGCTGTATGAGCGCTACTACACATTGCTGCGCAGTTACAGCTTTGTAAATGGCCGCTTTGACGAAGATCTGTTTCAAACACAGGTCATTGAATTTCTGATTGCGGTTTCCAAATTTCGTATGTGAGCAGCGCGAAAAATAGTTTTAATTTTTCCCTCAAGGTTTTTATTTTTGCAGAGTATATAAGTTATAGAGGGTGTTGAAAGGCCCTCTCCCCTTGAGAGAACCTTGAAAGCAGAATAACCAGACCATTGGCTACATAAATTCGATCTTGCCGCAACCCACGGAGCGACGGCAAGCAGACTCTAAGGCGTGTGCAGCGGTTTAGCTATGATAGGATATTCCTGTCGCTATAAACGCGCTCACAGGCGCTCAGAGGGGCGGCGTGGAACACCGCCTATGCGATGAAAGGGTCGATCATTATGATACGCACCGTTGCGATACCCTCAAGGAATCGGCGGTACTGCCAACAATGTGGTACAGGACGCGGGCGCTGCTCCAGCAGCCGGGTCAATGGTCTGCCCTATATCCGGGAAGTAGTGTCGAATAGGATATACAATTTAATTTCAGATTATGGCGGTCACTTGTTTTCCACAGGTGACCGCCATGCTTGTGGAATTAAATCCGCAATTATTTTTGAGAGGAGTTGACGATTATGGGAGAACCATTTGGAAAGCGAGAAATTTTCCGAAAATACCCCGATGTAGTGGACGTACCACAGCTTTGCGAGATGCTGGGCGGTTCGCGGCCCGTGAGTAAGAAAACGGCATATCGTATGCTGAATGCAGGGAAAATCAAGGCATTTCGCATCGGACGCAGTTACCGCATCCCCAAGGTAAACGTAATTCGCTTTTTGCAGAACGAAACACCCGAAGATTGCAACACTGTCAATGCGACAATCGACAGCGTGGAGTAAAAAGCGCATATCCGCTATCATATAGGTGTCACCATTACCGTCAGATAGTCGGAAAGGAGCAACGCAATGAAAACGAAAGTTACAGGCTATCTTACGCAAAAACACGGATTCTATTATGTCGTTCTGAATCTGCCCACAGATGAAAAAGGAAAGCGAAACCGCAAAACGCTGAGTACAGGGTTGTCCACCGACCGCAATGCAACCAAGGCCAAGGCGCTGCTCCTGACGATGATCCGCGAAGCCAATGCCGGAGAGGAAGTGCGTGGTGTAAACGAGCGTCAACCCAAAAGCCAAAACAAAACGGAAGATGAAAGATGGAATTCACCTTGGCCGGGTATGCTGTTCTCGGATTACCTTGAATTTTGGTTGCAATGGAAACGCAAAAGCTGGGAAGAAGTTACTTATTCCGGCTATTGCCAGAATGTCAGATCGTGGATTGAACCGTATTTTGCTAAACGGAAAGTACGTTTGAACGAAATCACAGTGCTGGATATTGAAATGTTCTACACACATGAAATCAACCAGCGCGGAGTAAGCGGAAACACCGTACTTCATTACCATGCCAACATCCGCAAGGCTTTATCTGACGCGGCAAAGCTCAAATTGATTCCCTATAACCCTGCTGCCGAAGTGGAGCGCCCCAAAAAAGACAACTTTGTTGCCAGCTATTATTCAGCGGATGAATTAATGGAAGTGCTGCCTATTTTTGCAAATACCAAAATGGAACTTCCTGTCATGCTTGCTGCGTTCTATGGATTGCGCCGCAGCGAGGTAATCGGTCTGCAATGGTCGGCCATCGACTTTGAACGGAAAATCGTCACGATTTCACGCACCTTTGAACGCATCAATGTGGATGGCAAAATGGTGGACGTTTCCAAGTGCCGTACAAAAAACAAGGCCAGCTTCCGCAGTTTGCCTCTGATTCCCGCAGTAGAACAGGCTTTACTGAAAGCCCAAAAACGCCAGCACCAGCAAATGAAACTTTGCGGCGGCAGCTACTGCAAGGAATATAAGGACTACATCTGCGTGGATGATATGGGTCATCTTGTGACCCCGGATTATGTGACACGGGTTTTCCGCGAAATGCTCTTAAAGAATGGTTTCCGCCCGATTCGTTATCATGACCTCCGCCACTCCTGCGCCAGTCTGCTCATCAAGAACAAAGTCACGATGAAAGAGGTACAGATGTGGCTGGGGCATTCCAGCTTTTCCACCACGGCCAATATTTACGCCCACATTGACGTGGACAGCAAGATGGAAGCCGCGAATATGATTGCCAGCAAAATCAACCTTGGCGAACTTCCCGAAAAGAAGAAATCTCCCAAACGAAAAATCGCTTAGGAGAAAAACTCCGTTGGGCGAACTTGTCCGCCAAAACCAACGGAAAATAAATCCGTTTTGTCTGCCATTTGGGTAAAAAGTGGCAGACAAAATGGCAGACAAGCCTAAATCTTGTCTGCCACACAAAAAATACCTAAGCCGCTAAAAGGCTTAGGTATAAGGAATGCCGGTGATGGGGGTCGAACCCATACGGTGTCACCACCAACGGATTTTGAGTCCGTCTCGTCTGCCAATTCCAACACACCGGCGTATGTAGGTACTTTGCTAGTATACCAGCCCCATGCCAAATTGTCAAGGCATCCGCGCCGGGATTTTGCGGACAAATTTTCCGATTTTTTTGTCAAAAGGCATTGACAAACGGTTTTCATGCCGCTATAATAATTAGCGTCGCCTGACGGCGTCAGGGATATTGCCCCATAGCTCAGTTGGTTAGAGCACCTGACTGTTAATCAGGGTGTCGTCCGTTCAAGTCGGACTGGGGCAGCCAACAAAAATCACCGAGTCATCTTCGGTGATTTTTTATGCGGCCGTAGCTCATCTGGTAGAGCGCCACCTTGCCAAGGTGGAGGTAGCGAGTTCGAGCCTCGTCGGCCGCTCCATTTAGCAACAGCCCCGCAGAAGCAATCGCTTCTGCGGGGCTGTTTTGTTTTTTCCAAAACAGGTCTGGAAAGTTGCCGCAGTGCCTGCTATAATAAATAAAGGTAACATCCAAAATCCGGCAGGGCCGGGCACAGAAAGGGTACACTATGCTGGAAGAACTCAAGCAGCAGGTCTACGAGGCCAATATGCAGCTGCCCCGCCGCGGGCTTGTGACCTACACCTGGGGCAATGTTTCGGGCATTGACCGCGAAAAGGGGTTGTTTGTCATCAAGCCGTCCGGCGTGGAATATGACGAATTGACGCCCGCTATGCTCGTTGTTATGGACCTGAACGGCAACAAGGTCGAGGGCGATTTAAACCCCAGCAGCGACACCAAAACGCATCTCGAGCTGTACCGGGCCTTCCCGCAGTTGGGCGGCATCGTGCACACCCACTCGACCCACGCGGTAGCCTTTGCCCAGGCGCGGCGCGACCTGCCCGCCTTCGGCACCACCCACGCCGATTACTTTTACGGCCCTGTCCCCTGCACGCGGGAGCTGACGCCGGAGGAAATCGACGAGGATTACGAGAAGAACACCGGCAAGGTCATCGTCGAGACGTTCAAAGCTCGCGGCATCGACCCGCTGTATGTGCCCGGTGTGCTCTGCGCCAGCCACGGCCCCTTCACCTGGGGCAAGGATGCCGCGCAGGCCGTATACCACGCCGTTGTGCTCGAGGAGGTCGCCCGCATGGCGATCCTGACCCTGACCATCGACCCCGGTGCCCTGCCCGCGCCGCAGCATGTGCTGGACAAGCATTTTATGAGAAAGCACGGCCCCAACGCTTATTACGGGCAAAAGTAAACAGGTTCTTTCTCAAGTATTGAAACGCCCGGGGGCCGATGCCTTTGTGGTATAGCAGAGGGGTAAGAGCTTATGCCCCCAGGAGGAACAGAGCATGGTTATAAAGCACGCTTCCCGGAAGGATATTGCCGCACTGACCGCTGTGGAAACGGCATGCTTTCCGCCCGCAGAGGCCGCGACAGAGAAGGAATTTATCGACAGAGTGCAGTATTACGGCAATCACTTCTGGCTGCTGTATGAGGGGGATAAGCTGCTTGCCTTCGTGGACGGCTTTGTCACGGACGAGCCGGACCTGACGGATGTGATGTACGAGGACGCCGCCCTGCACAACGAGCAGGGCGCGTGGCAGATGATCTTCGGCGTCAACACGCTGCCGGAGTACCGCAGGCACGGCTATGCGGGGCAGCTGCTCCGCCGGGCCGTTGCCGATGCCAGGCAGCAGGGCCGCAAGGGGCTTGTGCTGACCTGCAAGGAGCGGCTGCTCCCCTACTACGCAAAATTCGGGTTTCAGGATGAGGGTGTGACGGACAAATCCACCCATGGAAATGCTGCGTGGCACCAGATGCGGCTGTCGTTTTGATAAATCAAAGCTCGCCACTGAAATGCCCCGCCGCGGCAGAGCGGCCTTTTTCAACTTTTTCAACTTTTTTCGCAAATCCACTTGACAATGGCGCTCGAGGTTGCTATACTATAAAAGTCGTCTGACGGCGACAGCAATTGAATATTGCCCCATAGCTCAGTTGGTTAGAGCACCTGACTGTTAATCAGGGTGTCGTCCGTTCAAGTCGGACTGGGGCAGCCATCAAGGCTTGAAGCATTCGCTTCAAGCCTTTTTGTTTTGCCCTGAATCGGCTGAAAATTGGCCGATTTCATCGTTCTGTGTCAATTTCTTGCGTTCCCCTCTTGCAATCCCTATAAAAATAGTATAGTATAGTTCGGTAGAGCAAAACTATCCGGGGGACACTTGTGCCCAAAAACCCGGTTATACCACTTGGAGGTGTTTTTTCCATGAGCAGCCCGCTGCTGGAAGTCAAAGATTTACAGGTCGTCGTCGGTGAGGAAAATAAGGTCCTTCTCGACGGATTGAACCTGACGGTGAACGCCGGTGAGACCCACGTACTGATGGGTCACAACGGTGCCGGCAAGTCCACCCTGATGAGCGCCCTGATGGGCGATCCCCGTTACACCGTCACCCGCGGTCAGATCATCTTCCGCGGGCAGGACATCACCCACGAGACCGCCGACGTGCGCGCCCGCGCGGGTATGTTCCTGTCCTTCCAGACGCCGGAGGAGATCCCCGGCATCACGCTGGAGAGTTTCCTGCGCACGGCTGCCGGTGCTGTGACCGGCAAGCCCGTCAAGGTCATGAAGTTCCGCCGCGAGATGGCCGCCCAGATGGAGGCCCTGAACATGGACCCGTCCTACGCGGACCGCTATCTGAACGTCGGCTTCTCCGGCGGTGAGAAGAAGAAGGCTGAGATTTTGCAGCTGCTCATGCTCAAGCCCGCGCTGGCCCTGCTGGATGAGACCGACTCCGGCCTCGACGTTGACGCGGTCAAGACCGTTGCCAGCGGCATCAAGGCGTACCACAACGCGGACAACGCCCTCATCATCATCACCCACAACGCCAAGATCCTGGAGGGTCTGCAGGTCGATTACGTCCATGTGCTGGACGACGCCCGCATTGTCCGCACCGGCGACGGCAGCCTCGTCAATGAGATCATTGAGGAAGGCTTCACCGCGCTGAAGGAGGACGAAGCCAAATGAGAGCCTTCGAGACTGAAAAGACCGAGGTCGCCGAGATTGACCGCAGTGTCTACGACATCAAGGACAAGGTCAACGCGGCGTTTGAGGTCAACTCCGGCCTGACGGCAGAGATCGTGGAGCAGATCTCTAAAGAAAAGCACGATCCCGACTGGATGCGTGAATTCCGCCTGAAGGCGCTGGACATTTACAACAAGGCGTCCATTCCCAACTGGGGCCCGTCCCTGGAGGGGCTGGACATGCGCAATATCGTCACATACGTGCGCCCCAACACCGAGATGCGCGGCAAGTGGAGCGAAGTGCCCGATGACATCAAGAACACGTTTGAGCGTCTGGGCATTCCGCAGGCCGAGCGCTCGAGCCTGGCGGGCGTCGGCGCACAGTACGACTCCGAGGTCGTTTACCACAACGTCAAGGAGGAGGTCGCAGCGCAGGGCGTCGTCTACACCGATATGGAGAGCGCCCTGACCGGCCCCTACGCCGACATGGTGAAGGAGCACTTCATGAAGTGCGTGCCCCCCACGGACCACAAGTTTGCGGCGCTGCACGGCGCTGTGTGGAGCGGCGGTTCCTTCGTCTACGTCCCGGCGGGCGTGCATGTGGACATTCCCCTGCAGTCCTACTTCCGCCTGAACGCCCCCGGCGCGGGCCAGTTCGAGCACACCCTGATTATCGTGGACAAGGGCGCATACCTGCACTTTATCGAGGGCTGCTCGGCCCCGAAGTACAACGTCGCCAACCTGCACGCAGGCTGCGTCGAGATTTTCGTCGGTGAGGGTGCGCGCGTGCGCTACTCCACGATTGAAAACTGGTCCAAAAATATGTACAACCTGAACACCAAGCGTGCGCGGGTCGAAAAGGGCGGCACGATCGAGTGGGTCTCCGGCTCGTTCGGCTCCCACACGGGCTGCCTGTACCCGATGAGCGTCCTGCAGGGCGAGGGTGCCCGCATGGAGTTCACCGGCATCACGTTTGCCGGTGCCGGGCAGGATCTGGACACCGGTGCCAAGGTCGTGCACGCCGCGCCGAACACGACGAGCCATATTTCCACCAAGAGCATTGCCCGCGACGGCGGCGTGTCGAACTTCCGCTCGTCCGTCGTTGTGCTGCCGAACGCCAAGGGCAGCAAGTCCAGCGTGAGCTGCGAATCCCTGATGCTGGATGACCGCAGCCGCTCCGACACGATCCCGGCCATGGACATCCGCTGTGATGCCGTGGACGTCGGCCACGAGGCCAAGATCGGGCGCATCAGCGAGGAGGCCATCTTCTACCTGATGAGCCGCGGCATGACCGAGGAGGACGCCCGCGCCCTGATCGTCGGCGGCTTTGCCGAGCCCATCGCCAAGGAGCTGCCGCTGGAATATGCGGTGGAGATGAACAACCTGATTCATCTGGAGATGAAGGGAAGCATTGGCTGACGCAATGCGTCAGAAATAAAAAATAATAAATAAGAAATAATAAAGAATGTGGAGTTTTCTCCCTATGGTCGAAAACAAAACCGTAGGGGCGGATTCCATATCCGCCCGTGGCACCTTGCCAACGGCAGGGCGGGCGCATATAGAATGCGCCCCTACGGCGGCAGAGGAATTTCGAGCGGTGCGCCAGCACCGCGCTCCACCACATTTATTATTTATTATTTATTATTTGCAATAGATAATATTTAGGTGATATTGCTATGACTACAACCATGAACCGCCTCCCGGTTTCCACCTGGAATCCGCTGGGCGTGAATTATGCCCCGGCGTCGGCGGCACTGCCTGCCGTGCCCGCCGCGGGCTGGGCTAAGGCCGAGGCGCTGTCCCCTGCCCTGCCCGCCGGTGTGACGGCCCCCGCCGCGGCTGACTTCGGCAGCTTTGCCGCCAGCGGCATGGGTGCCGAGACCGACGTCTGGCTGGCCGCAAACGCCAACCTTGTCAACCATCTGGCCGTGACCGGCACTGCCGACGCGCCCGTCGTGTTTGAGACGGCGCTCGACGCCGACCACCCCCACGCGCTGACCTATCTGACCATCGACGCCGCGGCGGGCAGCAGCCTGACCGTCGTGCAGGTCGTGCGCGGCGATGCCGAGGGCGGCGTCTCCGCCAACCTGACCCGCATCCGCGCCGCCGAGGGTGCGCATGTAGTTTTGGTGCAGGTGCAGCTGCTGGGCAACCGTGCCCGCCGCTGGAATGCCGTTGCTATTGAGCAGGGCACCTCCGCCCGCGTGGAGCAGGTCCGCATTGAGCTGGGCGGCTCCGTCGTCGCCTGCGGTGCCCGCACGCTGCTGAACCACAACAAGTGCGAGTACGATCTCGATGCCGTCTACTTCGGCCACAGCAATGACGTGCTGGACTTCAACGACGTGTCCGTCCACACCGGCAGGGATACCCTGTGCGAGATGCACACCGCCGGTGTGCTGACCGGCAGTGCCGATAAAATTCTGCGCGGTACTGTCGATTTCCAGCGCGGTGCCAAGCGCGGCGTCGGCCATGAGAGCGAGGACGTGCTGCTGTTCAGCCCCAGCGCCCGCAACCGTACCGCCCCCCTCATCCTCTGCGGTGAGGAGGAGGTCGAGGGCCAGCACGCCGCCAGCGTAGGCCGTCTCGACGAGAACAAGCTCTACTATCTGCGCTCCCGCGGCCTGAGCGAAGCACAGGCCCGCCGCCTGATGGTGGATGCCCGCTTTGCCCCGGCCATTGATAAGATTCCGTTGGATTCTTTGCAGGATGAAGTACGTGAAAATGTTGCACGGAGGCTGAATGATGAACTGGACGGCTGATTTCCCGATTCTGGCTGCCGACGAAAACGGCAATCGCCTTGTCTATCTGGACAGCGCCGCCACGACCCAGCACCCCATGCAGGTCCTGAATGCGGTGGTCGATTACTATACGAAAGAGAACGCGAACCCCCACCGCGGCGTTTACGAGCTGGCCATGCGCGCCACCGACGCCCACGAGGGAGCCCGCCACACCGTAGCGCAGTTCTTTAACGCAGAGGACGACGAGATCGTGTTCACCCAGAACACGACGGAGAGCCTGAACCTCGTCGCCTACAGCTACGGCATGAATTTTCTGCATGAGGGCGATGAAATCGTCATTTCCGTGGCCGAGCACCACTCCAACATGGTGCCGTGGCAGCGCGTGGCCAAGGCCACCGGCGCGAAGCTGGTTTATATGTATCCCGGCGAGAACGGCCGCCTGACCACCGAGGAGCTGGACAAAAAAATCACCCCCAAGACGAAGGTCGTCGCCGTGGCGATGGTCTCGAACGTGCTGGGTCTGCGCGCACCTGTGGAAGAAATTGTAAAGCGTGCCCACGCCGTGGGCGCTGTGGTCGTGCTGGACTGCGCCCAGAGCGCGCCCCACACCCCCGTGGACGTCAAGAAGCTGGACGTGGATTTTGCGGCCTGCTCTGCCCACAAGCTGTACGCTCCCATGGGCGTCGGTGCGCTGTACGCACGCGCCGGACTGCTGGAAAAGATGCCCCCGTTCATGAGCGGCGGCGATATGATCGGCGCTGTGCATGAAAGCGGCGCGACCTGGGCCGACGGCCCCCGCAAGTTTGAGGCCGGCACCCGCAACGTCGGCGGCGAGGTCGGCTTTGCCGCCGCCATCGACTATATGAGGGGCATCGGCTGGGAGGCCATGGAGACCCATGAGCATGCGCTGCTGGACCGTATGCTGGCCGGTATGCGCGCCATGCCGTGGCTGACCGTCTACGGTGAGCCTGTGGCCGAGGGCCGCTACGGCGTTGTCAGCTTCAATGTCAACGACGTACATCCCCACGATGTAGCGACGATTCTGGACGCGGGCGGCGTGGCCGTGCGCGCCGGGCATCACTGCGCCCAGCCCCTGATGGAGTTCCTGGGCATCGGCAGCTGCTGCCGCGCCAGCGTGGCGATCTACAACACACCCGAGGACGTGGACGCCCTGCTGGAAAATCTTGAAAATGTCAGAAAGGTGATGGGCCTGTGAACCTGAACGAACTGTATACCCAGATCATTACCGAGAACAGCCGCAGCAAAGAGAACCGCCACCCCGTCGAGGGGGCGACCCACAGCCTGGAGGGTGTCAACCCCAGCTGCGGTGACGACATCACGCTGCAGCTCCGCGTGAAGGACGGCAAAATCGAGGACGCCGGGTTTATCGGCAGCGGCTGCGCCATCTCGCAGGCGTCGGCTTCGCTGATGATCGACCTTGTGAAGGGCCGCACCGTCGAGGACGCGCACCGCCTCATCAGCCTGTACTTCCAGATGATCAAGGGCAAGATCACGCCCGAGGAGCTGGACGACCTGGAGGACGTAGCCGCTTTGCAGGGCATTGCCCACGTCCCTGCCCGCGTCAAGTGCGCCGTGCTGGCCTGGCACACGCTGGAGGAAGCGCTGGACGGCGAAGGGAAAACCGATAAGGTGACGACGGAAGAGGAAGCGTAACGTTATATTTCTGTGGCAGGATGTTTCGGCATCCTGCCGCTTTTGTTTGTCATGCCTTCCCCCGAGGGGGAAGCCATTTTGCGCTTCACTTTTCTTCACATATTTTCCCCGTCTACTTTTCTTTTCCCCTCATCTGTGGTACAATATACAAATATATAAGTTAAAATCCTATGATTGCGCCTATAGAGAGAAAGGGAATGTACCATGTGTGGTTTTGTTGGCTTTACCGGTCTGCGTGAACAGCGCGAGGCCATCCTGCACAGAATGGCGGACCGCATCATCCACCGCGGCCCCGATATGGAAGGCTACCATATCAGCGGCGACGACCCGCGCACGGCCATTGCGCTGGGCTTCCGCCGTTTGAGCATCATCGACCTGGCCGCAGGCAAGCAGCCCATGTACAATGAGGATGGCACCGTCGTCTGCGTGTTCAACGGTGAAATTTACAACTTCATGGACCTGCGCACCGAGCTGCAGGCCAAGGGGCACATCTTCAAGACCCACTGCGACACCGAGGTCATCATCCACGGCTATGAGGAGTACGGCACGGCGCTGGCCGCCAGGCTGCGCGGCATGTTTGCCTTCGTCGTATGGGACACGAAAACGAACGAGATGTACGGCGCGCGCGATATTTTCGGCATCAAGCCGTTCTATTATACCCAGACCGACGCAGGCGAGCTGCTGTTCGGCTCCGAGATCAAAAGCCTGCTTGAGCACCCCGGCTTCCGCCGCGAGGTCAACGCCGAGGCCCTGCGCCCCTACCTGACCTTCCAGTACAGCGCCATGAACGAGACGTTCTTCAAGGGGACCTACAAGCTGCCCCCGGCCCACTGGTTCACCTACAGGGACGGCAAGATGCAGATTGAGCGCTACTGGGATGTCGATTTCCGCCACCCCACGACGCTCTCCTACGAGGCCGCCGCCGATGAGATCGATGCCCGCGTACGGGAGAGCGTGGCCGCCCACCGCATCAGCGACGTCAAGCTGGGCGCGTTCCTGTCCGGCGGTGTCGATTCCAGCTATATCACGGCCTGCCTGATGCCCGACGAGACCTTCTCCGTCGGCTTTGCAAGCCCCGACGGCACGCATAAATTTGACGAGACCACCGAGGCGGGCGAGCTGAGCCAGAAGCTCGGCATCAAGAACTACCGCGAGATGCTGACGAAAGAGCAGTGCCTCGACGCCTTCGCCGACATCCAGTACCACATGGACGAGCCCCAGTCCAACCCGTCCAGCGTGCCGCTCTACTTCCTGTGCCAGCTGGCGCGCCAGCATGTCACGGTGGTGCTGTCCGGCGAGGGCGCGGACGAGATCTACGCCGGTTACGAGTGGTACGCCGACACCCCGCTGATGCAGAAGTACAAGCACATCCCCGCGCCGCTGCGCCATCTGGCCAGCGATGCCAGCCAGCACCTGCCCTACTTCAAGGGGCACGACTTCATCATCAAGGGCAGTGGCCGCCCCGAGGACTGGTTCATCGGCCAGGCGCACGTCTTTGAGGAGAAGGATGCCTACGACATTCTTAGACCTAAGTACCGCGTCGGCCCCACGGCCCGCGAGGTCGCCGCGCCGATCTATGACCGCGTCAAGGATTTGAGCGAGCTGGAAAAGAAGCAGTACCTTGACCTGAACCTGTGGCTGCCCGGGGACATTCTGCTGAAGGCCGACAAGATGAGCATGGCACACAGCCTTGAGCTGCGCGTGCCCTATCTGGACCGCGAGGTCCTGCGCGAGGCCCAGACCTACCCCGACAGCTACAAGCTGCGCGGCGACACGAAGGCCGTGCTGCGCACCGCCGCCAACAAGACCCTGCCCGACGCCTGGGCCAACCGCACGAAGAAGGGCTTCCCCGTGCCGATTGCCAAGTGGCTCGAGGACCCGGCGTTTTCCGCCAAGGTGCGCAAGAGCTTCACGAGTGATGTGGCAGCGGAGTACTTCGACCAGGACAAGCTCGTCGCCATGCTGGCCGATCCCAAGCACGAGCGCCGCAAGATCTGGACTGCCTACACCTTCCTGACCTGGCATGAGCAGTTCTTTGAGAAGTTTGATGCGTGAATCTTATGAGCCTTCCCCCAAGGGGGAAGGTGGCCGAGGCCCCGCCCGAGGCCGGATGAGGGGCGCGTTTGCGCTATTGCCCGCAAACGGATTGCCGCCGCAAGGCTGCCCCTCATCAGTCCGCTGCGCGGACAGCTTCCCCCTCAGGGGAAGCCTAATTTGAAAAATTGGAGATGTACTTTCCCATGTCCGACATTATCCCTGTATTCCTTGGTGCAGACCTGAACTGCTACAACTTTGCCCGGGCGTTCCATGAGGCTTACGGCGTCGAGAGCTACGCCTATGGCCGCTACCCGATGGCTCCGACCAAATATTCCAAAATCATCCACTTTACCACCGTGCCCGATATGGACAACGAGGACACGATGCTGCGCATTCTGCACGAATTTGCGGCACAGCATAAGGGCAAGCGGCTCTATCTGTTCGGCTGCACCGACGATTACGCCGCGATGATCATCCGCCGTAAAGCCGAGCTGACCGAGTATATCGCCCCCGGCCCTGCCGCCGACCTGTACGGCTCCATCCAGAAAAAGGCCGAGTTCTACGAGGTCTGCGAAAAGTTCGGCATCCCCTACCCTGACTCGAAAATCCTGACCGCACCTGTCGATGCCGCCGAGCTGACCGAGAATAAATTGGGCTTTGCCTACCCCATCATCGTCAAGCCGTCGTCCAGCGTTGATTACTGGAAGCATCCGTTTGACACGATGAAGAAGGTCTACACCGCCGCCACCCCCGCCGAGGCCGCCGAGATCGTCAAAACGATCTATGCCAGCGGCTACCCGGACCGCATGGTCCTGCAGAAGATGGTGCCGGGCGGCGACGACCACATGCGCGTGCTGACGGCGTTCTCCGACGAGAACGGCAAGGTCCGCGCCATGTGCCTTGGCCACACGATGGTCGAGGAGCACACCCCCCACGGCCTGGGCAACCATGCCGCCATCGTCAGTGAGGACACGGCCTCTCTGCCGCTGGTGGAGAACATCCGCAAGATGCTGGAGGCCTGCCATTACACCGGTTTTTCCAACTTTGACATCAAGTACAGCGGCACCCCCGGCGACTACCGCGTGTTTGAGATCAACCTGCGCCAGGGCCGCAGCAACTACTATGTGACCGCCACCGGCATGAACATTGCCAGGCTGGTTGTGGAAAAGTGGAACGACGGCGGCACGGACTGCGTGCTGAACAAGAATGAGGTGTTCTGGCACCACGTCCCCGCGCAGGTGGCCTTCACCTACACCGAGGACAAGGACCTCGTCGCCCGCGCCAAGGCGCTGAAAGCGCAGGGCAAGGAGGCGTGCAGTCTGCTGTACAAGCCCGACCTGCTGTGGAACCCCGTGCGCTATGCCTGCGTGCTGGAGCAGCTGAGAAGGCAGTTCAAGAAGTTTAAGACGTATTACCCGGTACACAAATAATAAATAAAAAATAAGAAATAATAAATGTGGTGAATCGCGTCGCTGGCGCTCCGCTCAAAAAACGTAGGGGCGGATTCCATATCCGCCCGTGCCCGCTTGCGGCAAGGCAAACTTCCGCGGGCGCATATAGAATGCGCCCCTACGGATTTCGTTTTCGACCAAAGGGAGAAAACTCCACATTCTTTATTATTTATTATTTATTCTTTCTTATTTAAAAAGGACGTTATCATGAAGCTAGACGACCTTGTCCAACATATCTCCCACACGGGTGCCTCCGAAACGGACATCACCGCCATCACCTACGACTCCCGCAAGGCTTGCGCCGGCTCGCTGTTCGTCTGCCTTGTCGGTGCGTGGCTGGATGGGCATACCTACGCCGAAAGCGCCTACCAAAACGGCTGTCGTGCGTTTTTGGTGGAGCATAGGGTAGACCTGCCCGCGGACGCCGTGCAGATCGTCACCGACGACACCCGCGCGGCGCTGGCCGTCATCGGTGCGGATTTCTACGGCAACCCCGCCGACGAGCTGCACCTCATCGGCATTACGGGCACAAAGGGCAAGACGACCACCGCCCTGCTGACCGCGGCCATCATGACCGAGGCCGGTCTGCCCTGCGCCTACATCGGCTCCAACGGCGTGGACATTGCAGGCGTGCACGAGGCTACCGCCAACACAACGCCCGAGAGTCTCGAGCTGCACCGGCTGTTCCGCAAGATGCTGGATGCGGGCGTGCGCCACTGCGTACTGGAGGTCAGCAGCCAGGCGCTGCGCCACCACCGCGTGGACGGTGTGCCGTTTGAGGTCGTGGCCTTCACGAACCTGTCGGAGGATCACATCGGCCCCGGCGAGCACCCCGATTTTGAGGACTACAAGTGCGCCAAGCGCCGCCTGTTTGCAGAATACAACGCCCGCACGATGGTTTACAACGTGGATGACCCCTACAGCGCTTTCATGCGCGAGGGCTTTAAAGGCGAACAGATCAGCTTTGGCATCCAGAATGCCGCCGACTATCACGGGCAGAATCTGGCACAGTACCGCAGCCAGACCTCCCTCGGCGTTGACTTTGACTGCGTACACGCGGGCGAAACGACCCACATCGAGGTCATGTCCCCCGGCACGTTCAGCGCTTCGGATGCGCTGTGTGCCATCGCACTGTGCGGCGCGTTCGGCGTGACGCCTGCCCAAGCCGCCGCCACGCTGGCCCACACCCCCGTGCAGGGCCGCTTTGAAGTCGTCGAGGGTCTGCCCGGGCGCACCTTCATTGTGGACTACAGCCACAACGGGCTGGCCCTGACCAGTGCGCTGAAAACGCTGCGGGCGTACAATCCGCACCGTTTACTTTGTGTATTTGGGTCGGTGGGTGGCCGCACGCAGGTGCGCCGCAAGGAACTGGCCGACGCATCGAGCGCCTACGCTGACTATACGATCATCACGAGTGACAATCCCGACAACGAGCCGCCCGAGGACGTCATCCGCGACATTGCGGGCCACATGGCCCCCGGCGCACCCTACACCTGCCTCACGGACCGCCGTGAGGCGATTTACGCCGCGGTGAAAATGGCCGAGCCCGGCGACATTGTGCTGTTCGCGGGCAAGGGGCACGAGGATTACCAGCTGATCAACGGCAAGAAGCTGCATTTCGTCGAGCGGGAGATCATTAAAGAGGCTTGCGCGGAGATAAGCAAATAAAACAGCGGCCCACACTTCGGGAGATACGAAGCGTGGGCCGCTGCTGCGTTGCAGGGTTTTTATTGTGTGTCGCAATGGTAAGCGGACACGGAGCGGTCAAGACCGCTCCCTACAGAACCCTGGAAAGCGGTATCGTAGGGAGGGGTCTTGACCCCTCCGCACAAGTTTTCGACAGCAGAAGTATACATCCTTTACGCCCCGGCTCTTGGCAGCAACAACGCAGCGGCCAGATACGCAAAATACAGCGCCAAACACACCCACCCCTGCCCGCGCTTCAGCTTGTGCCTGCACAGCGGCGGGAGCAACAGCACCAGCGCCATGGCGGCGCAGACGGGGACTTCATAGCTGCGGAACTGCGCGCCGACGGGCAGCTTGTGGCGGTACATCAGGCTGGAAATCGGCAGCGCCAGCGTCAGGTTCAGGATCGCGCTGTTCAAAAGCTGGATGGGCAGCGAATCCGGCGGGTAGTAGCGGCAGCGAACCGAGAACCACTTCCAGACCGAGCCCAGCGGGTGATTCAGCGCCTCGACCAGCAGAGGGATACAGAACCCGAAGCTGATGAGCGTCGCCGCCCAGAGGGCCTGGATCGTGCCTGTGAGGTTTGCCAGCGTCGTGGCACTGTAGAGCAGCGCCTGTGCACCGCCCGCCAGCAGGGCCAGCCCGCCCACGACGCCCGCCAGATTTGTCAGTGCGTTCCGGACGTTCATGACCGGGAAGGCCATCGTGTGGGCGGTGTAGCTGTATTCCTGCGCGGCCAGCTGCGGGCTGGGGTGCTTTTCGGACGTGGAGACCGCCTTGATCGTATCACCGTAGGTGAATTTGTGCTGGAACACAATGCTCATCATGACAAAGAGCACGAACAGCAGCATCAGCAGTCCGGTGCCTGTGTAGCTCAATTCGCCGTCCCGCACAAACACGGCCAGCACGCCGCAGGCCGCCAGCAGCAGCAGGCATTTACGGCAGAACTCGTCCCGGTCCGCCACGGCGCAGTGCCTCTTGCGCAGCAGGCAGACGGAGAGCGCCAGCCCCAGATTCGTGACAGCGCCCGCCAGTGCGGTGCCGATGGCCAGCGCCGTGACCGACATGCCCGCCGCCAGAAATGCCAGCATCAGCTGCGGCAGCGCCAGGCAGAACGGTGCCACTGTGCCGCCCACGACCCACATGGGCAGCCCAAGCAGGGCGCAGCACCAGGTAGTGCACCGCCCCGCCAGCCGACTGCCCACCGCTGTAAACAGCAGGCCGAGGGCGTAGACTAATAAAGTTGCAACTAAAATTTTCATCATTGTATCGTAGGGGCGGATTCCATATCCGCCCGAGCCGTGCCGCCGCTTGACGGGCGGATAGGGAATCCGCCCCTACGGTTGTAAACAAAAAAGCGGTGCCGGGGCACCGCTTTTTTCTTAGGGCAATACCGCATAATTCTAAGTGCCGATACGGCGAGCGAGGTGCGGCAGCTGCTAAGCCAAAAGCGCAGATAATACTGGATGTCTTATCGAGCATTTTGGCAACGCAGATGCCGTGCCGCAGCCGCCGGAGCGGTGCTTAAGCCGTTAGGCGGGAATTGTGCGGTGTTGCCTTAGTACGCTACGCCCCAGACGACCATCTTCTGGGCGGGCTTGCCGCAGACCGGGCAGACGTCGCTCAGGTGCTCCTGGGCAAAGGGCATGCAGCGGCTGGACAGGCCAGCGTCGACCTTCATGGCCTCCTCACAGGCGAGGTCGCCGCACCACATCGTCTTGATAAAGCCGGTGTGCTCCTTGGCAAGCTGCTTGACTTCGTCCATCGTGGTGGCGCTGTAGGTGCGGTTCTCGCGGTTCTGCAGGGCGCGGTCATACAGGTCCTTTGCCAGGGCCTCCATGGCAGCGGGGATGGCCGTGGCCAGCTCCTCAAACTTCACAAACTGCTTCTCGCGGGTGTCGCGGCGGACCAGCACGCACTGGCCGTTCTCGATGTCGCGGGGGCCGACCTCCAGACGCACGGGCACGCCCTTCATCTCCCACTGGGCAAACTTCCAGCCGGGCTGCTTGTCGCTGTCGTCCAGCTTGACGCGGGCATACTTGCCGATCTCGTCGGCCAGCTCGCGGCACTTGTCCAGCACGCCGGGCTTGTGGGCAGCCACGGGCACGATCACGACCTGAATGGGCGCGATGGCCGGGGGCAGGATCAGGCCGTCGTCGTCGCCGTGGGTCATGATGATGGCGCCGATCAGGCGGGTGGACGCGCCCCAGGAGGTCTGGAACGGATACTGCAGGGTGTTGTCGCGGCCCGTGAAGGTCACGTCATAGGCGCGGCTGAACTTGTCACCGAAGTAGTGGCTCGTGCCGCTCTGCAGGGCCTTGCCGTCCTTCATCATCGCCTCGATGGTGTAGGTCGCCTCGGCACCGGCAAACTTCTCCTTGTCGGTCTTGCGGCCCTTGACAACGGGGATGCACAGGTCGTTCTCGGCAAAATCGGCGTAGCAGTTCAGCTGCTGCTCGGTCTCGGCCTTGGCCTCCTCGGCGGTCTCGTGGATGGTGTGGCCCTCCTGCCACCAGAACTCACGGGTGCGCAGGAACGGGCGGGTGGATTTCTCCCAGCGGACGACGCTGCACCACTGGTTGTACAGCATGGGCAGGTCGCGGTAGGAGTGCAGCACATGGCTGAAATGGTCGCAGAACATCGTCTCGCTGGTGGGGCGCACCGCAAGGCGCTCCTCCAGCGGGTCGCTGCCGCCGGCGGTGACCCAGGCGACCTCGGGCGCAAAGCCGTTGACCAGCTCGCCCTCCTTCTTCAGCAGGCTCTCGGGGATGAGCACGGGCATGGCCACGTTCTCATGGCCGGTGGCCTTGAAGCGGGCGTCCAGATTTTTCTGGATGTTTTCCCAGATGGCGTAGCCATAGGGGCGCAGCACAACAAAGCCCTTGACGCTGGAATACTCGACCAGTTCGGCCTTCGTGCAGATGTCGGTGTACCACTGGGCGAAGTCGACCTCCTGAGCGGTGATCGCCTCGACCATTTTTTTCTTATCGTTTGCCATTTTTCTTTTCCTCACACTTTATAAAACCGGGGACAGGCGCTCAGATACGCTCCTCCAGATAGTTGACCACATCACCGACGGTGTGGAAGTTCTCGATGTCTTCATCGGGGATCTCAACGCCGAACTCGTCGGACAAGGTGGTGATCATATCAATAACGTCAAGGCTGTCTGCGCCGAAATCGTTGACAATGTCGCTGTCGGGGGTAATCTTTTCAGGCTCGACCTCAAGCTGGTCGGCCAGGTAGTCACGGATGCGGCTGAAAACTTCGGAATCCATAATTTAACTCCTTTATAAACACAGATATACATTTAATATATAGCGTATCTGCGGGTGAATGTCAAGGGGGTAAGTGTTAATTTTATGCCATATTGCATAGGATTTGCGGGGAGGTGGGCAAGTGAAGCTGAATTTTACCAAAATGCAGGGCGCGGGCAACGATTATATCTACATCGACTGCCGCGCGGCGGGGCTGCCGCCCGACGCCGCCGCGTGGGCGGTGCAGCTGTCGCGGCGGCATTTTTCGGTGGGTGCGGACGGGGTGATCTACCTCTGTCCCCCGCTGCGGGCCGACGGCGACGCGGCCATGCGGATGTTCAACGCTGACGGCAGCGAGGGGGTCATGTGCGGCAACGGTGTGCGCTGCGCGGCGGAATTTTTATACACCCACGGCGTGCGGCGGGACTGTATCCGTATCGACACGCCCTCTGCCGGGCAGCGGGTGCTGCACCGGGTCGGGGACGGGCTGTGGCAGGTCGAGATGGGCCGCTTTACGGCAGCACCGGACGCCGTGGGGGCCGTGGGGCTGGGCGGCGGACCGCTGCTGGATGTGCCGCTCTGCGCAGGCGGGCGCGCGTGGAGGGTGCACTGTGTAGCCGTGGGCAACCCGCACTGCGTACTCTTTACGCACGAGCCGCCGCCCGCCGGGGCGGAGCTGGCCGCCTGGGGCCGTGCGCTGGGGCACCACCCGGCGTTCCCGGGCGGCATCAATGTGGAGTTTGCCCAGCCCATCAGCCCCACCGGGCTGGCTGTGACTGTGTGGGAGCGCGGCAGCGGGGCCACGCTGGCCTGCGGGACCGGGGCCTGCGCCGTGGCCGCGGCGGCGGTGCTGACAGGCCGCTGTCTGCGCGGCGCACCCATTTTAGTACAGCTGCCGGGCGGCACGCTGGAGGTGTGTGTACAGCGGGACGACACCGTGCTTTTGACCGGCGACGCCGCAGCAACATTTAGCGGAACCGTTTTGATTCAGCCTTGCAAAGCACCGCGCGGTGTGGTATGATGTAAGTAATAACAATTTGAACAGTACTTCAGTCTGGAAGGGGGCTTTGCCCATGAACATTCACGAATCCGCAGAGGACTATCTGGAAAAAATTCTGATGCTGCAGGAGCAGAAGGGTTCTGTGCGCTCCATCGACATAGCCGTTGCGATGGGATTCTCCAAGCCGAGTGTCAGTGTGGCGATGAAAAATCTGCGTGAGAACGGGTATATTTCGATGGACCCGGACGGTTTCATCAAGCTGGAGCAGCCCGGTATGGAGATCGCACAGCGCATCTATGGCCGCCACCGCAAGCTGACCGCTTTTTTTGTGGCGCTGGGCGTTGACCCGGATGTTGCCGCCAAAGACGCCTGCAAGGTCGAGCACGACCTGAGCGAGGAGACCTACAGCAAGATGATCGCCTTTGCCGAAAAAGCCGAGCAGGCAGAGCAGCCCCTGTAAAATCACCAATCAAAAAGGCATGTGCACCGTTTGATGCGCATGCCTTTTTCTTACGTTTATTCGTTTATTTTTTCCGCGCGGCAAGGGTCATCCCCACTGCGCCGAACAGCGCCAGCAGGGCGGCGGCAGATGCGAAAATCAGCAGAGCCGTTCTGTGGCCGTTGATTTTTCCGTCGGTCAGCACCAGCGGGCGGAAGGTGCAGGTATCATCCGGGCCGATCTCATCGTCGCCAAAACCGGCCTCGCGCAGATACGCGCGGAACTGTGCTTCGGTTTCGGCGTCCATGGGCTGCAGCGTGCCGCGCACCGTCACCCGGGAGCCGTCCCAGCGGTAGCTGCCGTCCGCATCATTGACCATACGCTGGGTGTCCGCCACAACGGCGTCTGCGTCCGCCAGTTTGCTCTTAGGCAGTTCGACACCGATGTAAATCGTCGCGCCGGGTGTATTGACGGGCATGATGTACCCGCGCGGGGCCGTCTCGGCGTAGCAGCCTACCAGTGTGTCAAGGTCAGCTTCCAGGTACTTCCCCTGCAGGGCGCCGACGTCGTTGTCCGCCAGCGGGTCAATGCGGGTCGCCCCCTGCGCCAGCACAAGCGCAGACGGCCCGAACAGCACGCCGATGGCCGCCGCAATTGCCAGCAGTCCGACGGCAAGGCAGCGCTTTACGGCAAGCGTTTTCTTTTTGTGAGCGTGCGGCATAGTTTTCTCCTTCTCCGGTTTGCATCGGGATGGGTTTATTGTAGCAGAACGGGGAGAGGGAGTCAACGGGGGCGGCGGCGCAGAATATATTCCCGGTTTTATATGGGGCGGTGTGCTTTCCCGGCTTGCAATCCGTGTATAATTCTGCTAGAATTATAAGAGAATACTATAGGAGGTGCTTTCCATGATCATCAAATCTTCCACTGCGCTTCGCAATGACTACGGCACGATTTCCGAATTGGCCCATGACGAGGCCGAGCCGATCTACATCACAAAAAACGGTGAAGGCGACCTTGTTGTCATGAGCATCGAAGCCTTCGAGCAGCGCGAGGAGGCTTTGAAGCTGCGCGCAAGGCTCGAGGCCGCGGAGCAGGCCCGGCTGGCTGGTACCCCTACCTACACGCTGGACGAATCGCGCAAGCGGCTGGAGGCGATTTATCAGCATGGCTAAGCTTGTCCTTCTTGAACCCGCCCAGCGTGAGCTGGAAGAAATCGCACAACTGCACAGGAATCTTGTCGGACCAAATTCTGCACGTAAAATCACAAACAAAATATTTGATGCACTTTCCCGGCTGGAGCTTTTCCCGCTGTCCGGCTCACTTCCCCGCGATAAAGCGCTGCTCCGGGATGGGTATCGCTATGTTGTCGCGGGAAAGTACATCTGCGTATACCGCGTTCTGGGTGATACGGTCTACGTTTATCACATTGCGCATGGTGCCAGCGATTATCCGCTCCTGCTCAAGCGTCTTTTGCGGGATGAAAAAATCTAAGTGTAAAAAAGGCACTTGCCGCCAGGTTGGCGGCAAGTGCTCTTTTGTTTTAGTAGGCTTTATTCACGCCATAGACGGCCTGGTCATGCGTAAAGCCTTCGTATTCAAGTTGTTCTATCAAGCCACTGCGCGCGAACGACATTGTATTCAGGTACTCCTCTGCTTTTTTCGCGGCTTCGTCATTCCAGTCTGCACCGCAGTGGTCAACTGCATAGGTGGCATCTTCTGTGCTGTATCCTTCGTATTCCAACTGTTCAATCAGGCCGGAATAGGAAAAGGCCATCGCGTTGAGATATTGGTTTGCCTGACGCAAGGCGTTTTGCTTGCCAACAGAAATTTTTGAGCTGACAACTTTGCTTGTTTTAGGTGTGTCTGCCGTTTCTGTTGATGTGCTTGCATTTTTAGAATTTTGTCGTTCCAGGATAAATACTGAATCGCTATCCGAGGTCATCATAAGGTCCCCGGCATATTCACTCATATTACCTCTATCCCCAATAATGGCAACTGTAACATTTCCCGCCTTAAATACTATATCGCCTTTATCCGTTGTATCGTCGTAGCTCCACTCAAACGATGTTGTTCCTCCCGCCTGACTTTCAATCTTTCCTGTATGGTCTGCGCTAAATTCAACTGTCAAATCCTTTGCATCCATATCACCAGATTTCATATCTTCTAACTTAAAAAGCTTAATTGCACACCACTGGCCAATAAGCGCCTCTTCTTCGGTACTTATTGGCGTAGGCGTCTCCTGTTCTTGCACAGTTTCCGTAAGCGTGTTGTCAATTTTTTCCAGTTCTTCATTATTGCTTAAAGCGGAAATCTTCGAACTGACAAACAGCACGGCAACTACAACAAGAATCCAAAACCAAACATGTTTATAAATCGATTTCTTATTCTTCGCCCCACATTTTGGGCAGCGCTTCGCGTTCTTTGCAATCGTTGCCCCGCAGGTTTTGCACAGTTTTAAATTATTTTTCAATCCGCAGTGTGGGCACTTCTTTTCTTTTTGGGTAAACGCTTTCCCGCAGCGCGGGCAGATAAGCTTGTCGATGTCTATTTCCGGTGCAGCATTGCTTTTCTCTGCCGCTTGCTTCGTCTCCTGCGCATCTGTACCTACCGCCATAGTCAACTGTTGGTTTTCAGTGCTCCCCTGTGGAGCACAGTTTTCTGTGTCCGCATCATCAATGTTATGCTTGTTTAATTCATCCATGTTTTTACCCTCCCGCTGCTTTACTGCGTAGAATCTATCCCCATTATATAGTTTCTTTTGCGTATTGTCAATAAAACTATACATACATAGATAATTATATATCATCCGTTGCATTGTAAAGTTATCATTAGAAGGAAGTGATAGCTTGATTTCTGACAATATCAAACGGCTGCGGGAAAGCATGGGGCTTTCACAGGCTGCCCTGGCCCGCAAATTGGGCGTAACACGCGCCAGCGTAAACGCATGGGAAATGGAGTTATCCTCTCCCACGGCGGCTTATCTTGTGGAAATGGCGCGGCTGTTCCACACCACCACAGACGATATACTCGGTTTGACCACAGAAGAACAAATCAGTCTGCGCGGCATGACCGAGCAGGAAAAGCGCTTGGTTTACAATCTGATAGACTACATCAGCGAACGCAATAAACCGTAACCAAAAACCGCCCTCTCCGGTTTGACCCGGAGAGGGCGGTTTCAGCTATTTGCTATTCGCAGTTAAGCTACTCGCAGATTACAGCTCAGCGAAGTACTTAATGGTGCGGACCATCTGAGAGGTGTAGGAGTTCTCGTTGTCGTACCAAGAAACGACCTGAACCTGATAGGTGTTCCATCAATTATTATCGCTGTATAGCTGTTTTTATGCCCTTTTGGTGGCTGTATGCTTTCTTTTTTCGTAGAGAAATTTCACAACAATTGTCGTAGTTTGGAAACTTCTTTATTTCTTTATTTAGGTGTTGACCTTCGTAGCAGGATTCTTGATTTTTCTACCCTCTTTCTATTGCTTTATTGCGGCTTTCCAGCCTGTTTTATATACTCCCTCTAACGCCGCTGCGCGGCGCTGAGAGTGGCTGTAACGGTTTATGCGGTGGTATGCTGACGAATCAGTTTATCAAGCGTAGGGCGCGAAATTCCAAGCGTTTTTGCAAGCTGTGCCTTGTTCAACTCGCGGTTCAAATAGCGCTGATACTGTGCGGCGAAATCGTCCGCTTTGACCTCTTTGCGGCCTTTGAACTTGCCTTGTGCTTTTGCAATAGCGATACCCTCGCGCTGGCGTTCCAAGAGGTTGCAGCGCTCAAACTCATTGATTGCACCAATCATTGTAAGCATCAATCGTCCTGTTGGGGTGCTGGTATCGATGTTCTCTTTATTACTGACAAGATGCACGCCCTTTGCCTGTAGTTGCTCCACCAGCTTCAAGAGGTCGGCAGTAGAACGCGCCAAGCGGCTGAAATCGTGAATGTAAATCGTGTCACCCTCACGCGCAAAATCAATCATTGCTTGCAGCTGCGGACGGTTCGTATCTTTTGCAGATACCTTTTCAGTAAACCATTTGTCCACATCGTACTTTTTCAGCGCTTCAATCTGGCGGGCTTCGTTTTGCTCAACAGTAGACACACGAACATAGGCGATTTTCATTTTTATGTTCTCCCTTCGCTTTCTACTATTATTATACCATAGTAAAAGTCCCATAGTCTGGACTTCATTTACGTTTTGTAAAACAATTTGAAAACCAACTCTATTTTTACGTTTTTGTGGCTTTTGACGGCGTAAAGATAGGGTATACTCTAAATTTACATCAAGAGCAAAAGAAACGGCGCTCACCTCTGTTTTAGGGGTAAGCGCCGTTTCCTTCTCTACTACACTGTAGCATTTGGCGGATTGTTTTTTATGACCACATTACAAATACAGACGCTATCGGCAGGCCATGTTCTTTTAAGTCACTTGCCATTGATTCATAAAGTTTAGTCTTTTCTGCACCCGTTCCATAAGGATAGTTGCTTCTTGTTAATATGTCAACCGTATTCATGCTATACACATGGCAAACATAGTCTTTTCCATCTGTGAAGGATACATACACATTATCTAGCCCCAATCTGTAGTGCTGAACATAAACCTCTTCCACACCAGAAGTAACTAAATATTCGATTCGTATTGCCTTTACCGCCTTGTTTGCAGCCGCCACCTTTTTCATTCCGATAAGGACAGCCAGCACGCCTAAAATACTCAAAGCAATGATAATTATCTTCTTTTTTCTTTCCTCTGGCGACTTAGCTTTCTGCGGTGTGGTTACTTCCTTTTGTCCAAATTCAGCCATAGGCGCACCGCATTTATCGCAAAAGGCCGCCGTATCGCTAACACGGCAACCGCACTTTTTACAAATCATAATGCCAACCTCCGTTTAGTAAAGGGAATATAATGCCGCTGTGCCACACGCCGTGAGCAGAACGTAGCAAATCACTGTAAAGCCTAAACCATACAACGCCCATTTACCAAGTGCAGCCGCCTTTTTAGGCTCTTTCTCATGGTAGACAAGATATAAGATAGCGCCTACAATAGGCAGCAAAAAAGAAATGATGTTCAGCCCCTTATTCGATTCATCTATCACGGTTGCCTTTGATTCAATGGCACAGCCACAATATGGACACATAACCGCATCCTTCAAAATTTGTTTACCGCAATGGGAGCAGAATTTCATATTGTTTGCATTAGCGTTCAAACTCCCTGCGGCGGGCTGACCGCCTACAGCTTGAATAGTGCCGCTTGCAGGATAGCCTTCGCTTGGCTTTACACTCCCCGAAAGTATATCCTCTAATGTTTCTTCTTTTTTCTCAACCTTTGTTCCACAATTTGGGCAAAACTTAGTATCTTCTTGGATTTCTTTACCGCACTTCTTGCATAACATAACTTTTTCATCCTTTCGCTGTCATAGTAGACAATGCCTTACCACTATTTTAGATAAATTTTATCTAAAAGTCAATAGACAAATACTATCTATTATATGCTCTATATCAAAAGGCATCGGATAGGACTGTTTATAATGAATCGTATTAAGGCTTTGCGCGAAGACCACGACTATACTCAACAATACGTTGCGGATTGCATCGGCATTACTCAACGCAAGTATAGCTACCTCGAAACAGGAACGCAGCAACTTACCGCTGAGATTTTGATTCTCTTGGCTAATCTCTACAATGTAAGTGTCGATTATATCTTGTTTCAGACAGACACCACAAAACGCTATCCCAAATCGAACCACGCTACCACTTAACATACAAAAAAGAGGGCGCACCGAAAATGCGTCCTCTTTCTCTTGTTATTCAGTTTTGCGTAAATCATTTGTCAGCCCCCCTTACTGATTCTGCGCAGGGGTGTCTGCGTTCTCTGCTTTTTTGGCTGCATTGATTGCGTCAGCAACCGCCTTGTCTCTCTCGGCCTTTGCTTCTTTCACTTTCATGTCAGCCTTGTAAGCGTCACTGTAGTTGCTCATAAACCACTTGCGAATCGTTCCCATGTTGTTCTTTTTGTAGGGGCGACCCGTCTTGGAAACGGTCATTTTCGTCTCGTTGCACAGCTTGTGCAGTTCATCAAGAGCATCCGCATCATACTTAGTCAAAAAGTCTTCCATGGCCTTAATCGTAACGCGGTTATAGTTACCCTCACGGCGAACCGTCATAACGCTGGCGGTGGGGTGTTCAGCACAAATCTTTGTCAATACTCTGTACTCTTCCGTACCATAATTCTGCGCTTTCTTATAGAACTTCTCATCAACCTTAATGGTATTCTCGGTGAAATCAAACTTAATCTTCTGCTGAGTCATAATAAACCTCTTTCTTCCACTGTATGCCGTGGACGCTGTTTGTGTGGGAGTTTTTGTGTTTTTGTTTTATCTCCCTTCGATGTTTATATTATAGCATAGCCCGCCTTATAGGTACATTTATAATCCTATCAAGTTTCAAAAGCAGCATATACTATATATAGTTTTGTCGTTATACCGCTATATGTTACCGCAAAAATCAACGACCCCCGGCGGTTTATTTTTTATCTGCCGGGGGTCATGTGTTTTATATATTATTGTTGCAATGAAATCCCATATATAGGGGGGATATATTAGAGGATTCCACTCATTTGCTCTATTTCAAAAGCACACCACTAGACAAGCGCCGCACACTAGGGCAGGCATTAGGACAACCGTGCTTTATCAGTCCTCAACACTATCTGGCGGCACAATCACATCATAGTTTTTTGTCCCCATGCGGTGCGTCAAAATCGTGCAGCCATTTTCGCATAGCGCCTTTTTCAGCGTAGGCCAGCCCACTTTATGTGATTGACTATCTTTCAGCCCAACGACCTGCACCAACGCTGCCTTTTGCTCTACATCAAGCGGCTTATTAAAGAAGTCATTGATGTGGCGGTCTGTCAAATCTATATAGCGCGTGTCTGGCGTAAGTACATACAGATTTTCAATATCATTTCTGATACGTCCACGCGCCTGTACTTGTGCGCTCTTGTTTGCTGAGTGTACAACCACATTCGGCACAGGTGTGTAAATGTTAATGGCTGTCTCCATGCTTTTGTTGATAAATAGTACATCAACATTTTCTGGAAACTCATTCGTTTCTATGATGGCGTTTCTTATTTTTAGCTGTTCCGCCGTCATAGGATTGTCTGTGTTATTTACGCTCCACACGGACGCACAGCGCAACCCAGCCGTTTCACATTCCTTTTGGAACTTCTTTATATCCGTAATGTGCGCCGCGTAAAATAGCGTTTTCTGGCCCTCTGGCAGCTTTTTGATCAAGCCGTCCACATGGCTATAGGGCACTGTGTTCTGCGCTGTATAATGTCTAATATTCGGTGCAATCTCCATATAGGTGAACGGCACATCTTGCCATTCTGCCCATGTTTCAATGTCGTAAGGTGTGGCGCTCATGCCCACAACAATAGTAGACGGATTCACGGCGGCGCGAGACAACGCCATCATAGCATGATAGTTATTGCAGCGTTCTTTTAGCAGCGCATCAACTTCACTACTTGTTAAATAGGGATAGTTTGTTTTGATTATGCCGCGCTCGTAGGGAATAGGCCAGTGAATGTTGTGGAACTCGTCAGCAATAATCAAATCAAACTGGTTTAAGAAGTCTGGATTGCGGCGCACCTCAACGCCCAATTTAGCATAGGTAATTACAACAATTCTATTTGCATCAAAACCATCAAACCGCCTACCGCCGTTATCAATGATGTTATCATAGCAGCGGGCCTTGTCTGGGTGTTTTGCCACAATGCTGTGTCGTCCTGCGCAAGTATCAATCAAATACAGCACTCTGTTAAACTGCGGTTTACTGCCTAAAATCTCGTAGAGAAGTTTGTTGACCGCATACTCTGTCTTACCGCAACCGCATGGGGCTTCAATCACGTTAAATTCATTTTGTACATATTCCCCTCTGATTGCGTCTGAAAGGTACAGCATTTCTTGCTGATTGTTGCTAAATCCTAATAACTTCTACGATGTTTTCATCATATTATTACTCCTTTTCATACTTTTCTACGACGTAAATAGAGAATCTCGTAGAAACGTGTGTAATTTTAAATTTTTCCAGCTATCTGTAAAAAATTATGCGCGATGCGCATAATTTTTTACGATAGCTCGCTGAATCTTAGAAGATGTTTTCTTTTCTCATCTTCTATAAATATTATATCATAACATCGTTCTTTTTTCAATAAATTGTCTCCGCAAATTTGTTCTATTCAATTAATTAATGCGTCAATCTTTCAGATTGCCGCCACTTTCCGCGCATAGAAAAAGTCAGCCAGAATTTTCAACAACTGGCTGACTATCTGTTTACCTATTGATAGAATTTTCTAAGATATTGTAGAATCTGCCTACTATTTTACAGCCGCATTAAAGGACTGTGCTTGTTTCCCTCTTGAAGTATTGAATCGTCTTTCATGCCGCGCAAATAGCGCTGCGTGATGGCTATATTCTCATGGCCCATCAAGCGGCTAAGGGTATAGAGGTCAATTCCATCTTTCAACTGTAGCTGTGCAAAAGTATGGCGGCAAGTGTGCGGACTGGCGCGTACCGACCTATCTACCTTTGCTGCTCTTGACGCATTACGCACGATTTTAGCAACGGACTCATGGGTCAACTTCTTCCCTGTCTTGCTCAAATACGTGTACCCCTGCGGCGGCAATTTGCCCGCAAAATAGCTTTCTCTTGCTCGCTGGTATCGCATCATACACTTAGACAAAAACGGAGATTTAGGCACTACACGCTCTTTATCGCCCTTGCCGTGAATCAGCATATAATCCTCGCGCACTTTATCATCTGTAAGGCTCATCAGTTCCGCACAGCGTATACCAGAATCAAATAGCGCGGCGAGTATCGCCCGATTGCGCACCGAAAGATAATCCGCGCCGCTATAATAGTCCAGCATCTTTTTAATGTCTGTTAGCGTAAAGGTGTTAATAATAACACGCGGCTCTTTTACATTCTTTACTTTTGCAAGGGGCGATTCGTCTATATATTCTTCTTCCACGCAGTAGTTGAAAAAGCTGCGGTAGGCTTTCAGCAAGTCATTGATATAGGCGGGTTTTCTCTTGTCCTTTTCCTTTAGGATAATAAAATTCTTGATATGAATGGGCCGTACTTTCTCTACCTCTTGAACATCACACACTTCATCAAGGTAGCGATTCCAGTAAAGAATTTGTTTACGGTAGTTGTCTATTGTTTTCTCAGACAAGCGGCGCACTTTGCAACTAAAAACATATTCGGTGCAAGCATCAGCGAGTAACATTAAAAAAGCCCCTTTCAACTGCCATACAGCAGCCAAAAGGGGCTTACATCGTACTATAACATCTATCGTAGTTGAACTACGATTTTTCTCAACAATTGTCGTAGCAAAACTGAGTTTTGCGCGGCGCTGCGGTTAAGCGGCGCGGCCAACTGTTGATTGGATGCTTATTTTAGTGCGATACTTCGCAGAAATCTTTCGATTACAGCTCAGCGAAGTACTTAATGGTGCGAACCATCTGAGAGGTGTAGCTGTTCTCGTTGTCGTACCAGGAAACGACCTGAACCTGATAGGTGTCGTCGTCGATCTTGGCGACCATGGTCTGGGTGGCATCGAACAGAGAGCCGTAGCGCATGCCGATGACGTCAGAGGAGACGATCGGATCCTCGTTGTAGCCGAAGCTCTGGGAGGCAGCAGCCTTCATGGCAGCGTTGATGGACTCCTTGGTGACGTCCTTGCCCTTGACAACGGCAACCAGGATGGTGGTGGAGCCGGTGGGGACGGGAACGCGCTGAGCAGAGCCGATCAGCTTGCCGTTCAGCTCGGGGATGACCAGGCCGATGGCCTTGGCAGCGCCGGTGGAGTTAGGAACGATGTTCTGGGCACCGGCACGAGCGCGGCGCAGGTCGCCCTTGCGCTGCGGGCCGTCCAGGATCATCTGGTCGCCGGTGTAAGCATGAACGGTGGTCATGATGCCGGAGACGATGGGATAGGTCTTGTTCAGGGTGTCGGCCATGGGGGCCAGGCAGTTGGTGGTGCAGGAAGCAGCGGAGATGACCTGATCCTCAGCGGTCAGGGTCTTCTCGTTGACGGAGTAGACGATGGTCTTCAGGTCGTTGCCGGCGGGAGCAGAGATAACGACCTTGCGGGCGCCAGCCTGGATGTGAGCCTCAGCCTTAGCCTTGCTGGTGTAGAAGCCGGTGCACTCCAGAACGACGTCGATGCCCAGCTCGCCCCAGGGGCAATCCTTAGCATCCTTAATTGCGTAGATGGTGATCTTCTTGCCGTCGACGACGATGTAATCCTCGCCAGCCTCAACGGTGTGCTTGTTCTCGCCGATCTTGCCCAGGAAAGAGCCCTGTGCGGTGTCGTACTTCAGCAGGTGAGCCAGCATAGCGGGGCTGGTCAGATCGTTGATGGCGACGACTTCGTAACCGTCAGCCTCGAACATCTGACGGAAAGCCAGACGGCCGATACGGCCAAAACCATTGATAGCAACTTTAACAGCCATAGTGAAATCCTCCCAAGATTTGTCTTTTTCACCTTATGAGCGGTCACCCGCTCGTCGGTATGGTACTATTGTACCCCATTTTTCACAATTCTGCAAGGGGGTCTGTTATTCTTTTAACACAATTTTTCAAAAAATCCACAGAAATTTTGAAATCCCAGCCATTTCCAGCGCAAAACCGTTTCCTGCGGGGCAGACTAACCCCAGAATTTGCACAGAAGGTGAGGGAGTGCTCATGTCGGTTTTCGGCCCGACACGCGCGGCGCTGGCGGCTGCGGCGGCCCGCGGGGCGGACATTCTGCCGTCGCTGCGGCTGGTGCTGACGGCGGAGGCCCTGACCGCGCCCCTGCCGCCCCGCGCACTGGAGCTGAACGCCGAGCTGGACGCGCTCTGCGCCGCCGTGCGGGAGCTGGCGGACTGCCGTGCGGGGTGGCTGTACTTCTGCCCGGCATACGCCCCGCTGCCCGCTGCCGTGCCCCGGGCACTTCTGCAGGGCACCGTACTGACGTTCCTGCGCGGAGTTTTGCGCAGTGAGCGCCGCGCCGCCGTGCGGCTGGCGGCGCAGCAGGGTGCTGCGGTGCTGGCCCTGCAGGGCGGCGATCCGGCGCGGATGCCCGGCGACCTGCCCGCGCTGCTGCACCGCTGCGGGGCGTATGTCACAGCCACCGGCAGCGGTTCCTGGGCCGCCGCGGTGCGGCTGCCGCTCTCCCCCGCCCTGCCCCTGCGCGAGCCGCCCGCCCCGGCAGATCTCGTGCTGGACCGCTACAGCGCGGCAAAGGTATATCTGGACGGGCTTTGCGTGGAGGATGAGGAATAAAAATAGTTTCTTCCCGGAAGCGGGAAAAGCCCCTCAGACCTCGCAGGCGCGGGCAAAGCCCGCGAGGAAAGCCTCCCCA
>OCPW01000310.1_pt1 | contig 37964 bp, 28 predicted proteins | sample 1538761 | NCBI WGS metagenome assembly OCPW01 (sample SAMN04571724, study PRJEB22368) | human gut metagenome | biome: human gut; material: stool | host: Homo sapiens | place: Luxembourg | collected 2012-09-20
CCCTTCGGGGAGCTCCCCCGATGGGGAGCCAAGAACGTTCTGCCGCTTAACTTAATAGCATTACCTAGAGGGGAAGGCTGCGATACGAGAATACCATCTTCTAAAAAAAGGCGGCGAAGCCGCCACGAGAGCCCTGAACCCTGAACCAAATGAAAGCAAAATAAAAAGGAGCTGTGAAGAAATGAGGATTCATTTCTTTACAGCCCCTTTTTTCTCATGTCTGATCGGCTCACCATCCCGCCGGAAGCATCCCGGCCATGCTGGCCAGTGCGTAAAGACCGGCCGCGGAGAAAATGACGATGAGGAGGATCTGGATCGGACGATCTGCGATCCGGCCGCAGGTCCAGACGGGATCCATATCTCCCGACCTTCTGGCTCCCCGCAGCATGAAGACGGGAAGAATGGACATGATGATGCCGCCGAACGTTCCTGCAAAGAAGATGGCATTCACGAAGCTCACGGCACCGAAGAAGGCGAGCAGGAATGGCGGGAGGACGATGAAGGCGAGCATCGCGATCCGGGTCGGGACGTGGAATTCATCCTTCAGCTTGAACTGGTCGACCATATTCGTCAGGAAGCTTTCTGAAATGACCCAGAAGGATGTCAGCATCGCACAGAAGGCGAATACATTCACCAGCAGGTAGAAGATCGGATGTGAGAGCGCCCGCCCCCAAGAGAGCGACGCAACCTCCGTGATCTCCGAAAGCGGCAGCATCAGAAAGACGGAAAGCGGGACGATCGCAAGGATCACGAAGGAGATCGCAAAGCCTGCGAGGATCGAGGGCACCAGCTTCCCCGGCTGGTGCGAAAAGCCGCGTGCGACTTCCGGCACCATGTACTGCACCGCATAGCAGAAGACCGTGATATTGAAGATCGGCATCGCATACGTCCAGTCCGTGTAGAGGATATCCCCCACCGGCACGCGTGAAGAGAGGAAGGAGGCGCCGGCCAGCACGAGGAGCATCGCGATCATACCGCTGCTGATGAATTTCTCCGCGACGCCCGTCGCCTTGAGGCCGAACCAGATGACGCCGACTGCGGGCAGGATGAAGAGCAGGCTCCCCGCCTCGAAGGAGATCCCCAGAAGGTCTGAAAGGATCTTCCCGCAGCCATTCGTATAGGCGATGAGGCTGCAGAAGCTCGTAGCCCCCACGGCGAAGAAGAGGAGCCAGGAGCCGGCTTTGCCGATATATTTCTCGGCAAGCCCCGAGAGCTGCAGGGGCAGGCGTGTCCTAAGCGATGCCTCGGCGACATAGAGCATGGAAACCGCAGAGATCAAAGCCGCCACGGCGAGCCAAATGACGAGCACCGGCCAGCCCGCCCTCCGCGAAGCATATGCAAGTCCTAAGACACCGGATCCGATGGTGGATCCGACGATCATCATCGCCGCTTCACAGAAAGTGAGGCAGCTCGTTTTGAGTCCGCTGGCTGCTGCCTGGCTCTTCACCGGTGCAGCGCTTTCAAGGTAAGACATAGATGAGGGAAATCCTTTCCGGAAAGTGTCACTGATTTTCATAAAAATAGTCTAAGTGAGGAGTATAAAAGAGGGTGGGGTATTGGGGCGCTTTATAAATAGGCTGCGCCCCTTCCATCACTCCTCACTCCTAACTCCTAACTCCTAACTAAAGAAAAGCCGCACTCCAAAAGGAATGCGGCTCTTTGCATATAGCCATAAAAAAGGCATCCCAAAAGGATGCAGCTCTTGTGCATTCGTCTCGGTCAGTGACAATCCAAGCGATCATTGTTGTGCGGCGTCAGGGCTTTTCCGGATACAGCTCACAGGGATACTGCTCCGCCCTTTCTCTACGACCAAAAGAATACTCTATAAGAACGGGCTTGTCAAGGAAATTTATGAGGGGAATATAGTGACTAGAGACGGGGGACTGGGATTCTCCGACCTCGTCATCCCGAGCGCAGCCGAGGGATCTCTACTGCACTGCGGAAATCAGCGTGTATGCACTAAAGGGAAACGATGTCTTGGTGCTGCCTCACATCAGGCAATGAGTACTCTGCAATAGAGATTTCTCGACTACGCTCGAAATGACGACGGCGCTAAGCGGTATCAAAACTCCGCGGCGCTTCCTCATCTGATGCGCCGTACCTTACTTGATTCGGAAGTTGACTTAAGGAAGCACTGATTCAATCGTTGTTCGATTGAATCAGTGTTTCCTTGATCCCTAGTCACCAGCTGATAGTCACTGATCTCTGCTCTCATTCATCCGCTGATCCGGCAGCGCTTGAATACCTTCGCAAAGATCCATGCGGTCGCAGCGGTGAAGGCCATGCCGGGCGCTGCGGCGATGAGCATGAGGGTGAGGCCTTTTCCAAGGAGGAAGTACATCACCACGCGTGCGAGCGCTGTGCCGATGGGGCCGGAGATGATGTAGAAGAGTTTGCCAGACCCGATCAGAAGCCAAATCGCACCGACGCCCAAGCGGAAGGACATCTGGATCGCCACATTGAGGAGCGTCGCCGTTCCGAACGAGAGCCCGATGAGCGAAGCGAGGATCCCGGCCGTGATATATTTCTTGAAGCCGAAGACACCGCAGATCGCGACGGCGATCGGCGCAGAGAGCTGGAACTCCGTCCCCGGCACGATGCCCGGGATGCGGAAGGTGCCGGATACGGCGATCAGGACTGCGAGGAGCGCCGTCTCGCAGCAGTCAATGATGAGTTTTCTTTCTCCGGTGGCGCAGATGGCCTTTTCCTTTTGCATGCTTTTCTCCTTGGTGAAAATGGGTGGACGGGGACAGCTGGTTCAAGGTGAGCCTCTGGGGCTAAGTTTGAAAGCAGGGATGGTTAGTAGCTAGGGATTAGTGGCTAGGGATTAGGAGCCTCGAGTGACTAGTGACTTGAATACCACTTTCGGGCATCGCCCTATTTATACTTTGCGGCGCTTCTGATTTTTATGCGCCGCACCACCACTCCTAACTCCTAACTCCTCACTTCTAACTAGAGAGCAAAGCTTTCATCCCCAATCAAGGGGCGGCACGCCCCGGGGCTAGCCCCGAACCCTGAACCCTTTCTACTTCCAATGCCTCTTCATCACTTCCGCTGCGCGGTCGAGTTCATCTTTCGTGTGCGCGGCAGTGACGGTCAGGCGGATGCGGCTCGTACCGGCAGGTACCGTCGGCGGACGGATGGCAGAGAGAAGGATGCCGTCTTCGCGGCAGGCCTTGGCATAAGCGAGCGTCTGCTTCTCATCACCGATGACGATCGGAAGGATGGAGGTATCCCCCGGAAGGACGGGAATGCCGGCCTCTGAGAGCTTCGCCTTCATGTAAGCGGTATTGAAGCGGAGCCGTCCCATATAGAGGGAAGGATTGTCTTCCAGCAGCCGGAGCGCCGCCAGCGCACTCGCTCCTGTCACGGCAGAGATCGAGGTGGAGAAGATGAAGGGGCGGGATGTATTTCTGAGATAGTCCGTGATCTCCTTCGAAGCCGCCGCGTAGCCGCCCTCGGCGCCGAGCGACTTGGAGAGCGTCCCCACCTGGATGTCGATGCCGCTCTCGTGATAGTACTCTGCCGTGCCGCGTCCGGTGTCGCCGATGACACCCACGCCGTGTGCATCATCGACGATGAGGCAGGCCTCGTATTTCTTTTTCAAAGAAATAAGGGAAGGCAGCGGGCAGATGTCGCCGTCCATGGAAAAAACGCCATCGGTCACGATGAAGCGCTGGCCTTCGCAGGGCGTCTCGGCCAGAAGCCGGGCCAAATCCTCCATATCGGAGTGCGCATAGATGACGACCCTTGCTTTTGAGATCCGGCAGCCATCCACGATGCTCGCATGATTCAGCGCATCGGAAAAGATCACGTCGCCCTTGCCGGCGAGCGCATAAAGGACGCCGAGGTTTGTCATATAGCCTGTATTGAAGATCACCGCATCTTCTGCATGCTTGAAGGCTGCGAGCGCCTTCTCCAGCTCGGACAGCTCGAAAACAGCGCCCGAAGTCAGCCGCGCACCGCCCGAGCCGGTGCCATAGATCACCGCACGCCGCGCGGCAGCCATGACTTCGCCTTCATGGGTCATGCCCAGGTAGTCATTGGAGTTGAATACGATGTATTCCTTCCCGTCCCGCCTTATTCCGCGGGATGCCGTCACCATTCGCAGGTCTTCGACCCTCCGGAAACGGCCCTCGTCCGCAATGGCGGACAGTGCTGATGGAATGTCTTGCAGTTTCATGGGTATACCTCGCTTAGGAAAATGGGTGCAGCGCCCGCCCGTGGGGCGTCTGCCCTTTGATTGTGGATGAAAGTCGCTCTTAAATGAGAAATTAGAAATTAGGAATGCGAAATGGTGGTACGGCGCATAATCATATGGAAACGCCGCGAAATTTTGATAGCGCTTCGCGCCGTCGTCATACCGAGCGCAGCCGATGGTCTTTCTTGCACTGCATCAGTATCACATAGGCACTGTACGGAAACGACGCCTTGGTGCTACGTATTTCTACTTTCACACATCCTTCGTTTATCGGTCTGCAAGGAAGATTTCTCGCTTACGCTCGAAATGACGATACGCAAGTCTGATGTCTCCCAGTCTCTTAGTCTCTTGGTCTCTTAGACACCGCTCCCTACTCCTCCATCCGCACAAGCACGACCTGATTCTGCATATAGTCGTCATACCGTGCCACATCGGTGCCGTGCTCGACGAAGAAGACGCGGCCGCCTACGGGATCGCCCATGTTCTTCATGACAGTGATGCGTCCATAGCCGAATTTTTTGGAGCCCACATAGCCTGTCACATAGTCCGGATCATCAGACCAGCAGAGCTCGGCGACCGTGCCGGGGCCATAGGCCACCTTCGAGGCGAGGACGAGGGCTTCGCGCGGATGATCTCCGCCGAGCCCTTTTTCTGCCATGCGCGCTTCATAGAGCGCCGTATCCTCGCAGTCCATGTTGCTGCAGCGCACACCTCGCTCGGCGCGGTCATCGAGACGCTCGCCCGTCACCGCATCCATCACGATCGCTCCGCGCATGCTGTCGGTCAAAGACTCCAGCTCACGGAAGGCACTCTCTACCGCGGCCTTGCTGACGCCGATGCGGAGCAGTTCCTTCTTCGCAGCCTTGCGCCCCTCGCTCTTCGTTTCGGTATCCATCTGGTACACCGGGATCAGGGGGCAGGTCATGATGTCCTTCTCTTTGATCTCCTCCACCTTCACCTGAATGAAATCGGCTCGCCCGCGCTCGTGCGTCCTCGCCCGGCGCAGCATGGCGATCACCTGCTCCTCGAGTCCATCCTCGGGTACGATCCTTTCGGCTCCGGAAATATGACGTCCCCCCACGCCATGTGAGCCGCCCAGGCTCGAACGCATCTTTACACTGTACAACAATGGTGTCACTCCTTTGTGAAAGAATTCGACTGGCCTCGCTATTTGTAAACATTCCCGTTTCTTTAAGTTGACTATCTGGCCAGAAAAAAAGCCGAGGCCTTCGCTTCGGCGCATATATCATAGTGTAAAGAGGTTGACCGGCCTTTGTCAAGATTAACAATAGCGCGCAGTTTACAATAGCCATCCTGCCCGCCGCCCCAACGCTCAGTGCTTCTCTGCCTTAAGCGGCCACACCCTCCCATGCCACTTGTCCAGCGTGGAGCGATGGCCCACGCTGACGACGGTGATGCCGGGGAGGTGGGCGAGATGCCCGTAGAGGCGGCTCTCGGTCTCCTCGTCCATCGCGGATGTCGCTTCATCGAGGAAGACCCAGCGGGGACGCTTCGCGAAAACGCGCGCAAAAGCGAGCTTCTGCTGCTCACCCAGAGAGAGGATATGGCTCCAGTCGCCTTCGCTGTCCAGCAGCGGGATCAGGTGGGAAAGTCCGGAGAACGCAAAGAGCGCTTCCCACTCCTTCCGCGAAAGCCCGATATCCGGATACGAAGCGGCTTCGGCGAGCGTTCCCATCGGCATGTAGGGCTTCTGCGGGATGAACATGGTCTCCTTTTTGGGAGGCAGGATCATCTCGCCCTTCGCATAGGGCCAGAAACCGGCGAGCACACGAAGGAGCGTCGATTTCCCAGAGCCGGATGGCCCCTTGATGATGACCTTCTCCCCCTCGTGAATGACCGCATCCAGATGACGGCAGAGCACCCTTCCTCCGGGGACAGCGATCTCCACATTCGAGAGACGGAGCTCCTTCCCCTCTCGCCGCTTTGCCTCTCCCGCGCGCTCCGACTCTTTTCGGATGGCCGCCATGTGTGCATCGAAGGTGAGCAGCCTGTCCACGCAGGACTGCCACTCCGCCAGCGAGCTGTACACGTCGACGAAGTAGGACATCGACTCCTGCACCTTGCCGAAGCAGTTCGCCACCTGCATGAGGCCCCCTAAGGAAATATGCTTCGAAAGATAGCGGGGCGCCGCGACGACGAAGGGGAAAATGATCGCGATCTGCCCATAGGAATTGGTGAGCCAAGAAAGCTGCTTCTGCTTCTTGATGATGTAGATCGTATTTTCGATCAGCTTTCCGAAACGAGTGGAAAGGATCCCCCGCTCGCGCGCCGCACCGTCATAGAAGGCGACGCTTTCCGCCGTCTCCCGAAGGCGCACCATGGCATAGCGGAAGTCCGCTTCCAGCTTCTGCTGCACGAAATTCAGCCCCACGAGCCGATGCCCGACCCGGTGCGTGATCCATGTGCCGATGAGGGAGTAGATGAGTGCTGCCCACACGAGATAGCCGTAGATATGGTACGTCTCGCCGCCCACGGTGAAGGGCAGCGGCTCTGAGAGCTGCCACAGGACGAAAATGAAGCAGACGATGGTGGTGACGGCCTTCAGGAGCCCCGCCATGAAGGAAAGCGTACGCGACGTGAAAAGATTGATATCCTCTGAGATACGCTGATCCGGATTGTCCGCTTCCTTGGAGAACATGTCCATGCGGTAGTACATCTCCCGCTCCGTCCATCGGGCAAGGTATTCCTCCGTCAGCCAGCGCCGCCACCGGAGCGCGAGCTGCTGCTGCAAGTAGTACGCATAGACCGCAAAAGCGATGTGTGCAAAGGCGAGCCCGGTGAAGCGGATGAGCCCGTGATAGACCGCATCCGCATCGTAATTCTGCAGCGCGCTGTAAAACTCATTGAACCAGTCGTTCAGGAGCAGGGTCATGTAGACCGCTGCGATCGTAAGGGTCACGATGCCCAAAAGATAGGCATAGGCACTCTTCTTTTCTTCAGATCTCCAGTAGCGGCTCGTCAGCGAGAAGAGCTGACGGAGAAAGGAGATCGACCATTCACTAGATCTCATAGAAGGCTCCTTGGGAAAAATATAGGGGGCAGGGTTCTGTGTGCAGGGTTCAACGGGTTGAACGCAGGGATTCGGGATGAGTGGCTAGGGATTAGGAACCTCGAGTGATTCGTATACGACTTTCGGGCATCGCCCTTTATAAAAAATCGACGCGAAGCGTCGCACCTCTTAGCCTTCCCCATCGGGGAAGGGGGACCGCGGAGCGGTGGATAGGGTGCTTTCGTAAATCGTCGACTTGAGACGCTCCTTCCCACTCTCTTTCATGCCGCCTGTGCCCTATCCGCCCCTTCGGGGCACCTTCCCCTCGAGGGGAAGGTTGACGATACGGGAATACCATCATCTAAAATGCAGCGAAGCTGCCACCACCATTTCTAATTTCTCATTTCTAATTTCTAATTGGCGCAGCCCCCCTCACGAGAGCATATACATATAAAACGGCACAAAGAATACACCGAGGACAAGCGAGACGCAGTTGACCGTCGTCGAGTACTCCGCATCCGCCCCGACTGCGGTCGCGAGGATCGTCATATTCGTCATCGCCGGCATCCCCGCCTGCATGAGAAAAACCTTGGATGACATCTCGGAAACAGGAATGACGGGGAGAAGCAGGAAGAGGCAGAGCGGTGCCAGAAGGAAACGGCCCGCCATCGCCCCCACCAGATCCTTATCGAAATGGATGGAGGAAAACGGGATCCGGCTCATCTGGATACCGATGACCATGAGCGCCATCGGCGTCGCCATGCCGCCCACATACTTCATCGCTGCCATCGCAAAGTGCGGGATGGGGACATTCACAAGGAGCAGGATGACGCCCGCTGCGAATCCCATGAGCGGCGGAGTGCGGAGCTTCAAGAGCATCTCTTTCAGCGTGAAATGGTGTTCCCCGCCGGCATCCCGTATGATGAGGTACGCCCCGAGCGCCCAGAACATCGTCGTATTCGCCAGATAGTACAGCATACACGACGGCACGCTCGCCTCACCGAAGAGCGCTACATTCACCGGCACGCCGATGAAGATGGCATTCGCGATGCAGCAGGTACAGATAAAAATACCGCGGCGGCCCTTGGAAATGTGAAGCAGAGAGGCGAGTACATGCCCTGCAAGGTAAGCAACAAAGATAGAAACAAAGGGCAGCACCAGATCCGGCGCCGCCGCGATCAATGCATCATGCGTGAAATTGGCATACAGCGAGTGGATCATGAGCGGCGGCAGCGCGACAGTCATCGTGAGCTTCGTCAGATCCTTCGCCGCATTCTCCCAAAACCATCCTTTCTTCGCCAGAAAAAAGCCCAGCCCCGCTATGAGGACCACTTCAAAAATGCCGGAAAGGCCTTGCCATATCGCATCCATGAATGTATCTCCTTTGACAATGTTTCTTCCCATTATACTACAAGAGAAAAGCAGATCATGCATGTCATGTGCAAGAGGTCGGATGCGAGGGATAAGAGGAGGCTCCGACTGATGCATGCAGCACCGCGCAGCCGGCCAATGCCTCTGCTATCTAAAAATCTCATCCTTGCCCATGAGAACGTCCCATTTCCCGTATTTTGCAAACGCTTGACAGCTGCATATCCCGTCCTGTATAATCAACTCATCTTCACACGAAGAAAACCCTTTGAAGGGAAAGAGTAGTATTTCCAAGATCTTCTCAGAGAGCCGGAGTATGGTGCGATCCGGCAGGACAGGACATATGAAAATCATCCCTGAGGTGCGGTGCTGAAACCTATTAAGTGCCGACGTCATTTCCACGTTACAGGAAACGCGTATGTTTGTACGTTGTAGAGCGCCTGGGATAGTCATATCCTTCAGGAATCAGGGTGGTAACGCGGAACCAGTATCCGTCCCTCAGTCGAGGGACGGATTTTTTTATTTCCAATCCCTGCTCTACCGCGAATTTTGCAGAAAGAAGGGATTATTATGGAAAGTGATATTGAACATTCTGCCTGAAAGGCTATGCCTCCGAAGACCGGCGGCCTAGCCCCCATCCTCATTCGATCTGAACCCTGTATTCATTTCCCCAAGGAGCTCTACCATGAAAAAATGTTATCAAATGCTTGCGAAATATTTCGGCGTCATGGCCGTCGTCTTTCTTGTCCTCGGTCTTGTCACCCCGACGAGCTGGCTCTGGATCTTAGGCAAGGTCCAAGGCGTCTCCGTCCTCTCCATACTGCTCGGCGTCATCATGTTCGGCATGGGCACCACGCTTGACCTCAAGGACTTCCTCGTCATCTTCCGCCGTCCGCGCGACATCTTCCTCGGTGCGCTCGCGCAGTACACCATCATGCCATTCCTCGCCTTCGCCCTTGGCACGCTCTTTGCGCTCGAGCCGGGCCTCACCGCCGGCCTCGTCCTCCTCGGCGCCTGCCCCGGCGGCACGACGAGCAACGTCATCACCTACATGAGCAAGGGTGACCTCGCCTACTCCGTCACCATGACCTCCGTCTCCACCCTGCTTTCCCCGGTCCTCACCCCGGCGCTGACCTTCTTCCTCATCGGTAAGGAGATCGCCTTCGATCCGGTCGGCATGTTCCTCTCCATCCTGCAGATCGTCATCCTCCCCGTATGCCTCGGCCTTGCGCTGAAATACTTCCTCCCGAAAGCAGCCGCTGTCGCGACAGACTACACCCCCGCGGTCTCCTCTGTCACCATCTGCCTCATCATCGCCGGCGTCGTCGGTGCCTCCCACAAAGCCATCATGGATAACCTCGGCGTCATCCTTGCGGTCGTCGTCCTCTTCAATACGCTCGGCTATGTCTTAGGTCTTGGCGTAGCCAAGCTCTGCGGCCTCTCCTGGAAGAAAGCCGTCACCCTCTCCGTCGAAGTCGGCATGCAGAATTCCGGCCTCGCCACCGGTCTTGCCAAGGTCCACTTCGCTTCCATGCCGGCAGCCGTCGTACCGGGCGCGATCTTCTCCGCCTGGTTCACCATCTCCGGTGCTGTCCTCGCCTGGGCCTGCATCAACTACCTGAACCCGAGATTCGGAGGCGAGGCGGAAGAAGAAACCGTCGCCGTCACCAAGCTCGCCGCCAATTGAGAGACAGGACGAAGCTCTCTTTTCCCTCTCTCCGTTCTCACGCCAGCGAAACACACAATGAGCAGGCTCTTTTCCTTCATGGCTCTGCCGCTGTGATCCCATTACAATAGAAGCATCCATTTTCATGTATCATTGATGAAAGAAGGCCACCCCTATGACAAATCAGTTCCTCCCCAGCTATACCATCGGTACCGACGCCTATGACAGCGTCTACGATGTCTGCCATCACTTCGGCAAGACCGCCGTCCTCATCGGCGGGCACAAGTCCAGAGCCGCTGCCGAGCCGCTCCTCCGCAAAGCGCTGGAGGGCAAGATGGAGATCCTCGACTCCCTCTATTACGGCGGCGATGCGACATTCGAAAACGCCGAAGCGCTGAAAGAAAATGAAGCCTTTAAGAAAGCGGACATGGTCTTTGCCATGGGCGGCGGCCGCGCCATCGACACGGCGAAGAAAGCAGCTGCTGAAGCCGGCAAGCCCTATTTCACCTTCCCGACCCTTGCCTCGAACTGCGCTCCTGTCACCGGTGTCGGCGCATACTACTACGAAGACCACACCTTCCGGCAGGTCTACTACGTCGATCGTCCGTCCTACCACACCTTCATTCATACCGGCGTCATCGCCAACGCACCAAGAGAATACCTCTGGGCCGGCATCGGCGATGCGCTCTCCAAACAGTATGAAGTCGAATTCTCCGCCAGAGGCGATGTCCTCCCCTACGGCAGAAATCTCGGCGTCACGCTGGCCGGCACCTGCTCGCAGGGCCTTCTCGAATACGGCGAAGCCGCGCTGCGATCCGCTGATGAAAAGACAGCCAGCGAAGCCCTCGAATACGTAGCCCAAAATATCATCTGCTCCACCGGCATCATTTCGAACCTGGAACCGGAAGACTACAACTCCAGCGTCGCACACGCCCTCTACAATTCTCACACCGGCGTAGCCCATGAAGGAGCGCACCTCCACGGCGCGGTCGTCTGCTATGGCACCCTCGTCCTCCTCACTCTGGACGGACAGCTCGAAGAAAGAGACAAGCTCTACGCCTTCTGCGAACGCACGCACCTCCCACATTCTCTTTCCGACATCGGCCTCACCGATCCGGAAGAGCTCATCGCCAATGCACTCACAAAGCCGGACCTCCATAAGGTCCCCTATCCTGTCACCGCAGAGCTTTTGAGAAAAGCCATCGCGGATGTCGAAGCACTGAAAAAATAAAAAAAGGGGGATGTGAAATAACGATCCTCTCATTTTCGCGTTCCATCTGCCGCGGGGGACTTGCAGCTCTCATAGGAGTGACCAGGAAACCTTATCCCAGCTGTCTTTCATGCCATAGTCACCCTATCCGCCCCTTTCGGGCACCTTCCCCTAGAGGGGAAGGCTGCGATACGAGAATACCATCTTCTAAAAAAAGGCGGCGAAGCCGCCACCTCAACCCTGAACCCTGAACCAAATGAAAGCAAAAAAGGGCTGTGAAGAAATGAATCATCATTTCTTCACAGCTCCTTTTTGATTGACTGGGGAGCAAGAGACCAGAAGACTAAGAGACATCAGATTCCCGTATCGTCATCTGCATGCGGCATCGCAAAATGCCGCAAATCCCATGTAGGTACTAAAACACAAACATGGAATTTACGGCTATCATTTTGTAGATATTTGCCGCAGACACTGCCTGGCATCCAAATTTTATGGTTTATGGGCTTATCGTGTTGACTGTAAATCATCCCTGTAATAAGCTAAGGACAAGAATCTTCAATGAATCAAATTGTTATGGAACGGCTAGGGAATCTGAATATGGAGGAGACAGAGCATGAATCATAATCAATTAGCCATCGTTGACGGCAATGAAGTTTTCACCATAGACGAACAGACAGAGCTGGAGAAACATATCGATGATGTGATCGCTGCACACAAGAATAATCGTCAAGAAATCAATCGTCTTGTCTTTGAATGTACGTCGGCTCTTACGGCGGCTGATGATGCATCGCATGAACTGGCAAGCAAAGGCTTTTTCAGCCGGCTCATTGGCGCAATCACAGGCAGCAATAAAAGGCTTCAGGATAAGATCAATCACAATATGAGGGCCGCTCAGTATGCTTCTCAGGTGACGATGCAGAAGCTTGCCGAACAAAATCTTATGACGTTCGACCTGCTTACGGCAGTAAACAATAAGCTCAATGCTTCTATTGACGCGGTCAACGAAAAATTTAAAGAGCAATTCGTGATTCTTGGAAAATTTATCCTTAAAACCCGTGGGGATATGATCAGCCTTAGTTTAAGAATGGATAAGGCAGAATGGAATGTGAAGCTGCTTAACTGGCAAGCCTCTGTCGAATACCTTAAGTTGAATGGCGTAGAATATAGCGACTTGGATGATACGGGAAAGATTGTATGCCTTGCCAGAGATTTCTATGATTTGACTGGTGGCAATTGGACAACATCCGATCTTCTTCTTTTAAAGGCGGCCATGGGGCAGATTGGCATGGCGCCGAAAAAAGAGATGAATATCTTTGATACGTTAAAGACGATCGCGGATACGCCTGTACTGCAGGAAAAGCTGCTCAATCATCACGGAATCAAACCCATCTCCGATCCATCCTATCTCATTTCCATGGGGACCCTTGAAAAATTAAATACCTTGGCGGATAAAGATCGTTATATGGTTGATGGTGTGGTAGCTAATTATAAAAACCATGGCGTTACTATGGGCGCTGATGAAATTCGGGGTGACTTAGCAAAAGGCTACATGAGGCAGCAGGCGAATGTAAATCTTAATACCAATGTTGGCGCTTACGATTTCCTGCTTGACCTCTTGTACAACTTATCTGAATCGACGGCAGAAGGGGTATTGCAGTGTAAAGATGATAAAGGTCTGATGAACCTATTCCTTACGGATCATACAAAAAAAGCGTATGAGCAGATTCGGGAAGCCGCCGATGAAGGAAACGCAATCGCCCTTTATATGATGGCTGAATATTTTTGGGAAGGATATGGCGTTCAACCTATAAATCAACAAAAGGGGATTGCCTATTTTAAAAAGTCCTATGAAGCCGGTTATCCAGTGGCAGGTTATGATGTTGCCGCTTCTTTACCAGATGGATCTCCTGAACAAAAAGAAATTCGGAATTGCGCAAAAGACAACATACTTGAATTGGCGAATGAGGAAGATGTTTTCGCTCAAGCCAGCGCAGCTTGGGGATACAGGGAAGGCTATGGTACTGCAGTAGATCACGTTGAAGCAGTGAAGTGGGTTCGGAAAGCGGCGGAGCAGGGATTTGCTAGGGCGCAGTACGATTTAGGGCTTATGTATAAATTTGGTCGTGGTGTTGAACGATCCTATGAGAAAGCAGTGGAGTGGTTTCAGAAAGCCGCGGAACAGGGAGCTGCTAGTGCACAGGGCCTTTTAGGGGTTATGTATGCAAATGGCACTGGCGTTGAACAATCCGATGTGAAAGCAGCGGAGTGTTTTCTGAAAGCGGCGAAACAGGGACTTGCTGTTGCACAGAACGTTTTAGGGCTTATGTATAAAAATGGTCGTGGCGTTGAACAATCCTATGAGAACGCGGCGGGGTGGTATCTGAAAGCCGCGGAGCAGGGACTTGCTAGGGCACAGTGCAATTTAGGGTATATGTATGCAAAAGGTACTGGCGTTGAACAATCCGATGCGAAAGCACGGGAGTGGTATCAGAAAGCCGCGGAACAGGGATTTGCTCGTGCACAGTACAATTTAGGGCGTATGTATGATAATGGTACTGGCGTTGAACAATCCTATGAGAAAGCACGGGAGTGGTATCAGAAAGCTGCGAAGCAGGGATATGCTCGTGCACAGTACAATTTAGGGCGTATGTATGATAATGGTACTGGCGTTGAACAATCCTATGAGAAAGCAGTGGAGTGCTATCTGAAAGCCGCGGAGCAGGGATATGCTAGTGCACAGAACAATTTAGGGGTTATGTATCTAAATGGTACTGGCGTTGAGCGATCCTATGAGAAAGCACTGGAGTGGGTTCAGAAAGCGGCGGAGCAGGGAGATGCTTGTGCACAGTACAATTTAGGGAAGATGTATGAAAATGGTACTGGCGTTGAACAATCCTTTGAGAAAGCAGTGGAGTGGTATCTGAAAGCCGCGGAGCAGGGATATGATTGTGCACAGTGCAATTTAGGGGTTATGTATGAAAATGGTACTGGCGTTGAACAATCCTTTGAGAAAGCAGCGGAGTGGTATCTGAAAGCCGCGGAACAGGGATTTGCTCGTGGGCAACGCAATTTAGGGTTTATGTATCAAAAAGGTAGGGGGCGTTGAACAATCCTATGAGAAAGCAGTGGAGTGGTATCTGAAAGCCGCGGAGCAGGGATATGATTGTGCACAGAACGATTTAGGGTTTATGTATGACAATGGTACTGGCGTTGAACGATCCTATGAGAAAGCAATGGAGTGGTATCTGAAAGCTGCGGAGCAGGGATATGCTTGGGCACAGTACAATTTAGGGACTATGTATAGAAATGGTAGGGGCGTTGAACAATCCGATGAAAAAGCAGCGGAGTGGTATCTGAAAGCTGCGGAGCAGGGATATACTAGTGCACAGTACAATTTAGGGGTTATGTATGAAAATGGTAGGGGCGTTGAACAATCCTATGAGAAAGCACGGGAGTGGGTTCTGAAAGCCGCGGAACAGGGACTTGCTAGGGCGCAGTGCTATTTAGGGTATATGTATGAAAAAGGTCATGGCGTTGAACGATCCTATGAGAAAGCAGTGGAGTGGTTTCTGAAAGCCGCGGAGCAGGGAAATGATTGTGCGCAGAGCAATTTAGGGGTTATGTATGAATTTGGTCGTGGCGTTGAACAATCCTATGCGAAAGCACGGGATTGGTATCTGAAAGCCGCGGAGCAGGGATATACTAGTGCACAGTACAATTTAGGGGTTATGTATGAAAATGGTAGGGGCGTTGAACAATCCGATGAGAAAGCAGTGGAGTGGTATCTGAAAGCCGCGAAACAGGGATTTGCTCGTGGGCAGTACAATTTAGGGGTTATGTATGAAAATGGTAGGGGCGTTGAACAATCCGATGAGAAAGCAGTGGAGTGGTATCTGAAAGCTGCGGAGCAGGGATATGATTGTGGGCAGTGCAATTTAGGGTATATGTATGAAAATGGTAGGGGCGTTGAACAATCCGATGAGAAAGCAGTGGAATGGTATCTGAAAGCTGCGGAACAGGGATATGCTCGTGCACAGTGGAATTTAGGGCTTATGTATGAATGTGGTACTGGCATTGAACAATCTTGTGAGAAAGCAGCGGAGTGGGTTCAGAAAGCCGCGGAGCAGGGACTTGCTAGTGCACAGTACAAGTTAGGGACTATGTATGACATTGGTATTGGCATTAAAATATCCTATGAGAAAGCAGCGGAGTGGTATCAGAAAGCCGCGGAGCAGGGACTTGCTAGTGCACAGTACAAGTTAGGGGTTATGTATGAAAATGGTACTGGCGTTGAACGATCCGATGAGAAAGTAGCGGAGTGGTTTCTGAAAGCGGCGGAGCAGGGATTTGCTCGTGCGCAGTGCAAGTTAGGGCTTATGTATGAAAATGGTACTGGCGTTGAACGATCCTATAAGAAAGCACGGGAGTGGTATCAGAAAGCCGCGGAGCAGGGATTTGCTGATGCGATAATAAAGCTCCGTTGGCTTAATTACAAGTGATAAATTCAGATCGTATTGCGAATCTTAGATCGCTTAAAAGGCTCTTAGGACACAAAGCGGAAGCGGTAAACTTCCTCTCCAGTCAATTGGCCACCCAATATACATGCATAAAAAATGGATGCTCATGATGGGCATCCATTTTTTTGCGCAAAAACCTTTTTAACCCTATTTTTTCAAAGGATAAAAATCCCTGACAGGCCCCCTCTGCGGCGAGGATTTTTTGGATGGAAGGAGCCAAGATACGGGGCTGCCTCAGAGGCGGAGTCTCTCCAAAGCTCTACAAGCTCACGCTAAACGTAATGACCCCATCCTTATATGACACATCGAGGCTTCCCTTCATGAGCCTTGCCATGTCGCGCGCCATGGAGAGCCCGATGCCATAGCCGGACCTTTTGCTGTTGTGCGATGTATCTCCGCGATAGAACCGCTCAAAGAAGCGTTCATAATCCTCAGACGCTCCCTCTTTGTAAGGATTGGAGACAGAGAGGATCACGCCCTTTTTATGTTTCTCAAGGCGGGTGGTGATAGTCCCCTTCTCATCACAGTACTTGACCGCATTGTCCAGAAGGATGCTTACGATCTCCGAGAAGAGCCGCGGCTCGACCTTCGCATGGATGCCGCTCTCTACTTCCACAGAGAGGGTCTTTCCCGCGTCCTCGATCATCTGGCGGAAACTGCCCGCGCTGCTCTTCACCGCCTCCGAAAGATCCGTATCGACAAGCGTCAAGTCCTTGGCTGACGTTTCCCCGATCTTGGAAAGCAGCACAAGGTCATTGATGAGGAGCGAGAGGCGCTTCACCTGCGCAATGATATTGCCCGTCCACTCGTTCTTGCCGTTGATCAGCTCCATCGCCTCCGCATTCGCGGAAATGATCGCGATCGGCGTCTTCAGCTCATGGCTGGCATTCGTAATGAATCGCTTCTGGTTCTCCATATTTCTGACGAAGGGGCGGATCGCGATCCCCGAAAGCACCGTCACGATACCAACGAAAAGCAGAAGGCAGAGCAGCCCGAAGAGAGAAGAATATTTCAGGAATGCCTTCACCGCCGACAGATCCCGCGTGCAGTCCAGAATGACGACCAGCAGATCGCCATCCGTGGTACGGCTCACATGGTATGCATAGGTCCCCTTCTGCTTTTGGAAATAGCCTTCGCTCTCCCCGGTCTTCACCGCAGCCACCGCTGCCTCTACCGCACTTTCCGCCGAAAAGGCAGCGATGTGATTGATATTCGTCACCTTGGCCGTACCATCACTGTCCAGCAGTACGGAAAAATAACGGGTCTGGTACGTGAATTCCGGCGTATCCTCGACCCAGCTGCCATCCGGAAGCCAGCCTCCCCCGTTTATGCGCCGCGTGGTGATGACGCCGCCATTGTCTGCGATGGTCTCAAGCACATCATGAATGTCCCCCCGCACAATGAGGTACATCATCCCATTGATGACAGAGAGCGCGACCGCTATGATGATGAACACCGCCAGCGTGGCCAGAAGTATGAATTGTCGGTGCAGTTTCTTGATCATATCCATAAATGAGGTCCCTTGGCACATTGGATAACAAAAAGGGTTCCGGGTTAGCCCGTAGGGCGGGGCGCCCCTTATCAGGGATGAAAGCTTTGCTCGCCAGTTAGAAGTGAGGAGTGAGGAGTGAGGAGTGCTGGTGCGGCGCATAAAAATTATAAAGCGCCGCGAGTATAAATAGGGCGATGCCCGAAAGTGAGTGGGTAACAGGTTTCCCGTTTGGGAATTCCAAACATCGACCGCCTGACCGCAAATGACAAAGATTTCTCGACTGCGCTCGAAATGACGATACGAGAGAGCCTAAAGTCTCCTAGTCTCCCAGTCACTAGTCACCAGTCACTCCTAATCCCTGCTTTCAAACTTTTGGGAATCCCCTTTTCCCGTATCGTCATTTCGAGCGTAAGCGAGAAATCTTTCTTGCAGACCGATAAACGATACATATGTGAAAGCAGAAATACGCAGCACCAAGGCGTCGTTTCCCTGCCAATGCCTATGTGATACTGACCGCAGTGCAAGGGAAACGCTGATTAAATCGCAGAGTCAGATTCTACAAGAATTTTTATACATAGCTTCGTCATAGCCTTCCTTAAATAGCTCGCTATTCGCGTCAGGTTATTCCTCGCTATGCATAAAAATTCAAGAGTAAAATCTGACAACGATTGAATCAGTGTTTCCCAAGAAAGATCCCTCGGCTGCGCTCGGGATGACGATACGGGAATCTAATGTCTCTTAGTCTCCTAGTCTCTTAGTCTCTTAGTCACCAGTCACTCGAGACTCCTAATCCCTAGCTACCAGCCACTAGTCCCCATCCTTAGTCCCTAGTCCCCCATTGCGCGCAGTGCAAAAGGCCCTTCCTTCTCCCCTTCGATCACTGCCTTGCCTCGGACGGCGGCGAGCTTTTCTTTCAGAAAGGAAATATACATCCACACGATATCTGCCGGTACGTCAGGCTCATCGCTCCACACGTAGCGCAGGATCTCCTCCTGTGTGAGTGCTTTGCCGGCATTCATCATGAAATACTTCATGAGCTTCGTCTCCTTGCTGCCGAGACGGATCGCGCTCTCCGCCGAGAGCTCCTGCTCTTCGACATTGAGCGTGACGCCGCCTGCCGAAAGGACAGCAGGGGTGAAGGCATTCGCACGGCGTGTCATCGAGCGGATGCGCGCCAGAAATTCGCCCATCGCGAAGGGCTTCGTCAGGTAATCATCTGCCCCCGCATCAAGACCTGCGATGCGGTCATCGACCTCGGTCTTGGCGGTGAGCATGATGATCGGCACCGTGCTGCCGCTCCCGCGGAGCTTGGCAAGGACTTCGATGCCATCCATTTTCGGCATCATAATATCAAGGACGATGCAGTCATATGCTTCGCGCTCCGCCATCTGCCAGGTAGAGAGTCCGTCGTAAACCGCATCGACCTCATAGCCGAAGTGACGGAGCACCGCGACTTCGGCATCAGATAATGCTTTTTCATCTTCAGCAAGCAGGATCTTCATAGATTTGACCTCAGTAGAAAATATAAGAGGGTGGGGATTAGGGGATAGAAGTGACTAGGGACTAGTGACTGGTGACTAGGGAAACACTGACGTCTGTCAGTCCGATTTCTCTTGGTCTCTAGTCAACAGCTACCAGTCACTAATCACCAGCTACCAGTCACATCTTCCTTATCAGATTCCGGATCGTCTGCATGGAGAGGTCGCAGGAAGCGAGCTCATCGGCGCAGCGCTTGAGCTCGCGGCTGATGAGCTCGGCATTTTTCACCTCGTGCTTGTACTTCATTTCATGCTCGAGCGCCGCCCAGGAGTCCATCGCGATGGTGCGCAGCTGGATCTCGATGAAGAAATGCCCCGGATCTCTGCCTCTCGCATCCTCATAGGGAGCGGTGACATCCAGGATCATATGGTAGCTGCGGTAGCCATTGGGCTTGACGTTTTTGATATAGTCCTTTTCCTTTACGACAACGACACCGGGAAGAGCCTTCAAGCGAGAGACGTTTTCATAAATGTCATCCACGAAACGGCACACCATGCGGAATCCGATGGCGTCCTTCACAGCATAGAAGGCAGACTCGGCGGTGAGGGGAAATCCTTTCCGCGTGAGCTTCTCCTTCATGCTGTCTTCTGCTTTCAGGCGATACGAGAGATGCTCGTAAAGCATCTCTCCCGTCTTCTCTTTTTCTTTCTCGCTGTAGGCGCGGATGCCCCGCGCAAAGCCGTCCATGACAGCTTCGAGAGAGGCTTTATGGGGTCCGTAAATGGTCATAGATGCTCCTAAGGAAAAAAGGTTCAGGGTTCAGGGTTCGGGGTTCGGGGTTCAGGTGGCGGCTTCGCCGAGATCCTTCGACTCAGGTCGCAGCTGTTCTGACATTCGTTATCTCACATACGACGTTTCTCGCCGCTCAGGATGACGAAACAGGGCGATGCCCGAAGGCTGGAAGATAGAAGTCAGGTGTCTGATGTCTCCTAGTCTCTCAGTCTAATCCCCAATCTCTAGCTACTTATCCCTACGGGTTCAGGTGGCGGCTTCGCCGCATTTTAGATGACGGCATTCCCGTATCGTCAGCCTTCCCCTCGAGGGGAAGGTGCCCCGAAGGGGCGGATAGGGCACAGGCGGTATGAAAGACAGATGATGCAGATGGAAAAACGTTTTTGCACAAGTGAGCTGTTTACGAAAGCACCCTATCCACCGCTGACGCGGTCCCCCTTCCCCAAGGGGGAAGGCTAAGAGGTGCGGCGCTTTGCGCCGATTTTTATAAAGGGCGATGCCCGAAGGTGGTAAGCAGTCACCAGCCACTCGAAACCACTCATCCCTGCTTTCAAACTACGGGGTTCAAGGTTCAGGATTAGCCCTGGGGGCGGCTCGCCCCTTGATTACGTTTGAAAGCCTCGATTGAATGAGAAACTAGAAATGAGAAATGCGAAATGGTGGTGCGGCGCATAAAAACAGGGAAGCGCCGCGGAGATTTGAAACTAGCGGTTTTCTCGTATCGCAAACCTAATCCCTAGCTACTCATCCCTAGCTACCAGTCACCAGCACTAGTCGCCGCCCAGCCCCAATGATCTCAGATAGTCCTCCAGAAGCTGGGGGAGGCGGCTTTCGCTGCCCGGTGAGAGGGGGATGAATCTCAGGCTGTAGTCCTCATCGCTGCTGCCGGGAACTTCTCTGGGAAAGACAGCCCAGACCTCCTTGACGGGCCGGCTGTCGCGGAGGGACTGCGCCTCGTCCATGTCACGGTAGAATTTTGTATTCATATCGCGGTAACCGTTGAACTGGCGGCGCAGGCCCTCGCCGCGGTTTTCATCGTTCCATAGGAAGAGCATGTCACGGTACTTGAAGTCGACGACCAGAGAGCCGCAGTACATCTCCCCTCTATAGCAGTCCATGCGAAGATCGGGCTGGCGGTGGGCATTATTGGTATAAAGCGGCGCAGTCATGCGGTCTGTATCGGCAGACGCAGCAGGGATGATGCCATCGTAGGTGAGGCGGATCTCCTCTTCGCCCTTCTTCATGCTGATGACGGCGCCGGGCTCCAGCGAGGAGAGACGGTAGCGGCCGTCCTCCCTGATGACAGACATGCCCTCCTCCATCTCCCAGCCCAGCGCGGAGAGCGCTTTGATGAATTGGAGAAATCCCCATAGCTCGTAGAGCTTATCCGTCCGTTTCCACTGGAACTGGTAAAAATCAGCGACAGAGTAGCTGTCGGCAGGCGTCTCCAAATGCCGATGGAGGTGGTAGAGGAGCGAGTAGCGCGGATCACAGAGAACGGTCATCGGGATGAGGGGCGGCATCCGGCTGCCGGCTTCTTCGAACCATGCCGCGCGGGTGACGCGCTCGATGTCTCGAAGGATGGCGAGCGCCTGTTTCCGATAGTCGCGGAATTTGACGAGCGCAGCCTCGCCTCTTCTGTACTCCTGATTCTGCGTGTACGGCAGGAGCGCCTGACATCTGGCATCGAGGCGCGCGATGAAGCCATCGACCTCACTGACGAAATCCCGCAGATTCTTCGCGAGGCGAAGCAGGATGGCTTTGGCGAAACGATTCTCCGCGACGTCGTAGGTGATCTCCGTATAGAGCAGATGCTGCCCGGCCGAAGGGCGCAGGGACTGGGGCGGGATGTGCGATGCCGCCGGAGAGACGCCGGCGGTGCGGGCCGGCTTCTTCCGGCGCACGAGGCGGCCATTCGCCGTGCGGGCAAGCTCGCCCAGCACATGAAGCACCATGCGGGAATTGTCGCTGATGGTATAGAAGCGCAGCAGGAGGTCTGGATTGATATCCAGCGTACGCGACATGTGGATGCTCTTTTTCATGAAATCGAAGGACAGATGCTTGATCTCCTCCAAGAGCTCCTCACCCATATCCTGCCAGCTCTGCTTGCCCATGTAGCGGGGCGTGATCTCCAGAAGGCTGTACCACGTCTCGCCGCGCCCGGTGACGGTCAGGACATAGTAGCCGGGGACAAGGGGAAAATCCTCTCCCTTGAAGAGGAGCGTATCCCAAGCGCGCCGCGGGCGCACCCATGTCTCTCCGTCATAGCGGTCCTCGCCGGGAAGCGTCACGATGTCGAGCCCGTCCATGGTGAAGCGGAAATCCATCGGTGCCTCAAAGCGCAGGTAGAGATCCTGATTCTCCGTGAAGCGCCACGCTGGCGGCACATCCTTGAGCTCCTCCGGGTGCGTGGTAAAGCGGGTGAAGGAGCGCATCGCCTCCCGCTTGCCGAGTGCCACACTGAAGGGCAGCTTACATAGTGTAGTCATAGAGCTTCAGCTCCCCGGCTTTCCGTTTCAGCACGGCCTGTGATTCCTGAAAATCCGAGAGCGCCTTGAAGCGTACAAGGATAGACGGCAGCAGCCCCTCCGCCGTATTTTTATCTGAGAGAGAAAGAAGGGCGGACAGCTGATCGGCAGAGCCGCGAAGCTTCGTGAAGACGCGCTGCACGAGCTGGGCATCGAGCCCTTCTCCGCGGCTGATCCCCGCCTCCTCGGGAATATTCTCCAGATAGCGTCCCATCTGCTGCGCCACGCGGAAGCCGATGCCATACGGCATACCGCTCTTCGTGAAGGCATCATTCAGCGCATCCAGCAGCTCGAGCTCCTTATCATTGAGGCCCATGCCCTCCTTCACACGGAAATCATCATACTCCCCGGCCGTGATCTCCTTGTACGCCTTTCTCTCTTGCGGCGAAAGCTTCAGCAGGTCACGGAAATGGCACTGGCTGAGCGTGATCACATTCGCACGATCGAGGATCTTATCCGAGAAATGGCAGGTGGACTCATCCACATTCACCGTCCCCGTGAAGAGCACATTCCTCCCCACCGGGATCTCCGGCGGATACTTCTCACTGTTGTAGAGGCGCGGGGCGAGCGATGGATTATACAGACGGATCATCGGATGATCCTCTTTCTCCAGCACGGAAATGAACTGTGCGAAATAATGCTCCACACGCGCCAGATTCATCTCATCGAAGCAGACGATGTACTGCTTCTCCGGATGCGCCGCCGCATCGATCAGAAGCTCGGCGAGCCCCGTATCCGCACTGCGGTACACCATATTCTTCATATCCACATAGCCCAGGACATCCCCGTCATCCATCCATGACGGACGGACCGGCAGGAAACGCACCTGCGACTCGGGAAGTCCCAGCGCACGCCCGTAGAGACGCACCAGCCCGGACTTGCCGATCCCGCTTTTCCCGGCGAGGATGACCAGGCGGGACGACTTCATGGAGATGTGGAAATGGAACAGATCCTTCTCTGCATAGAGGAGCCCGTCATTTTCCGCCGCCTCCTTCAGGCGGGCGAGGAGATCTCCCTCCGTGAACGGCTTCGGCAGCTCTTTCACCGGCGCTGCCGGCTCCTGATGGATCTCCGCAGAGACCGGCGCCTTCTCCACAGCCTCTGCCTCGCGTATGGGACGGGGATCCCGCCGGTTTCTTCTCGGTGCATACGCCTCTTCGCCCGAAGCGCCGATGCCAAGGCTCTGCACCAGATCATCGAGCGCCCTCTGCGTCATCTGCTCACGCGCCTCATGGACAGGCTCTTCCTCCTCCGCCTCATCCGCGAAGGGATTCACCGCGACCCCGCAGTCCTTCAAGAGGTCTGCATCCCGCGGCACCGGCTTCAGATTCAGCCTAAGATCCGCCAGAAATACCTCCGGTACGAACCAAAGCGGGCTCTCCGCGCAGCGAAGGATGTGCGAGGACAGCTCCGAATTCTGTCCATCCACCACCGCATACCCCAGCTGGCCGCGATTCTTCACACGGAAATACGCTCCGCCCTCCCCGATCACGCGGGAATCGAAGGCCTCATCATACAGCGGCGCAAAGACCACCCACGGCCCGATCTTATTCTCATAATTACGCGTCGCCGCCACAATGAGACGAGGCGACACATCATTATTCCAGTAACGCTTCGACAGCCCCGGCAGCGGCCGATCCGTCAGCAGATGATGACAGAACTTATTGATATCCCCATCAAAGACCGGCGCCTCCTCCGTGCCGAAAGCCGGCACCGGATAATAATTCCGGTCCTCCTCCATGAAGGGCGTCCCCTGCTCCTTCACCATATCATCCAGCACAAAGTACCTGTTATTGCGGAGTGACGGTGTAAACGACACGAAGCAATCCCCGAAAACGGACTCCAGATTTGCCAGCGCCGACTCCTCATCGGCAAATGAATTGTATCCGAATCCGATACGGCTCATGAAGCCTGTGAAGCCGAATTTCTCTCCATCCTCGAAACCTCTCGGCACCGGCGAGACAGGATCCACGAAGAAACGGAAATCCTTCACCCCCGCCTGCGGCGTCGCGCTCTTCACCACAGCGCGCACCCGTCCGAGCACCTTGCCATCCGCCTGACGGACCGCTGAATACGAATCATTCATGTACATGTTTGCCATATGCATCCTTCTTTCGTTGGCCGCATAGAAGGCTTTGAGAGCCTGCGAATGAGGAGCGGCTGAGACACCCGGTCACTTGCCCGTTTTCACAAAAACGGCGCTTTATCCATTCCTTTGCGCCGCTCCTTCCTCTCGCATTTCTTATTTCTCATTCAATTTCTATGCTGCGCTTTCTATATCTCTGGCGATATAGAATTCACCTGACCCGTGAACAGACACTGTCCCGGGCCGAAACGATTATACCAAATGGCAAAAATTCTTTTGCCATTCCATCCTATTTTAGCATAAGAAGAAGAAAGAGGGTATAATGAAGAAAAGTGACTAGTGACTGGGGACTAGTGACTGGTAGCTAGTGGCTAGGGATTAGGAGTGACCAGTGACTGGTGACTAAATACCACCTTCGGGCATCGCCATTATCTATACTCTGCGGCGCTTCCATATTTTTATGCGCCGCACCACCACTCCTCACTCCTAATCCCTCACTCCTCACTAGAGAGCGCGAGGCTTTCAAGCATAATCAAGGGTCGCCCCGCCCCGCGGACCAACCCATTGAACCTTTAGCCCTCGCCAGCCTGACTATTTTGCCAAAAAGGATTTCCATCATGACCAAAGAAACCAAGATCGGCATGACTGACCTTCTCCTCTTCCTTGCGATCGGCATCGCTGCCCTCCTTCTGCATCCGATGGAGCGCCTCTTCCCGACCACCTTCCCCGTCTATGCTGTCTTTGCCGATGCACAGGGCATCACGCCGGGGGCTTCCGTGCTCCACGCCGGCGTCAAGGTCGGGCGGCTGAAAGCCATCACCATCGAAGAAGGCAGGGCCGTCCTTCACCTTGAGATCGATCGGAAAGCGACGATCCCCAAGGATGCGGCATTCTCCATCACAACTTCCGGACTCATCGGTGACACCTATGTCAAGATCTCGGGCGGAGATCTGTCTGCCGGCGTCCTTGCAAGCGGCGCGACCGTCACCGAACGCAAAGACCCCCGCATGGATGCGCTCATGGACAAAGCCGATCACCTCATGGACAGCGCCGAAAAAATGCAGCAGGCGATCGGGCAGTATCAGTGACTGATGACTGGGGATGAGGGAGTGACTTGTGACTTGTGACTGGTAGCTAGTGGCTAGGGATTAGGGATTAGGGATTAGGAGTGACTAGTGACTAGTAACCGGGGGCTCTCTTGTATCGTCATTTCGAGCGCCAGCGAGAAATCTTTTTCATTCGCGGTCAGGCGGTCGATGACAGGAAACACAAACGGGAAACCCGCTCCCCAAGAGCGCTTCGGGCATCGCCATTATTTATACTGCGGCAAAGCCGCCACGAGAGCCCTGAACCTTGAACCCTGAACCCGCTCAACCTGATACCCCCTTTCTCGACTTCCGGTCTATTTCCTTCTTGATTTCTTTCTGCGAATTACATATAATAAATTCTATGTTGTTTTATCATAGATAGAGGAGAACCACAGAGTGATAGAAGAAATCGTCAAAAGAAGAAGCATCCGTCATTTCCTGCAGAAGCCGATCCCGCAGGAAGATCTGGATGAGATCCTGACTGCCGGACTTTGGGCGCCATCCGAAAAGAATGCCCAGCCGTGGAAATTCATCGTCATCCGCGGACAGGAACGCAAAGCCATGGTCAAACGCCTGAAGGAAGGCATCATGAGAAACCGCAAGGGCGACGAGACGGCCATTTTCAGCAAGGGCTATGAGAAATTCATCCCGTCTGCTATCTACACCGCGCGCGTGCTCGAACAGGCGCCGGTCATCGTCTTTGTCATCAATACCAAGGGCAATGACTACCGCAAGTCCTACCCCAGCGACCAGTACATGATGGAGCTCGCTGACATCCAGTCCATCAGCGCAGCGATCCAGAACATGTGCCTCGAAGCGACGGCGCATGACATCGGCAGTCTCTGGACCTGCAATGTCTTCTTCGCTTACGATGAGCTGAAGGAATGGCTCGGCGAAGAAGGGGAGATGGTCGCTGCCATCGCTTTCGGCTACACCGACAAGGAAGTCAAGCCGATGCCCAGAAAGCCGCTCGAGGAAGTCGTCGAATACCGCGGCGATTACCCCGAAGAATGGAAGACTATGCTGAAATAAAAAAAGGGGCTGTGAAGAAATGAATCCTCATTTCTTCACAGCCTCTTTTTACTTTGCTTTCATTTGGTTCAAGGTTCAAGGTTCAGGGTTCAGGGGTGAGGTGGCGGCTTCGCCGCATTTTAGATAACGGTATTCCCGTATCGCCAGCCTTCCCCTTGCGGGGAAGGTGCCCCGAAGAAGCGGATAGGGCACTGGCGGTATGAAAGAGAGTGGGGAGGAGCATCTCAAGTACGTCGTTTATGAGAGCACCCGAACGCCGCTCCGCGTTGATTTTTATAAAGGGCGATGTCCGAAAGTGGTGGGGATAGCGATACGGAGGAAACGCATTTCCAACATACGGGGGAGCCAACCCCGTCTCGCTACGCCGGGCAGCCCCTTCCAGAGGAAGGGGCGAGAATGTGGGGCGTTTTGAGTGTATCTACCCCTCCTTCCTTTGGAAGGAGGTGCCCGCAGGGCGGAGGTTGGGTGACGCAGGGCGGAGTGAAAGATGATGCAGATGGAAAAACGTTTTTGCACAAATCACTGTTAACGAGAGTACCCTATCCACCGCCCCTGCGGCGCACTGGCGGTATGAAAGAGAGTGAGAAGGAGCATCTCAAGCAGACGATTTATGAAAGCACCCGAGCGGCGCAGTATAAATAGTGGCGATACCCGAAAGCAGCATGCAAGTCACTGATGCACACTCACCACGCCGACGGCAGCGATGATGAGTGCCATCCCGAGAAGCTCAAAGGATCCGAAGTCCTGCCCGAAGACGGCAAAGGCGAGAAGAATGGATGAGAGCGGCTCCAGGGCTGCGATGATGCTGGCGTCTGCCGGAGAAATATACTTCGTGCTTCCGAGATAGAGGACGAAGGAACAGATCGTACCCACGATGACCACGAAAAGGAAGGCCAGCCCGACAGAAAGATCCACCGCACCGGTGAAGGGGAATAGTCCCATGAAGGGCAGGAAGGAAAGCCCTGCGATGACCATGCCCCAGCCCACGACGATGGGCGCGCCGTATCTCTTGATCATGCCGACCGGCTCTACCGTATAGAGCGCGCATGCCACGGCGGCCAGAAGTCCCCAGAAGAGAGCCTTTTCAGACAGCGCAAGACTGCCAAAATTTCCATGTGTCGCGATGAGCACAGTCCCCATGAAGGCAAAGACCGTGCAGAAAATTTCCACCAGGTGCGGCAGCCGCCGCTCCGAAAGGCAGTACCAGAAGATGATGAGAATCGGCATCAGATACTCCAGGACCGTTGCCGTCGGCGCATTGCTGTACTTGATGGCCGCAAAATATCCGTACTGCGTCCAGATCATGCCCAGCATACCAAAGACCAAGATCCGTATCCGGTCTTTTTTATGTTGCCAGATCGACCAGATGCCTGTTTGTCCCGTCAATGAAAAAATAAAAAGGAGCAGCACACCGGCCGACAGCAGCCGGCAGAAGGTCAGCCACTCCGGGGAGATGTCGCGGTTCACGAGCAGGTACTGCCCCGCGATCCCGCTCGCCCCCCAGCAAAGCGCGCCCAGCGCGCACTGCAGGATGCCTTTGATCCGAGTATTCAATGGTTCCCTCCGATGGGAAAACAGTGTAAAGGAAAACGATCTCGCTGTCGCACGAAATGACGATACGAGAGAGTCCCTAATCCCTAGCCACTAGCTACCAGTCACCAGTCACTAGTCACCAACTATTTCAGATCCCTGTAATTCACGACCTTCACGGCTTTATCCGCGATCATCCGTCTCACCTTCGGCGAGACGATCGCCTGCATCTCCGCTTCGAAGTCATGCTCCCAGTCGCAGGCGGGAATGAGCCGCGAATTATCCGCGCCGGGATGCATCATGACCTCCGTTGCGCCGGGGCGCAGATCCTTCAGGATATGCAGGAAATGCCCTTCATGCACCGCTTCGCCTGCCACGATGCCCTCGAAATGATCCGGCACGCGGAAATGACGGCGCTTCGCCTTCCAGAGGGAGAGCTCCGACAGCGTGAAGAGCCCGAGGCGGCCGATGAGCTGCCCCATACCGGCAAAGGCCGTGAAGAGCGGCGTCCGGGAGATACGCACGGCGTCAAGATGGAGCGACGCGGCGACATCGAGCGAGATATCGATCACCCCCGGCAGCATGTGCATGTGCTGGTGACTGTCGACATGCGTCAGGGGAAGGCCGGTCCTTTCCATTTTCGCCGCCTGCGCCATGAGCTCACGCCGTACATCCTCCATGGCGATCTGCCCCTTGAGAAAATGCTTCACAAATTCGACGTGGTTATCAAAAAAGACACCCTCTTTGGTCACGAGCGAGGGAATATCCTTCGGATCGCATACAGGAAATCCGTTCACGAGCGTCAGATGGATGCCGACGCCCAGCTCGGGGTGACATCTGGCCACCTCGACGGCATCATCAAAGGCCTTGCCGCCCGGCATGAGCGTCGCAGAGCGCAGACAGCCCTCCTCCACGCAGCGCTTGACGGCCTGATCGATAAGAACATGCCGGCCAAAGTCGTCGGCATTGACAAGAAGTTGATAGTTTGGCATAAGAGTCCTTTATAAATATGAGTTCAGGGTTCAGGGTTCAGGGTTGTGGTGGCGGCTTCGCCGCAGTATAAATAGTAACGATGCCTGAAGGTCTCTTGCTGGCAGGCTTCCCGTTTGGGGTCTCCTGCCATCGACCGCCTGACTGCGGATGACAAAGATTTCTCGCTTCGCTCGAAATGACGATACGGGAGTCTAATGTCTACCAGTCACTAGTCACTAGTGTACTACCCGATTATATCATTTTCACGCAAGAAAACCCTCGAAGCACTCACTCCGGGGGTTTCGTGTATGTCAGATTCAGAGCATATCCTTCCGCCACAGAATGAAGGTGACGACAAGGGTCAAAAGGATACCGATCAGGATGACGCCGACAAAGCCGAAGGGCGACTCCTCGAAGGGGACAGGGACATTGATGCCCCAGAGGCTGTAGATCAAGGTCGGGATCGCCAGGATAATGGTGACAGACGTCAGGAATTTCATGATCTGCGAAAGACGGTTCGAGATGATGGAGGAGAAAGAGTCCATCATGCTCATCAGAATGTTGGTATAGATCTCCGCCATTTCGAGCGCCTGCTTATTTTCGATGATGACATCTTCCAGCAGGTCCTCATCCTCTTCATACATTTTGAGGAGCGAGTGCAGCGGACTGTTTCGAAGCCGCATCAGGCGCTCCATCACGTTTTCATTCGCATGCAGGGCGAAGTTGAAGTACGTCAAAGATTTCTGCAGCTCGAGCATACGGAAGAGCTCCTTGTTCTGCAAGGACTTTCTGACCTGCGTCTCGATGACATCGGTCTGCTTGTAGATCTGCTGCAGGAAATACAGGAAGGAAGAGGAGGCTTGCGAAAGGATCTGGAAAAGGAAGCGCGTCTTCTTGTACGTCTGGAAAGAAGTGAATGAGTTATTCAGGAATTTCTGAATGACTGTATTCGGCTCCAGACAGACCGTGATGAAGTACTGGCGCGTGATGAAGATGCCAAGCGGCAGTGCATCATACGCATCCGTCTCAAGGACGACAGGGGTATTCACGACGACGAAGATATAGTCGTCTTCAAGCTCGACATGAGAACGTTCTTCTCTATCGAGGGCGGTCTGGAGGGAATCAACGGGAATGCCCGTCAGCTCATTGATCCTGACCAGCTCCTCCAATGTCGGTGCCGCAGCATTGATCCAGGACCCTTTTTCCAGCTGTTCCAGCGGAACGGCGGACAGAACATGATTTTCATTGTGTTTGTATGCCTGTATCATGGCGACCCCCCTCTCTCCGGAAGCATCCGGTGACCGATCCTTGCTGCCCACGGTCTGCTGTGGGCTATCCTTACTAAATATAGTCAGAAAATCTTCCCCTGTCAATGAGAATCAATGGCAATCGGCAAATTTTACGTGGAATTGACGGGGAATCGCGGATTCAGAGAATGAGCGGCTGGGAAGTAGGAGCCTCGCTCCGCCTAAGCCTTCCCCATCGGGGAAGGGGGACCGCGTCAGCGGTGGATAGGGTGCTTTCGTAAACAGCTCACTTGTGCAAAAACGTTTTTCCATCTGCATCATCTGTCTTTCATACCGCCTGTGCCCTATCCGCCCCTTCGGGGCACCTTCCCCTCGAGGGGAAGGCTGACGATACGGGAATACCGTCATCTAAAATGCGGCGAAGCCGCCACCTGAACCCTTTGAACCTTCTGAACCTTCTGAACCCGCTGAACCCCGTAGTTTGAAAGCAGGGATGAGTGGTTTCGAGTGGCTGGTGACTACTTACCACCTTCGGGCATCGCCGTTTACAAAAATCGGCGCAAAGCGCCGCACCTCTTAGCCTTCCCCCTTGGGGAAGGGGGACCGCGTCAGCGGTGGATAGGGTGCTTTCGTAAACAGCTCACTTGTGCAAAAACGTTTTTCCATCTGCATCATCTGTCTTTCATGCCGCCTGTGCCCTATCCGCCCCTTCGGGGCACCTTCCCCTCGAGGGGAAGGCTGACGATACGGGAATACCGTCATCTAAAATGCGGCGAAGCCGCCACCTGAACCTTCTGAACCCCGTAGCTTGAAAGCAGGGATGAGTGGTTTCGAATGGCTGGTGACTACTTTCGGGCATCGCCCTTTATAAAAATTGACGCGAAGCGTCGCACCTCTTAGCCTTCCCCCTTGGGGAAGGGGGACCGCGTCAGCGGTGGATAGGGTGCTTTCGTAAACAGCTCACTTGTGCAAAAACGTTTTTCCATCTGCATCATCTGTCTTTCATGCCGCCTGTGCCCTATCCGCCCCTTCGGGGCACCTTCCCCGCAAGGGGAAGGCTGACGATACGGGAATACCCTCATCTAAAATACGGCGAAGCCGCCACCTGAACCTTCTGAACCCGTTGAACCCCGTAGCTTGAAAGCAGGGATGAGTGATTTCGAGTAGCTGGTGACTGCTTACCACCTTCGGGCATCGCTCTTTATAAAAATCGACGCGAAGCTATGCATAAAAATTCTTGCAAACGCTGATCCTGCGATTGAATCAGCGTTTCCTTAATACAGCACAGGTATCCAATACGCTTCATTTCCTGCGATGCGTTCATCGCTGAATCGGGCGTAGAGTGCGGAGGGCGTATCGCCCAGCATGAAGCAGGAGAGGGTCACATAGCCTTCCATGATGCCGACATCCGTTTTCGTGATGATCTTCTGCTGCGGGACGCAGCGCTGTACGAGATTCGAATCACTGTCCCGTGCCACCACATAGTCATCGCTGTCTATTTTCTTCCGGTAGATCTTCTCCCCACGGCCATTGATGATCTCGATCCCGCGCCCTTCACGGCCCCAGATGGGCTTTCGGATCCAAAGAGAATCCTCGGGCATATCTCCGAGCTTGAAATCACGCTGGAAATAGCTTTCCGGAAGGTAGGTGCGGATGATCTCCTTCTCCTTCTCCGTGAAGAAGGCGGGGCTCTTTTCCATCAGCGCATAGATGAGCGCCTGAAAACCCTTCGACTGCATGATGAGCGACTCCGGCGGATTCATCATATGGAATTTTCCCGCCTTGTACCCATCCATCAAAAGCTCTCCCAGAGAGGACGCATCCTGATCCGCCGTCTCTTCGATGAGGATCTCCATCGGATGCATGCGATAGAGGAAGGAGACGGTCCTCCCGTCAGGAAGTGCGAGGCTTCCGTCCTCCATCACCGCCAGATGGTAGAAGGACTCGAAGACGATGGTGTCTCGGAGCGAGGAATCGATCGCATCCTGCATCGCCTGCATAAGGAAGCGCGTCGTCCCGAGGTCCTCCACATAGTCATCGAAGCACGAAAACAGCATCGGATGCGCGAGCAGCTCCTCGCGGCTCTTTCCGCCTGAGCAGCGAAGGAAAATATCCTTCATCCAGCTCCGCAAACGATCCCACTCGCCTTCATTCGGATCCTCTTTGAAGAAATACCGCGCCGCGACACCATTCGCATAGTAGGCCTCGATCTCCGCACATGGCGTGTCTGCATTGATCTCCACCATCTGGATCCGCCCCGACTGATCCATCACATAGTCAAAGCGCGAGAGCCAGCTCGGAAGATCCTTCATCGCATTGCCTTCGTGGAGGTACCTTCGCATCTTCTTCGGGATCTCCATCTCATCGAAAAATTCATCGCTCTGCGACTGAAAACGCCGGACGGCCTTCGCGAAGATCGCATAGAGCGCCGCGCTCACCCGCCGGAGGAGATCCGCCTGTTTCTTCTCGATCACGAGCGGCAGATGCGTCGGATAGCGGAAGGGATAGCCCGGATACTCGACATAGGGAAATATCGTCCGATCAATGTCATCCATGTACGTTTTTTCCATCAGGAGGCACCTCCGCTTCTCACGCCCGCACCGCCAAAGCCGGTCTTGCCGCCGGCCGGCGCACTGACAGAGGTCTTGCCCGCGGGCGGCTGCCCCTGCTTCACCGCCGTCCCCGCCGCCGTCCCAGCGGCCGCACCCGGCTGCTGGGTCTGCGTGTACGCCGGACGCTTGTCATTTAATACATTGCCCGTATTCCTGTCATAATGCCCCTGATAGCCGCCGATGCCATGAAAGAGGAAGTAGCTCATCAGCATCATCGGAAGGAGCGAGGACATCCCGGAAACATAGTTCAAGTTATCATTCTCATCACGGCGGAATGTGACCTCGTCCCCATTATCATACTTCGCCGTCTCTGTGCCATCCTCATTCTTGATGAGATGGTACGTGCGGCCATTCTCATCCGTCAGCGCCTCCCCCTTCGGCGCCTCCTGGCCGCAGCCCGCCAGCATGAGCGGCGCACTGACTGCCGTAAAAGCCGCAAGGATCGCAGCCGTCTTCGAACTGATATGGATCATGATGGATCCTCCTTCTTTGGGTACAATCATTTATTTATATTATAGCATAAAAATAGCACGCCTCAGCCAGCTTCGCCGATCTGCCAAGCACTGCCGCCGCCCCTTTGATCCCACGCAAAAAAGAGCCGTGATCTCTCACGACTCTTTCTCTTATACCGGCCGCTTATTCGTCGGCAAGTTCACTGGTGACGACGCGGCGCAGGCCCTGAAGAGCGTGGGACTGCAGTCCCGCTGCCGCATGACCGGCATCCAAGAGCTGCTGATCCGTGGCATCCAGCTTCAGCTGGTTGAAATTGATATTTTTCACGGCCGCCTTGCCGTCAGCTTTGGTTCCGTTTTCGACACGGACCTGAAGTACGAGATCGGTCATTTTTGCTTTTGCAGTCATAGAGATGGTTTCCTTTCTTCCTTTTTCAAATATTTACATGCCATACCATAGGGAAGGTTGATGGGTTCGGGCGTTACCGCGAGAAGTTTGAAAGCAGGGATGAGTAGCCAGATATTAGTGGCTAGGGATCAGGGGTGCCGAGTGACTAGTGACTTGAATACTACCTTCGGGCATCGCCCCGTTTCGTCATCCTGAGCGGCGAGAAACGTCGTATGTGAGATAACGAATGCCAGAACAGTTGCGACCTGAGCCCTCGATCTCGGCGAAGCCGCCACCTTCCTTCCTCATTCCTCACTCCTCATTCGAGCGAGACTTTCATCCCCCATCAAAGGGCAGCACGCCCCGAGGGGCTAACCCTGAACCCGCTCCCCTGTTTCCTTTATTTCACTTCTTCGGTGGTGGTGGTGACGACGGTGGCTTTTTCAAATCCGGTCACGGTCTCCCCGGAGGACGGAGAGAGGACGACCTGCAGCTTTTCCGCCGCTGTTCTGCATTCCTCCAGCGTAAGACCCTCCTTGGGATCTGTGAGAGAGACCGTCATGGCTTTGCCGGAGGTGTTGAAAACGAGATTCAGTTTTTTCATAGCATTTCTTCCTTTCTGTAAGAATGAACATTTCGAAGGTCGCCGGCCGGCTCATTAGCCCTTCTGTCTATATAGTGTGTTTCAGGGATGGAAATATTGTCGTTTCTTCGAAAATAAAAAAAGGGGCTGTGAAGAAATGAATCCTCATTTCTTCACAGCCCCTTTTTATTTTGCTTTCATTTGGTTCAAGGTTCAGGGTTCAGGTGGCGGCTTCGCCGCCTTTTTTTAGAAGATGGTATTCTCGTATCGCAGCCTTCCCCTCTAGGGGAAGGTACCCGAAAGGGGCGGATAGGGTGACTATGGCATGAAAGACAGCTGGGATAAGATTTCCCGGTCACTCCTATGAGAGCTGCAAGTCCCCGCGGCAGATTAAACGCGAAAATGAGATGATCGTTATTTCACAGCCCCTAAAAGGGAGCCAGGGATGTCCCGAGCATCTTTTCTGCCTGCTGCATCGGGCGATGCACGCATCCCTCCTGCTACCGGTTCTTCTCCTCCCAGAGCATCTGATTGTACTGCTGCTGATAGTACTCTGATCTCTTCTTATCCGCCCAAAAATCGCGGTCACTTTGGATCGCAAGCATTTCATCCACCATATCCTCTGCGCGCTCCGGGGCGACGTGGGTGAGGTAGGCGATCATGCGCGTGATGGTCTTCTCCGTACCCAGCTCGGCTGCCATCAATGCGCCAAGCTCGGCAGGATAGCCGCGGCGGACGGTAAGTGTGATGAGTTCGTCCTTCAATCGTTCCAGCTGTGTCATGAGGGCTCCTTTCATAGCGATCTTTTGCCTTTATTATATCAGAAAAAGGAAGAACGGAGGAAAGTGGCAGATCTCTCGTCTTGTCGGCCCTGCCCCTTGAGCCCTCTCTCCTCATTTGTGGTATCATAAGTACAAAAGAAAGGAGTGACCACGATGGAAGACGTGACAGACCTTTTGAACCGCATCAAAAACCAGATCGGCGGAGAGGAGAGCCTCTCGGACGAGGAGCTGAACCGCCAGCTGAATGCGATCTACAGCATCTATGCCGCCGCAATGGGGCCCGAGCAGCTGATCGTGCAGGCGAGCCGATTCAATGCCGTGAAATATATTCATGACGAAAATCCCAAGAGCCGTCTCATCGGCATGGAGCGCCTCATTCTGGAAAGCCGCGACTACCATCGCCAGCCGACAGATGAAGAGATCCCTGCCATTCTGGACAAGCTGGAGGACAAGGTCGCAGACATCCTCTCCCGTCAGGCCGTCGAGCGCTCGCTCGAGAAAAAGATCGAAGACCGCCTTGAAGAGCGGCACAAGGAGTACATCGAAGAGGTCCGCCGTGAAATCATCGAAGAGGAGACAGGCAGCACAGAGACCGCCGAGAGCAAGCGCAAGCTGGAAAAGCTGGCCGCGATGGAAAAAGTCAGCCTCACTGCGACGATCCTTCAGGTCGTCCGCCCGCAATCGCTTTCTGAGATCATCGGACAGGACCAGGCCGTGGAAGCACTCGCCTCCCGCATCTCCTCGCCCTATCCGCAGCACCTTCTGCTGTACGGCCCGCCCGGCGTCGGCAAGACCACCGCAGCGCGCCTTGTACTCGAAGAGGCAAAGAAAAAGCCGTACACCGTCTTTCTAAAAGACGCTCCCTTTATCGAGTGTGACGGCACGACACTGCGCTGGGACAGCCGCGACATGACGAACCCCTTGATCGGCTCCGTGCATGACCCGCTGTATCAGGGCGCGCGGCAAGAGCTCGCCGATGAAGGCATCCCCGAGCCGAAGCCCGGCCTCGTCACGGACGCCCATGGCGGCATCCTCTTCATCGATGAGATCGGTGAACTGGACCCCATCCTCCTAAACAAACTGCTGAAGGTACTCGAAGACAAGCGTGTCCACTTCGACTCCGCCTACTACGACGAAGAAGACCCGCAGATCCCAGCCTACATCAAGCAGCTCTTCGAAAAAGGCGCGCCCGCCGATTTCATCCTGATCGGTGCTACGACAAGAGCGCCCGAGGAGATCAACCCCGCCATCCGCTCACGCTGCGGCGAGATCTTCTTCGCGCCCTTAGAGCCCGCGCACATCATCACCATCGTAAAGCGCGCCGCCGAAAGGCTCGGCGCTCGCCTCGAAGCCGGCGTCCCCGAGCTCATCAGCCGCTACACCATGGAAGGCCGCAAAGCCGTGAACCTTCTCGCCGATGCCTACGGCCTTGCCATTTACGAATCCGGCAAAGCAGAGCGCATCACCATCACCAAAGCCATCATGGAGCGCACCGCGCAGGCGAGCCGACTCAGCCCCTGCCTTCAGCAAGAGGCATCGGACACGCCGAAGATCGGACACATCTACGGCCTTGGCGTCATCGGCTCCTGGGGCAGCACGATAGAGATCGAAGCCGCCGCCTTTCCCGCCGCTGAGCCCGGCAAGGGGAGCCTCCGCTTCAATGACACCGCCGGCTCCATGGCGAAGGACTCCGTCACCGCCTCGGCCGCCGTCGTCCGCCAGCTGACCGACAAGCGCCTTTCCGACTACGACCTCCACATCAATGTCATCGGCGGAGGAAATATCGACGGCCCATCCGCCGGCTGCGCCATCACCTGCGCCATCCTCTCGGCCATTGAAAAGAAGCCTCTCCGTCAGGACATCGCCATCACCGGTGAGATCGCGCTCTCCGGCGAGGTGAAGCCCGTCGGCGGCATCCACGAGAAAGCCTTCGGCGCCCGCCAAGCCGGCATGAAGGCCATGATCCTCCCCGAGAAAAACAAGAGCGACATCGACGCGGGGACCGCGGGGATCGAAATTCATCCCGTATCGAATATACAGGAAATGTGGAGTTTAGTGACTAGTGACTAGGGACTGGAAACTCAAATACCTCCTGCGAGACTATCCCTTTCCCTCGCATCGTCATCCCGAGCGGAGCCGAGGGATCCTTATTGCACTGCGGTATGCACCACACATCCCCCTGTACGGAAACGACACCTTGGCGGTGCCTGTTTCTGTTTTTTCATACCTCGCCCATCGGTCTGCAAAGAAGATTTCTCGACTTCGCTCGAAATGACGCTACGCCAAGGACGACACACCCACGAGCTTGCCCCGAACCAACAACTTTCAACCAACAATCATTACCAAAGGAGCATCTATCATGATCGAAAAACAGGAAAAGAAAATCATCGAACACGCCAACGGCGGCAAAGGCCACCTCATCTTGGAGCCCATCGCAGGGCCGGACATTTTGAAAGACAAGTGCCGCCTCTATGTGAAAGCCACCCTTGAGAAGGGCTGCTCCATGGGCATCCACCAGCACAAGGGCGACGGTGAGATCTACTACATCCTCTCAGGCAAAGGCCTCTACACCGACAACGACACCACCTACGAAATGAAACCGGGCGATGCCGCCTTCTGCAAAAATGGCGACCGCCACGGCATCGAAAACATCGGTGACGAAGACCTCGTCTTCATGGGACTTATCATTTACGATAAGTGATGTAAGTAACTAGTGACTGGGGATTAGTGGCTAGGGATTAGTGACTTGAATCCCACTTTCGGGCATCGCCCTTTATAAAAATTGACGCGGGGCACCTTCCCCTCGAGGGGAAGGCTGACGATACGAGGATACCGTCATCTAAATTGCCGCGAAGCCGCCACCTCAGCCTTAAGTGAAGTGGTAAACTAAAATTGGACACAGAGGGGGTAATCTTTAGACATACAGTGT
>OCPW01000323.1_pt1 | contig 36943 bp, 29 predicted proteins | sample 1538761 | NCBI WGS metagenome assembly OCPW01 (sample SAMN04571724, study PRJEB22368) | human gut metagenome | biome: human gut; material: stool | host: Homo sapiens | place: Luxembourg | collected 2012-09-20
AGAGGTGGAATTACTTTTTTATCCTCAGAAAAATATTAAAAAGAAGGATATTCCACTTCCAGATTTCCAGTACTACTATGATAGGATTCATGCCCCAAACAGTCGAGTAAATATCTCTTACTGCTAATGTTTATGAAATGTTCTGTGAACAGAGAAAAATCTGGCTTTCGATGAAAAAAGATCCGGATTTTGAAGTTGATGGGTATAAGAATTTTATCTTTTTATCAAAAACAACAGGGAGAAATCTGTATCCTGTTAACATCAGGAAAACTCTACAACGAATAGTTAATATGAATGATACCAGAGAAATACAGCTTCCCAATATTTCGCCACACATATTACGCCACACGACATGTACAAGATATGCAGAAGCAGGAATGGATATCAAAACCAATCAGTATTTGCTCGGACAAAGTGATGTAAAAACGACAATAAAAGTATACAACCATGTAGATATGGAAAGAACAAAACGTGAGCTTGCGCGGGTTGAAAAATGGGAAAAAGATAATGCCGATGGTTACACCAAAATTTACACCAATTTGCAGTAATCATATAAAGAGTAGTGTGGATTTATGTGGATATTACACAAAATCATTGTGAAAAACAGCTAAAAAATATACTTGTATGCAGACTTATAATGAGTTATAATGAACAAGAATTTAAGGATAATTCTTCGGGGCGGGGTGTGATTCCCCACCGGCGGTATAGTCCGCGACCCATGGAAACATGGCTGAACCGGTGTGATTCCGGTACCGACAGTATAGTCTGGATGAGAGAAGAGTGCAGCGTGTGTAAGCGTAAAACATAGATTTTCTGATTTTATATCAGGAAAGAAAAAGCACAGAGAGAACACCCCGGAAAGGATTTACTTTCCGGGGTTTTTTTACGCGAGCAACGAGCCAAAGTCCGTGCCTGCACGAGACCTTGTCGACTGCCGCGATAACTTGAGAAACGCGCGAAGCGTGTTTCTCATAGTTTTGTGTCAGGCTGCAGAAACCGGGAATTTCCTTTTGAGAAAGAAAGGAGATTGAAGAAAATGAACAACACAACAACAAAAGCAGCAGAGACTGTGAAAAAGGCCGGAACTACGAGAAATACAGGTGTCAGAACCATGGTGCAGATTGCCATGCTGGCGGCCGTAGCTACTGTTTTGATGCTCTGGGAGGTACCGCTTCCGTTTATTGCACCGAGTTTTTATAAGATGGATCTGAGTGAAGTGCCGATCATGATCGGGGCGTTTGCGATGGGACCGCTGGCAGCGGCAGTGATCGAACTGATCAAGATTCTGCTGAACTTTGTCCTGAACGGAACAACGACCGCAGGTGTGGGAGAACTTGGTAACTTTATCATGGGATGCGCACTGGTTATGCCGGCCGGCTTTATTTATAAACAGGCAAAAACAAAGAAACATGCAATCATCGGTATGGCAACCGGAATCGTATGCATGGCAGTGGCCAGTGCTCTGGTGAATGGTCTGTTACTGCTTCCTGCTTACGGAAAAGCATTTGGTATGCCGGTGGATACCTTTGTGGAGATGGGAGCAGCCATCATTCCGGCGATCCACAGTCTGACAACGTTCTGCCTTTTCAGCGTTGCACCGTTTAATATTATAAAAGGTATTGTAGTTTCTCTGATAACTCTGGTATTATATAAACATATCAGCCGGTTGTTAAAAGGCTCTCAGGCATAATTGATCCGTCCTGTACAAGGAGCCTCCGACCGGGGTGGGAGGAATACCAGATGGGAAAAATCAATAAAGTAAACAAACAGACAACCAATCCATATCTGAATCTCTATGATCTGGATGTCGTGAATAAAGTAGGACGGGAAGGACACTATTATGTGGCATCCCGGGCGAAGACTGAGGATGACCTGAAACTGAGCCATGCAGAAAATAATGATCCGGACGGTGTGGCCATCTACAGTCTCTACGGAGAAAAGAAAGACAGGGTAGTACTGATTCGACAGTTCCGTTATCCGCTGGGTGGTTATGTGTATGAACTGCCGGCCGGACTGGTGGATCCGGGAGAGAATTATCACACCGCAGCGATCCGGGAACTGAAAGAAGAGACCGGACTGAAGCTGGAGCCGATCGTGGTGGATGACATATATCAGAAGCCTTATTATACATCCGTCGGTATGACAGATGAGTGCTGCGGAACAGTTTACGGATATGCTTCCGGTGAGATCAGTAAAAAATACATGGAAGACAGCGAAGAAATTGAAGTGGTTCTGGCAGACCGGAAGGAAGTGGCACGGATCATGAAAGAAGAACGGGTAGCGCTTCTGTGCGCCTATATGATGATGCACTTTCTTCACGATGAAGAACCCTTTGCGTTCTTACATGCCAAAGAAAAATAAATCCGTACCAGGTGCATAAAGCGGGTCAGTAATATTCACGAAAAAGAGACAGAGGAGAAAAAATATTATGGAATACTGGGATATCTACGATGAAAAGAAACAGAAAACCGGCCGTACGATGAAGCGAAACGACTGGAACATGAAACCGGATGAATACCATCTGACGGTGCTTGGTGTGCTGAAACGTCCGGATGGCCGCTATCTGATCACCCAGAGAAAGCTGGACAAAGAATGGGGTGCCGGCTGGTGGGAAGTACCGGGAGGCGGAGTCAACGCGGGAGAAGATTCCAGGGACGCAGTGATCCGCGAGATCCGCGAGGAGACCGGAATTGATGTGAGCCAGGCTGCAGGCGGCTACGCATCTTCCTATAAACGGGTGAATCCGGAGGAAAAAAACAACTATTTTGTGGATATCTACAAATTTATTCTGGACTTTGTGGATAACGATGTGAAAGTACAGCCGGAGGAAGTGGAAGGCTTTAAGATCGCCACACTCGAAGAGATCCGGGCATTTGCCCAGGAAGGGATTTTCCTGCATTATGACAGTATGAAAGAAGTATTCGATTAGAGCGTATTTGAGAAAATATAAGAAGCAGTTATTTCTGTACATCAGTAAGTGTACAGAAATAACTGCTTTTTCACTTTACCGGAAACTGCTTTTCTGTAAAGTAAAAACACTCTGTGAGGATGCGCACTGCGGCGTATAAGGCAGATGTCGCAGGCGCGGGAATGTGGCAAGACACATTCTTTGTTTCTTGCAGGAAAGAACGAACTGTCATCCTGCACAGAAAACAGCTCATGAAGATGGACATGATGGTATCCGGAGGACAGAATCGGTGATGTTGGTAAATACATACAAAAAACAAAGATGAAAATTATGCTTTTTGGCAATGGATTTTTCAGGAAAAAAGATATAAACTCAACTTATGATTAAGATACAATCAAAAGTAAAAAACGAAACTCAATGTATCCACAGAAGAAAAAGATTCATGTGGATAACAGATAACAGAAAAAAGAAAGAGGAGGATATTTACCATGAAATTAACACTGGATGGAATCAAAGATCGTCAGGCATGGGAAAAAGCAGGTATCAAACTGCCGGGGTACGATGTGGAAGCAGTATCGAAGAAAGCAAAAGAAGCACCGGGATGGGTACATTTTGGAATCGGAAACATTTTCCGTGTTTTCATCGGTGGAATTGCAGACGGACTTCTGGAAGAAGGTGTCCTGGATCGAGGCATTACCTGTGTGGAGACCTTTGATTACGATGTGATAGATAAGATCTATAAACCTTATGACAATCTGAGTCTGAGCGTGATCCTGCACGGTGACGGAACCAGAGAATACAAAGTTATGGGAGCACTGGCAGAGGCGGTAAAAGCACAGTCATCCGATCCGGAACAGTGGAACCGTCTGAAGGAAATCTTCAAAGCAAAATCCTTGCAGCTGGTTTCTTTCACGATCACAGAAAAAGGCTATGCCCTGCAGAAAGCAGACGGCAGCTGGTTCCCGTTTGTGGAAGCAGATATCAACAACGGTCCGGACAGAGCCACCGGAGCAATGGCGGTTCTGACAGCGATGTTGTATGAACGTTATAAAGCAGGAAAATATCCGATCGCTCTGGTTTCCATGGACAACTGTTCCCGAAACGGTGCGAAACTGCGTGAGTCTGTACTGACCATGACGGAAGAATGGAAGAAACACGGTTTTGTGGATCAGGATTTTGCGGATTATGTGAGTGACGAGAGTATCGTTGCATTTCCATGGACGATGATCGATAAGATCACACCACGGCCGAGTGAGCAGATCGCTGCAGACCTGGAAGCGATGGGCGTGGAACAGATGCAGCCGGTGATCACCGGAAAGAAGACCTATATTGCTCCGTTTGTCAATGCAGAGAAACCACAGTATCTGGTCATTGAAGACAGCTTCCCGAACGGTCGCCCGGCACTGGAAAAGGGATTTGGCGTATATATGGCGGACAGAGAAACCGTGAATCTGTCTGAACGCATGAAAGTGACAGTATGTCTGAATCCGGTACATTCTGCCACCGGTCCGCTGGGTGTGGTACAGGGATATGAACTGTTTGCGCATATGTTAAATACAAACGAAGACATGATGAAGATGGCACGGATGATCGCCTACGACGAAGGCCTTCCAGTCGTTCCGAACCCGGGCATCCTTTCCCCGCAGGCATTTGTGGATGAACTGTTTCATGACCGGTTCCCGAATGAATATCTGGGTGATACCAACATGCGTCTGTCAGTAGATGTATCTCAGATGGTTGGTATCCGCTTTGGTGAAACCATCAAGGCTTATGTAAAGAAATTCGGAGATGCTTCCCGTCTGACTGCTATTCCCCTTGGAATAGCCGGCTGGCTGCGCTACATGCTGGGTGTAGACGACAAAGGAAATACATATGAGCTTGCTCCGGATCCTATGAACGAAGAGATTCAGGAACAGTTCAAAGATATCGTGGTTGGAAAACCAGAGACTTTTACGAATCAGCTGAAATCGATTCTTTCCAACGAAAGACTGTTTTTCACAGACCTGTATAAAGACGGTGTGGGAGAAAAAATTGAGACCATGTTCCGTGAGATGCTTGCGGGACCGGGAGCCGTGAAAGCTACGATCCATAAATATGTAAACCAATAAAATAATGAAAAAGAGAAAAGGACTGCTGTTCGGTAGGATATTATTCTGCCGGCAGCAGTCTTTTTGATTGCATTACATACCAATAATTGGTCCGGTGGATCAATTTTGATTTACACGGGCAATGAGTCAAAGTCCGTGCCTACACGAAAAACTCGCGGAGAGTGTTTCTCATAGTTCAAGCTGTGTGGATAGGACATCCGGGGAAAAAGTAAACGGGAAAAAGCTGCTTCCATATATTATAGTAGAATGAAAAATCATCAGGAACGGAACATGAATAATCAGAAAACCGGCAACACTTTAAATCTTGCTCTCGATGCCACATCCAGGGAACGGGAAGCATCGATGAATCTGAACGCAGGGTATGAAAAAGACACACAGAGGTGGAAGCTGATCATTCGTTACTTCGGGGCGGCATCGGAGCTTGAGACGGATGAGATTGTTATTACACCCCTTCTTGGAAATTATGGAATTGCAGATATTCCACAGGATCGGATCGAAGGGTTTGCACAGAATCCGGCGGTAGAGTATATCGAAGCACCGAAGAGATTATATTTTGCTGTATATGAAGGCAGGCAGACTTCCTGTGTGAATCCGGTCCAGAATCAGTCGCCGTATCTGTTTGGTAAAGGGATTCTGATTGCCTGTATCGATTCGGGCGTGGATTATACGCATCCGGACTTTCGGAACGAGGATGGATCCACACGAATCCTGCGGCTGTGGGATCAGTCGATCCCGGGCAATCCCCCAAAAGGGTATCGGATCGGCAGTGAGTACACACAGGAGCAGATCAATCGGGCACTGGAAGCAAATACGATGGCAGAAAGAGAGGCGCTGGTTCCAAGCATAGATACGAGTGGTCACGGGACGGCTGTACTGGGGATCGCAGCGGGAAATGGAAGAGAAAGTCAGGGAACGGAGCGTGGCGTAGCGCCGGAGAGCAGTCTGCTGGTGGTGAAGCTGGGGATCCGGGATCCGAATGGATTCCCCAGAACCACAGAACTGATGCAGGGGGTGGACTATGCGATCCGCACCGCACAGGAGCTTCAGATGCCGGTGGTGATCAATCTGAGCTTCGGAAACAGTTATGGAGCACATAACGGAACCTCTCTGGTGGAAACGTATCTGAATCAGGCGGTTGGGTATGGTCGTGTGACACTCTGTGTGGGAACCGGTAATGAAGGAAATCAGGCAGGGCATATTGCGGGCCGCGTACGACAGGGAGAAAATTATGAGGCAGAACTGGGGATCGGAACTTATGAACCGGCTATGAACCTGCAGATCTGGAAAAACTATCAGGACCAGATGGAGATTTCCCTGGTACATCCGGACGGAACGATTATCGGTCCGCTGGAACAGACGCTGGGAACACAGAGATACCGGCATGCCGGAACACAGCTTCTGATTTATTATGGAAAACCGTCTCCTTACAGCACTTCGCAGGAAATCTACATCGATTTTCTTCCCACAGAAAGTTATATTGACAGCGGCATCTGGCGTATACGTCTGATTCCGCGCCGTATCCTGCAGGGAGAATTCTCCATGTGGCTTCCCGGTGGAAAAACAGTAGGGGAAGCCACCCCGGAAACCACACTTACGATTCCCTCCACCGCGCTGTCTGCCATCTCCGTAGCAGCCTACGATTCCCGCCGCCAGTCTTACGCCGATTTCTCCGGCCGCGGTTACACCCGCCTCCCTGTTCAGATCAAACCGGACCTTGCCGCTCCGGGCGTCGATATACGTGCACCACGTCCGGGCGGTGGTTATCAGACGGTCACGGGAACCTCCTTTGCAACCCCCTTTGTCAGCGGAGCGGCAGCACTTCTGATGGAATGGGGGATTGTGCGGGGAAATGACCTGTATCTGTATGGGGAGAAGGTGAAGAGCTATCTGATCAACGGAGCAAAACAGCCGCCCGGGGAGACGGAGTGGCCGAATGCGAGAGTGGGATGGGGAGCACTTTGTATAGCTCAGAGCATTCCAAAATGAGTTATACTGCATAGAGATTGATTTCATAAAAAAATATATCGTATGATGCAATTGTAATTTGAACGAGATATATACGGAGGAATATGCATGGAAAATGAAATAGTATTATTTGAAACAGAAGATCATGAAGTCAAGTCACATGTTCCAGTGGAAAATAATACAGTATGGCTGAACAGAAAGCAACTGGCAGAATTGTTTGGCAGAGATGTTAAGACGATAGGAAAGCATATTAATAATGCTTTAAAGGAAGAGTTGGATAATTCAGTTGTCGCAAATTTTGCGACAACTGCTTCTGATGGAAAAGTATATCAGGTAGAGCATTATAATCTTGATATGATTATATCAGTAGGATATCGGGTAAAATCTCGCAGAGGCGTAGAATTCCGAAGATGGGCAAATGATATTTTAAAACAATATATTCTTAATGGTTGCGCAATAAATGAAAAGCGTTTAATTGCCCTGAAGAAAACGGTAGGCATACAGACTAAAATGTTAGCGTGTACATTGGAAGTTGAAGAAGAGGATATATTGAAGGCAGTAAGCCTTGAATGATTGATTTTTGAAGGAGGGATTGTTATAATTATTTTTATAAAAATGTAAAAGAGAGATTGAAAAGGGTGAAATGTAACAATGGATAGGATATTGATGTTTGACCATAATATTAAAGATATAGGGTTGTATACACGACCATCAACTCAGGGAGAAGAGTTAGATTTGGTTGAAGATTTTATTGAATATTATATTTATAACTTTTTAAAAACCAATAAAACAAGTAATTTGGCTGTATTTGTGGAACCTAAAGTTGCATCTGGTTTTCCTGACATTGTATTTGCAGCATATTCACCTAAAATATTGGAGAATTGGTCAGAAGAAAGAGAAAATTTGGAAACTAACGATTTAAAAGTGTTATCTCAGTTATTGATGACAAAAGGTAGCACTGGAAGTGAATTAATAACAAGACTTAAAATGCCAGAAAAAGATACAATTCAAGCCATAGAAAAATTATTAGACGCACATATGATCATACGTGAGCAGGGGTTATGGAAGCCCGTAGATATCAAAAAGATATATAATATAAGAAAACTAATTTCAGTAGAGGCTAAAATGACGGATATAAAGAAAGTTGCTGAACAGTCACTTATCAATACATGGTTTGCTTCTCAATCATATGCATTGACAAATACTTCAAATCCGCAAAGTAGCACGATTAAGAAGTTTGAAAGACAAGGTACAGGTTTGTATTGCAAGAAGAGAAGTTTTAGAAAAATTGTAGAAGCGAAAAAGTTAGCATCGCCGTCAAGTTACCAGTCTTTACAGTTTAATGAATGGATTGGAAGAACTGTTGCACATTTAAGTTAGGAGAAATGAGAGATGAGAAAATTTCAAGAAATGTGTCAAGAAGAATTTGGAAAAATTGAATTGATGGCACGTGGTGGACAGAAGATTGTGTTTGATGGAGTTCATAATTCATATGGAGAAACTGTTATTAAATTATATTTTCAGCTTAATGATCCAAGGTCTATTAGGGAAATTCAAATAGAAAAAGGTTTGAGTTTATCCATGGTTCCAAAAATATATGAAACGGGGATCATAGAGTATGAAGGAACAGAAACATTATATATTATTGAACAAAAAGTAAAAGGAACAGAGTTGCGAAAAGTGCTTGAAAGTGGTAGGAGATTTTCTTTAGAAGAAGCAGTGATATTCTTGGAACAGGGGTTGGAATTTATTTCTTGCATAGAGAATAAAGGTATTGTGCATAGAGATATTAAACCAGAGAATATTATACGAGCAGATGACGGAAAGATATTTTTTCTGGATTTCGGAATTGCAAGGGTATTAGGAGCAGATTCTTTGACAAGGACAGGCGCGATGATGGGACCGCATACACCTGGATATGCGGCACCTGAGCAATTTAATAATTTAAAAAGGGAAATTGATTCTCGTGCAGATATTTTTTCGTTAGGAGTTGTTACTTATGAATGTATTACAGGAAAAAATCCATTTAGAGAAGGATCTATAAATGCACTTGAAGTTTTACAAAAGACAGAAACTATTACGCCTGTACAGTATTCGATTAAAGGGGATACTCAAAGTCAGTTTATGGCATTATTAGGTGCAATGATGGGAAAATATCCATCTAGAAGACCTAGAACTGCTAAGCAAGCAATGGATTGGTTAAAAGTAGCTAAGAATACATTTGTTTATGAATAGAAGAGGTTGAAGAATGGAACTTTTTATACAAATGGGACATAATATGCAAACATTATCTCTAGAGCACTTAGAAGAGTTTGAGGGTGGAACGATTATTATTAGCCCTATGAATATTTTGCCAAATAAGATAAAAGGCTATGCAACTAATGTGCATAAGAAAAAAGGAAAGATACTTGTTGATCCACAATTATATTATCCAAGACAATATCAAAAAAAATTATCACAGTATGCATATTGGCCACAGAGTGATATTACATCATTAGAAATGGGACAATTTGATACAGTAGTAGAAGAATTATCAAAATTAAATAGTGAAGTTAAGGCAGAGGCATTTCTGTTACCTTCTATTACAGCCAAAAAGATAGATGAACTATGGAATAAAATACAGAAACTAATAATAGAAAGTGCGAAAAAATATGCACCTAATATGAAATATATACACACGATTTCATTGGGAAGTGATGTACTCAATGATGAAGGACAGATTGAACGGGTAATAGAATATGCTGAAGAATGGGATGTAGAAGGTGTATATATTGTATGTGAGCATCCTGAACGATATTATTTAGTGGATCGACCATTGTGGGTATCTAATATTATGTCATTAGTGGCAGGGATTAAGAGACAGCGGAAGATGACGATTGTAGGCTATGCAAGTCATCAATTATTATGTATGGCATTAGCAAAATGTGATGCAATTGCATCGGGGAATTTTCTGAATTTAAGATGGTTTCAACCAGAACATTTTGAAACAATTGATGACAAACAACCTAGCCGTCGAGCAGTATGGTATTATTGTCCACAAGCCTTATCAGAGTATAAAATTCCTTTTTTAGACATTGCAAAACGTATGGAACTGCTGAATAGAATTGAACCTCCTGTAACTATGAAAAACAAATATAGTGAAATGTTGTTCAATGGAAGTTTACCGTCATCAACCGGTTTTGGAGAAAAAGAAGCATTTAGACATTACCTTTATTGCCTTCATAAACAATGTCAAAATAGTGTTTTAGAAACTTATGAGGAAACAAAAAATTTGCATCTTTTAATGTTAGAAACAGCCGAACAGTTATTATCTGGTTTAGGGGAAAAGGGAATTAAAGGTCAAGATCGAGATTTTACTGAAATTTTGGATGTAAATAGAGCAGCTATTTCAGCTTTTGACATGGCTTATCATTTTCCACTCTCTCAAGAATGGAAAGATTTATAGAAAGTATTATGCAGAGAGGGATTAGCTGTAGCAATGACGTAACATCCTCGGGAACCCTATGTACAGCACAAAGTCTCCCTGAAATATAAAAAACCCGATCCCCCGGACCAGTACAGACAAAGTTCCGGTGGATCGTTTTACTATATCAGTGAATCTGTTGGCCCACTGTCTTTGCACTTTTCCGGTTCAGCCAGAGGAAGAAACCGATGTTCAGACAGATACCGACTGCTGTGGACACCGGAGCTGCAAGACCGATTTTGGTCAGGCTGGCATTCGGCTGGATACTCATATAATAAGAGATGGGGAGCCGGATCAGAAGCGTCTGAATCAGTCCCTGGCACATCACCCAGAAGGTTTTGTCATTTCCGTTAAAATATCCGATCATACTGAACAGCACGACAGTAAGCAGCGTCTCCGGGGCAAATCCTTTCAGGTAGGCGTAGGCGTTCCGGATAACGGAACTTTCGGCAGTGAAGAAACCGGAGAGAACATCGCCCTTTAACAGCACGAGAGCGAAGACAAAACAACCGAAAAACAACCCCACACCGATACCGGTAAACATGGATTGTCTGGCGCGCTTCTGATTGCCGGCCCCCACGTTCTGAGAAACGAAAGACGCCATGGACTGCATCAGAGAGCTTGGGATCAGCATGGCAAAGTTCACGATCTTACAGGCGACCCCGTAACCGGAGGAAGCTTCGAGTCCCAGACGGTTCACAAAGGCACACAGAGCCAGAAAAGAAAGCTGCGTCAGACACTCCTGCAAAGCCAGAGGAAGACCGATGGTAAAGAACTTTCCACACTGATCGTTCAGACGGAAATCAGACCTGCAGATCTTAAACGGCAGCTTCTTCTTTATCAGAAGAATAACAGCACACACCACACTGACAGCCTGTGCAAAACGGTGGCAAGGGCTGCTCCGGCAGCATCCGGATGGAATCCGGCAACGAGGATCAGATCACCGCCGATATTGACGATACAGGAAACAAGAACAAACAGCAGCGATAATTATATAGAGACAGTAAAAAAATATTAAGAGATTATGCATGCAAAACAGAAAACAGATTCGATATTGCTAACATTGCAGTTTCCGGTAAAATCAGGTAGAATAGAGCACAGAAACATAAATCATATATGGGGTAAACATGGATGAAGAAAAGAGAAAAACGAGTAGCCTATATCCTTCGGGCAGGGATGACGGTACTCACGATAATACTGATTATTTTGTTTTTCGGTATCATGTCGCTGGTCAGTGACCTTCAGGGAACGGCAAGGGTCGTAAACTATGCCGGACTGGTTCGCGGAGAAACCCAGCGGGTGATCAAACTGGAAATGTCAAAGGAGCCGGATGACGAGATGATAGCGACTGTGGAAGCGATCATCAACGGACTTCGTTTCGGAAGTGACGAACTGGACCTGGTACGGCTGGAGGATACAGAATTCCAGGGAAAAATGGATGAACTTGCAGCTTACTTTACGGAATTAAAAGAAGAAATCTCGAAAGTACGGCAAAAAGGCTATGAACAGACAGCAATAATCGGCATGAGCGAGAATTTTTTCCGGATGTGTGATGAGGTAACCGGGATAGCGGAACGATATTCACAAAAAAGAGCGACTGCATTGAATCATCTTGAAAAGATTGTAGTTTCAGATATTGTCTGCCTGGTACTTCTGATCGGTGTGGAACTGCTTCGGGCACTTCGCTGTGCGGCACAAAACAGGATCCTGCGAAAGAAAATCTATCTGGATGAATCCACAGGGCTGCCGAACAAAAACAAATGCGAAGAGATCCTGAGCGATCCCACCCCTCTCGGAGAAGAAGAGAGTACAGCCGTCTGTGTGTTTGATCTGAATAACCTGCGAATCATCAATAACAATCTGGGACATGACAAGGGAGACGAATATATCCGTTCCTTTGCCGAACAGCTTCGTCTCGCGGTAGATCCGGAAAACTTTGTCGGCAGGGACGGAGGAGACGAATTCATCGCGATTTTTCAAAAGACTGACCACTCGAAGATGCGGGAAACCTTAAAAAAGATCCGCACACAGATGGAAAACTACTCCGCAAAACACCCGGAGATGCCGATCAGCTATGCGGCAGGGTACGCAATCTCCCTGGACTTTGCCGGTTCCACCCTCCGGGAACTGTTCCGGCTGGCGGATAAAAACATGTACGTGGACAAAAACAGGGCAAAGATCGAAGAAGCAACACAAAAACAGCAGAAAGCCTATGAACTGCTGGAATGGATCAAAAAAGAAAAATATCATTTTTCGGACTGTCTGTACTGTGATGCCCTGATGGATCAGTATGAGATCCTGCGGTCAAGCACCGGATACTTTCTTGCGGAAGACGGTAATTATTCCGGGGCGGTGGAACAGATCGTGGAAGAACTGGCAACCGACCGGGTGAGAAAAGAATTCTGGGATACCTTACAGCTTACCTCCCTGGAACAGCAGCTGACAAAGGACAATCCCCAGCTGGAGATTCCCTATCGCTACAAAAGAGAGAATGTGGTTCACCGGGGAAGAGTGATCCTGAGATTTCTGGATGCCACAGAAAATGGAAGACTACACCATTTTATCCTGGGACAGGAGAGATTCCGGGACAGCAGGCAGAACCAGGTGGATGAAAAACAGGAACTGATCCGCTATTACGAGCAGATGAAACAGTCTATTCTGGAAAACAGCAATTATGTAGACGCATTAATGGAAACTGCGGAAGCGGTGTATACCGTAGATCTGACCAATGACTGCCTGGAAAATGCATTCTACCATGTGAAACGTGAAAGCATTATTATCAACCGGGAGATGCCATGCTCTTACGATGCCTACTGCAGAGAACGGAGTCAGAAGGTGACAGACGATACGCTGGAAAGCTACCGGATCATGGATTCCTCGGAAAAACTGCTGAAACGCTTCCGGGAAGGCGATAAACAGATCACCGTAGAGTACCGGGAAGAAAAACAGGATGGCAGGATGATCTGGCTTCAGAAGACGATCCTGATGTCCCGGGAACTGCTGTATGACCGGGAGACCGGAAAAGAACGCAGTGCTGTACATGGAATTATCCTGTTTAAGAACACTTCGGAATTCCATAAAAAAGAAGAAGAGGAAAAAGAACGGCTGCAAAAAGCGGTGCAGGAGGCCGATGCAGAAAGCAAAGCCAAGACAGACTTCATGAACCGCATAAGCCATGATATCCGTACACCGATCAACGGCATCATGGGGATGCTGGAGATCCTTCGGAAAAATGAACACAACCCGGAGAAGATGGAAGAATGTATGGATAAGATGCAGGTATCTGCCGATCATCTGCTGGCGCTTGTCAACGATGTACTGGATATGAACAAACTGGAAACCAATCAGATCCGGGAAGAGAATGAACCGTTTGACCTTGAAGTGCTGATGCGGGAAGTGGCTGTACTGATAAATCCGCTTCTGGAACAGAACCAGATCACACACCGGGCACACCGGAAAAATATACAGCATACAGCACTGAAAGGAAGCCCGTTACAGCTGCGCCAGATCATGCTGAACCTGTTCAGCAATGCGGTCAAATACAACAAACCGCAGGGATCCGTGGATACCGACGTGGAAGAATTATCCTGTGACGGAAAAACAGCCTGGTACGAATTCAGAATCGCAGATACCGGTATCGGCATGAGCGGGGACTTTGTAAAGAATCAGCTGTTTGAACCGTTCACCCAGGAACAATACGGAGCCAGAACACGCTATCAGGGAACCGGACTTGGAATGTCGATCGTCAAAGGACTGGTGGAAAAGATGAGCGGAACCATTCAGGTGGAGAGCGTCCGTGGAGAGGGAACCACATTTACCTTCCGTCTGCCGTTCACCGTCAGTGAGACAGCCGCTTCAGAAACAACCACAGTGGGAGAAGATATATCGGATCTTCTTCGTGACCGAAAGATCCTTCTGGTAGAGGATAATGAGATCAATATGGAGATCGCACAGTTCTATCTGGAAGAAGCAGGGGCAAAAGTAGAAAAAGCATGGAACGGACAGGAAGCAGTAGCTTTGTTTTCCCAAAACCCTGCCGGCAGTTTCGATGCGATCCTGATGGATGTGATGATGCCTGTGATGGACGGCATGGAAGCCACACAGCGTATCCGTGATCTGAAACGGGAGGATGCGGCATCGATTCCGATCATTGCGATGACTGCACAGACGACAGCAGACATCCGGGAAACCTGCCGCAAAGCAGGAATGGATGACTATATCGCAAAACCGATCCGTGAGGAAGAACTGGCGAAGGTGATCAGAAAATCGTGGAAAGTAAAAAAAGTGTAATGCTTTGCGTTGACAAAGAAGAGATTACTGACTAAAATAAAATCAGCGAGAAGTCGCTTCCGGGAGATACCATACCGGAGGCGATTTACTTTTCTATGATAAAAACGAGGAGTAGATGAGGGGAGGGAACCATATGGATAATCAGTTACCGGAACTCAAAGTGAATATGTTGGGAAGGTTCTCCATAACCTATGGAGAACAGCCGATAACCTTCAAGAGAAACTCGGCAACCAAAGCAGTAAAACTACTGCAGATTCTGTTACATTCCAGTCTGGTGGAGGACCGCGGGAGCACAGGAATCCCCAGAGCACAGCTGCTTGACGATCTCTTTGGAAGAGAAGAGCTGGCAAATGTGGGCAATAACCTGCGTGTGACGGTATTCCGTCTGCGCAAGATGCTGATCGAGGCGGGACTGCCGGAATATGAGTATATCGTAAAAGAAAAAGGTGTCTTTTACTGGCGCAGCCCGATGAAAGTGGATCTGGATGTGGCACGCTTTATGGAACTTGTCAGAGAAGGAGAAGAAGAAGTAGACGAAACCAGGAAGATGAATCTGTGGGAGAAGGCCTGCAGGCTGTACAAAGGAGAACTTCTTCCGATGCAGTCCGGAGAAGACTGGGTCATCATGAACAGCGTCCGTTACAAAGACAAATATTCCAAGATACTCCGCCGGCTGTGTGCCTACAGAAAAGAACAGCACGAATACGACACCATTCTGGAACTGACAGACAATGCCATCGAGATCTATCCGTTCGACGAATGGCAGTCCTTAAAAATTGATGCCCTGATGGGTATGAACCGCTACAAAGAAGCATATCAGCTGTACGATGCGACTTCAAAAATGTTCTTTGAAGAACTGGGAATCACACCATCCGAGCGCATGATGAACCAGTTCCAGGAGATGAGCGAACGGATGGGAAGAAAATACCATGCGGCAGGAGAGATCAAGGAAGACCTGAAAGAACCGGAGTACGAAGACGGTGCCTTCTACTGCAGCCTGCCAAGCTTCCGGGATAACTACCGGCTGGTGCGTCGGCTGATCGAGCGAAACGGACAGTCCGCATTCCTTATGGTATGCTCCCTGACAGACGGCAACGGCCATCCGATGGAAAACCGGGAAAAGCTGGATGTGATGTCCATGGAACTGCACCGGGCAGTAAAAAACAGTCTGCGCCGCGGAGATTCCTTTTCCAAATACAGCCCGTCTCAGTTCCTGATCCTTCTGGTCGGCACCAACCAGGAAAACTGTGACATTATCTTCCGGCGTATCGCCGCACGGTTCACACAAAAACATGGATCCTGGAACAAATATCTGGAATATTACGTATCATCCATCGCAGACGTGGAGAATCCAAATGCAAGATTAAGCTTTCAGAAAAATGAATTTCGCTGGAAATAGGCAACAGGAACAGGAGTGTGAAACATGAGTCAATTTTGGAATGGAGAAGTACTGGCAGCACCGAACCTGATCACGGTGTGTGTGGACGAAAGTCAGGCCAGCGAGATATCCGGCCGACTATATCACGGTTATTCCCAGGAGCCACAGTCCTTTGAAAATGTCGTGCAGCTGATCCGTTACATGGCAGACTTTTACGACAGCATTCGTTTTCCGGAATCCTCCGTGGTCCTTCGGGAGTTCACTTCGGAAAAGCGTGCGATGGAGGAACTACATGAAAAAAGTATGGAATATCAGCAGCTGATGGAACAAAACGGCATCTGTGCCACCTTCCACATCTTTGTCAAATACCGCCAGAACGCCACCTGGCAGGGCATCCTTGCATGGAAAGAAGGACATCAGGAGATGAAATTCTGCAGTGTCCTGGAACTGATCATCGAGATGGATGCCATACTGGGAAGAAAATAAAAGTACAGAAGCAGGAACTCTTATAAAAGATAAGGATTCCTGCTTTTTTCTGTACAGGTAGAAAACAGTAAAAAGTATTACATTTCACATCCGGGTAATTCGATCACAGATCGGAACAAAATGAAAGAGTAATAAAAAACGAGTTTCTTCTATAATATAATAGGATCCACCGGATCGATCTCAAAAACCATGTCATAAACCATAAAACCCCACATACAATATAAGTAATGAGGCAAAAACCTGTCTGAGAAACGGACGAATCCATGAAGATACAGCAGATTCCACATATAGCAACCACAGGCGGACATAATTACGCCGGCAGGGAACAGGATCCGCACCGATATCACAAAACGTTACAGAATCCAACAAAAATAAAAAAAACACCAAATATATAATGACTGTAATGCTTTTAGTAATGGTGCGTCTATTATAATACATATATAAAAACAGAGTACTGAAGGAGGTGGAACAGCTGTGAGCGATTCTACGAAAAAGACGGAGACCTTTATCTTAAATATTTACAACAGGCAGAATGCCACCTGGCAGGGTTCGGTGACCTGGGTGGAAAAAAAAGAAAAGCAGCAGTTCCGCAGCGCTTTAGAATTATTAAAACTGATAGAGAGTGCTTTGGATGAAGAGGAGGGAGAAAACCATGAAAAGTAGAAATAAAAAAAGACTTCTGGCATTGGTGCTTTGCATGGTCGTTGCCATAAGCAACAGCAGCTTCATATTCGCATCCGAGACCGGACAGGCCGAATACCCACAGGAAGCGGAAGTACAGACTCAGGACGAAGCCGTTGCCGATGACATGGACGTGGCTGCTTACGCAGCAGATGAAGGCCAGGCAGTAGCTGACGAACAACCCGCGGCCGTGGAACAGGTTGCCGCAGAACCGGCCGCAGAACCGGAAACAACCGCCGAGACACCGGCAGCCCAGCCGGTAGCGGAAGCACCTGCAGCAGAACAGCCGACAACAGAGGCACCTGCAGCAGAGACACCGGCAGCCCAGGAACCTGCAGCTGTACCGACCGAGGAGACAGCTCCCGCAGCAGAAAATGTTACAGCGGAAACTCCTGAGGAAGATGCAACACAGGCGGAAGCTGAAAACCAGCAGCTCACATGGAGTCAGGATGTTGGAGATACAACCGTTAACGTAACTGCAGAAGCAGGAGCACTTCCTGCAGATGCACAGCTTTCCGTAACAGAGATTACTTCAGAAGATGAAGTAAAAGAAATCGAAAAAGCAGTAGAAGAAAAAGCGATCGAAGAACAGTTTTCCATCAAGAATATCTTCTCCTACGATATCAAATTCCTGGTAAACGGATCCGAAGTACAGCCAACCACTCCGGTACAGGTCAGTGTAGACACTCCGGAAATCACATCCGGTGAGGATGCAGCAGTACTGCATGTGGATGACAATAATGTAGCGGAAGATATGAACGGTGCTGTTGATGGAGAAGGAAAAGTCGTATTCGATGCTCCGCATTTTTCTACATACGTTATTGCTCAGAAAGGTGAACAAAAGGTTAACGTTACCATTGAATACTATGATGATAGCCAGGGTTCAAGGCCTATGATATATGCAAGCAAAAAGGAATTATCACCTGGGGAAAGCATAAGCAATTATGACATAGCTGATAACTGGACTATCAATCGGGCAGAGAAGAGTACTGCAAATGGAAGCTTCAAAGGCATATCAATATCAGATCTTAATGAAATCAAATTCGTAAGTGATTGCACAATTAAGGTTTATTATACTCCTATAGATAAGGAGATTGCTGGAAGTACTATATTTTATGACTATACAGTTAAAGCAGGAACAAAAGAAAACTATTTCGGTTCCTACCATTACAGTACTAACTATTATTCATTTAATCAGTTGATAAATGACAAATCACCACAAACGGATAGTGAAAACAAAAAACTTATTGCAGGCACGAATGATCAAAAAAATGGTCAAAATTATCCGGAGTATCAAAAGTATAAGATTAGTTTGCCAAGTAGATTGCCAGATAGTAACGTTGGTCCAACAAAAGATGCAAACAATTATACTGGAGGAGAAAATACAATCCCAGGATTGCTAAAAGAAATTGATGATAACGGTAATGTAATATTCAATTACGCAGAACCGGGATTTTTTGTGGATAGTGATTATAAAATTGATTATAAAATTGATTATAAAGCAAATCGGGATGATAGTGCTGAAGAGAGATATCTGAGAAGGGTGTATAAAAAATACACTCTGGTATTTAACCGAAAAGGTGATACTTATACACTTAATGGCGTAAGAAATGGAAGTGGAGGTTGGGTTACAGGCGCAGGAAACAATTTCTATCCGTTAAACGAAGTGCTACCTTCTTATGAAGAGAGTGAAAGAGGCAATAACAATTATTTCGGAATGCGATATGATGTCACATTCAAAATCGGTGATTATGTAGGACCACTTAATTACAAATTCAAAGGTGACGATGATTTATGGGTAGTTCTTGATGGTAAGAAAATAGTAATTGATCTTGGTGGTATTCATAGCGCAGCAACAGGAAATGTTGATTTGTGGAAGTATATTGGTGATAAAGAAAATCTGACAGAAGCACAAAAACAGCAGAATCATACATTGACAATTCTTTACATGGAACGTGGTGCAGGCGCATCTAATTGTGAGATGAAGTTTACTCTTCCATCAGCGAAGATACAGCAGGTCGATCAGACACAGATGACAAACATTTCATTCTATAAAACAGATGCAGAAGGAAAAGGTCTTTCTGGTGCACAGTTTAGTTTAACGAATGACACCACACATACTACAATGCTTGCAGCTTCCGACAGTGACGGATTAGTTCAGTTCCAGCAGCTCGTAGAGGGAACCTATACATTAACAGAAACACAGGCACCAAACGGTTATGTTACACCTACAACGTCATGGAAAGTAAAAGTAACTAATGGTAGTGGTGGTTTAAGTGCAAAGATATACCAGGCAAATGGTACAGAACTGAGAAAACTTATCAGTGGTGGATACCAGATTATCAACTCGGCAAGCACACCAGTACAGCCTCCGACACCGGGCATTGTTGAGACAAAGAAAGAACTGTCTCATGAAAAGTATATTGCTAAGAATGAAGATGGTACATACAATCTTACATTAAATGTGTCAGGTGCAGTTGGAAGCGAGTCCTATGCGAATAAGCTGGATGTACTGTTCGTGATGGATACGTCGAACAGTATGAAATGGGAAATGACATATACTGGAAGTTCTAGCAAGAAGTATTTGAAAGATTACCAAACAAATTCGAATAGTCGTTTCTACAATCAGAAAAAAGCTGTAGAAGATGCTGTTGCCAAATTGAAAAACAAGAAAAATGTAGATGCTCAATTTGCAGTTGTGGCGTTTGATACACAAGCGGGTATCAAAACAAATTGGACAAAGGACTCGATTACATATCCCACCAGTGTTGGAAATTATAAGAGTAATAACTGGGAGGCAGGTGGAACAAATTATCAAGCTGGATTGAGAAAAGCGGACGAATTACTTAAAAAAGGAAGAACCGATGCAACAAAAATAGTTGTATTTCTATCAGATGGAGATCCGACTTTGTACTACGATACATATGATGGTAAAGAGGACGTTTATGGTAGCGGAAAAAGATATGATCCTGATGCAATGGCTAAGGCCCAAACTCAACTTGGAACAATGAGTATGAACTACTTCTACACAGTCGGAGTTGGTCCTAAAGATAGTTACGATCATTTATCAGATCTGAAGGAAAGTGCTCCGATTGGAACAGTAACCGGTAGTTACAACGGCACAGATTCAAGTAATTTGAAAAATGCTTTTGATTCAATCATCAGAGATGCTACAGATCTTCTTTGTACAGAGGTAACTGTAACCGATACGTTGACCGATGAAGTTGAGTTGGCTGATCAAGAGTTACAGGTGGTTGTCAAAGATGAAACTGGAAAGGTTATCAATAAGCTGAAAAATGCTTCAGGAAATAAAGTAGACGTATCAGACATTATAACTACCCAGACAAAAAAAGACTCAGATGGTAAGACTCAGATTATTATGCAATTTGAATCTGACTATAAACTGGAATCAGGTTACACATATTATGTAACAGCAAAAATCCGGCCAACAACAAAAGCCTATCTGGAGTATCAGAATGGAAGCTATACAGGCACTGGTGATAAAAATACAGACGAATATCTTGGTACAGGCAAAAAACCTGGAAATGATACTAGGAATAATGGAACATCTTCAGAACAAAATGGATTCTATTCAAACGTATCAGCTAATGTAACATACAAGTACAATAACAAAACATATACGAAACCTTATGCGAAACCTGTTATACAGGTAAATGACAGTACAGTTTCTCACACAGTGGATAAGAAGTGGGAAAATGACTCAGATAAAGTAGCAGTTGCTGTCGAGTTGAAGGCCTATGTAACAGAAGCGGCGGATTCTAAAATAAGCGTTGATAATCCGAAGTATCTTACCAGTGAAGATGTAAAAACTCTTCCGACGTCCATGGAAGTTAATTTGTCAGAAACAAACAATTGGACACATACGTGGGAAAATCTTCCAACTAAATACTTCTACGAAGCTGCGGATGGTAGTATCAAAGAAACAGATATCCATTACACAGTAGAAGAAGTCCAGACAGATGTGACAAAGGCATTTTACGGTCAGGTTACTGAATCAAGTGATGGAAAGATCACTACGATTCGGAATAAGAAGAAAGATCAGGAAGATAAGCCGTTTATTGAAGTGACCAAAACGTTTGAAGGACTTACAAAAACACAGATTCGAGAGTTGGCTAATCCAGAGAATCCATATACAATTACATTGATTCATACTGATACAAATACGTCTAAAACGCTTACAATGAATGCAGGTGAATTAAACGATATACTTCAGGGTAATGATGAGGAAAAAGTATGGACATACACCTGGAAATTGGAAGATTGTTTGGATGGCACATACAATGTCAGTGAAAGCAATTACGGTAAAGATGGATACGATGTCACTGTCACTGTCAATGGACAACAAGTTACAGATGGGAATGATTTTTCAGTAAGTACAAAGCAAGCAACAATAGAAGAATATAAACAATCTGGAAATACTACTACGTGCTCATCAAAAACGTTTTCTATAGGAAAAGTTAATTTAATTGTTGCAAAGCTCACTGCGAACGAAGGATATTTCGTGTGGACAAGCACACCGGTAAGTATCAGTGAACGTAAAGCGATAGTGAAATTGATAAGTGATAAAAGCAATGGAATTGGATTTAATCCAGTAGCAGAATTATCAAAATGCTATTTCTATAGTGGAAATGGAATAAAAGACACGTTGGTATTCAGAAACGGTGAAATCAAGTATGACGGAAGTGATAAACTTACGTTTGATGCATCGAAGCAGTGGTCTATGTTTGCAGCTGGAACGTACACATTTACCGAAACACAGAACGCTGAGATTCAAATTACCAATAAGTATATCGAACAGACTGCAGATTTGAATTTGGTCAAAACTTCAGTGAACGGAACGAAATTTGATGGTGCAGAATTCAAGCTGTATAAGAAGAATGATAAAGGAGAATATGAACTTCAGAAATTTGCTTATACAGATGATTCTGGAAAGCCTCAGACAAAAGAAACCATTCAGGTAATAAATACCGATACATCGGAAGCTGAACTCAAAAATCTTCCGTCCGGACAGTACTATCTGGAAGAAGTAAAAGCACCGGAAGCTTGTATGTTGTTAGCAGACAAGATTTATTTCAAACAGGAAAAGGGTGTAATTACTTTAACAGATAAGAATGGAAACCCACTTTCAAGTATACCTAAAATGTGGAATCTTTCGGACACAAATGGAAAATATACTCTAACTGTTAAAAATGAGATTATCTACGATCTTCCATCCACCGGACACTCCGGAATCTTCAACATCATGATGAGTGGAATCCTGCTGATGTTCGCAGGCATTCTGATCATATACAAGATGAAAGGCAAGGAGGTGCTGAAAAAATAAGGAAACTTAATATTTCAGTGGCCTCTAAGCCACAACAATGATTTCCAGTGCAAATAAAAGGAGAAAAGGCACTGAAAATAAAAGAGAGGAAATAAAAAAGAAAAGGAGAAAATCATATGAGTAAAGTGAAAAGAATTTTATCAGTGATTATGGCGATGGTAATGGTACTGGCGATGAGCGTACCGACATTCGCAGCAGAAAAAAGTGCAACAATTACAGTAACTGGATTGGATAAAGATGCAACGGTAACCTATAAACAGATTATCGAACCAGATGTTACAACTGTGACAGGTTGGAAATTTACTGATGCTGCTGATGTAAATGCTTTTTCTACTACACTGGACGAGCAGGCTATTATTTGGAAACTGTTAAAAATGAATAGCGGTTCAACAAAAATGACAAATGAACCAGATGGTGTTGTAGCTTACACAGCTCAGGAATTTGCTACTGCTATCGGAAAGATTACAACTAGTACACTAGTTACTGATGAAAATGGTCAGCCAAAAAAAGCTGGTGCAACTGGCAAAATTTCTTGGTCTGTAAGTAAAGCTGGTATTTATGTAGTAAATGCAGCATCTGATTATAAAACTGGAGATAAAGTTAAATATACTTATAGCTCAATGGCTGGATATATTTCTTTTGGTACCTATGATTCAACAACAGGTGTTCCAGAAAATTTAGTTAGCACAGGAATTACAGCAAAGAGTTCATCTATCGATATTACAAAAGAGAACAATGAATCAGATAAAGTTGTTGAAGTAGGAAAAGTTGTTGAATATACAGTAAGAACTAAAATTCCTTATAGAAATGATGCGAATCCTATCACAAAATTTGAAATAACTGATACAATTACCGGTGCAGAATATGTAACAAATGACGCGGGCAAACTTGTCTTAAAAGTAACAGTTGGAACTGGGGCAGAAACAGAAGAACTGGTTGATGTAAATAATAATTCATTTACACTGGATTTAACAAGTTATCTTGCAAATAATGATCATGCTAACCAGAGTGTTGTAATTAAATACAGTGCCAAAGTTACAGGTACAGTAGTAAACAATACTGTTCAATGGTATGACGGAAATAATAAATCTGAACCAGCAACAGATACATTATACACAGGTACTGTTACATTAACAAAAACTGGAGAAAACAGTGCTAAACTTGAAAATGCTGAATTTGTACTTATAAGAAAAGACGCCAAAACAACAAAATATGCAGTTGCAAATAAAACAGAGAATAAAGCAGAGTATACTGTAACTTCTTGGGTAGAAAAGCAAAAAGATGCAACTATCATGAAAACTGATGCTAACGGAAATATTGTTGTAAAAGGTCTTGATGACAGTAAAAACGAAATGACTTATGAATTCCAAGAGACAAAAGCACCGGAAGGATATTCTATTAATGCAACAAATGCTGATGTAAAATGGGATACAAAGGGCAATGGCACAAAAGCTGAGACTCGTACTGGTGCAGCTTCCATGACAGATACCAAACTTAACACTCTGCCATCCACCGGTGGTATCGGTACAACAATCTTCACAATCGGCGGTTGCGCGATCATGATCGTAGCAGCTGGTCTGTTCTTCGCAACAAGAAGAAAAACTCAGAAATAATGAACAATAAGGAACCCCGTACACTCTCAGGAGGAACGGAAGAACCCATGAAAACGGGGCGGCTCGCCCGCCCCGTTTTTGATAAAAAAGCATTACAAGACAGCATACAGATATAGCATTAGAGTTGAAACAAGATACAACAGTAAGGAGAGCCCGGATGAAGAAAAAAATATCAATTGTATTAGCAGGAATTTTGTTTTTAGCCGGTTTGTCCTTGTTGCTGTATCCGCTGGTGGCAAACCAGTGGAATAACTACAGACAGAGCCGACTGATCTCGGAATATGAATCTGTAGTAAAAGACGAATCAAGGAAAGGAACCATTAATTATGAAAAGGAATGGGAGCGGGCCAATGCGTATAACCAGTCTCTTCTTCCAAGCATCCTTCCCGATTCTTTCGCAATCGCAGCAGCATCCGATAAGCCCGGTGAGGAATATATGTCCTGTCTGAATATTCTGACAGATGAGATGATGGGATATGTGGAAGTGCCGAAGATCAATATCAAGATCCCGATCTTCCACACCACTTCAGAAGAAGTGCTCAGTAAAGGAGCCGGTCATCTGGAAGGAAGTTCCCTTCCGGTAGGTGGAGAGAATACCCATTCGGTAATCTCTGCACACCGTGGTCTTCCAAGTGCCAGTCTTTTCACAGACCTGGATCAGCTGGAAGACGGAGATCATTTTCTGATCCGTGTACTGGATCAGACACTTTGCTACGAAGTGGATCAGATCCATATCGTGGAACCGGAGAATACCAGTGATCTGGCAGTGGAGCCGGGACAGGATCTGGTAACTCTTCTGACCTGTACTCCATACGCGGTCAACACGAAACGTCTTCTGGTAAGAGGGCATCGCGTACCGTATGAGGAAGAGACGATCGAGAAGGAAGAGAAAGAATCTCCGATGAGTCTCTATACCAACTATCTGTTATGGGTAGTGGTGGGGCTTGCAGTAACCGCAGTGCTGATCATATTCTTATGGCAGTACGACAAACGGTATAAGAGAAAAATGAAAGAAAAACAGGCAGCAGCAGGTGGGGCACTAAAAGATGCCTCTGACCGGAAAGAGGAAGAGAGATGAGAAGAAAATTATCGGGAATTCTCTTTGGTCTGCTGTTTCTGGTAGGATTTGGGATCCTTGCCTACCCCACGGTATCCAATCAGTGGAATACGTACCGGCAGAGCAGGCTGATCAGTAATTATGAACGGGCGGTCAGCGATATGCAGCCGGAGGATTACACGAAAGAGTGGGAAGCGGCGAGAGAGTTCGACAGTACTCTGGTACAGAATAATATATATGGTGATGTGTTCGGCAGTGATGATGTGGACATGAAGGACACAGACTACTGGAAGGTTCTGAATGTGGCAGGTGATGGCGTGATGGGGTATCTCTCCATCCCGAAGATCAATATCAAGCTTGCCATCTACCACGGAACCGCGGAGGATGTTTTGCAGACGGGGATCGGTCATATGAACGGCACATCCCTTCCCATCGGCGGAGAGAGTACCCACAGTGTACTTGCCGCTCACAGAGGTCTTCCGGCAGCCAGATTATTTACGGATATTGACCAGTTGAAGCAGGGGGATATGTTTTATATCCATGTACTGGATGAGACGATGGCATATCAGGTAGACCAGATTCTGGATATGGTAGATAAAGATGATCACGAGACACTGGAGGAGGCACTGCAGATCCAGGAGGGAGAAGATCAGGTGACCTTATTCACCTGTACTCCATATGGTGTCAATTCCCACCGGCTTCTGGTCCGGGGAACGAGAGTTCCGTATAACGGCGAGGAGGAAGTGGAGAGTACACCGGTAGACAGCATGTTGCGTGCCATCCAGAATTATTATATGTTATACTTAATCTTAGGATTAGCAGTGACACTGCTTGTGATACTGATCATGAAGTTCCTGTTTGACCGGAAGAATAAGAAACGCTCCGGTAAGACGGATGATATGTCGAAGGAGGGATAGAGGTGACTATGAAAAAGAGAATAAAAACCGCAGGGGCGCTGACCCTTGCAGCAATAACTGTTTTATCAGCAGCCGGTTTATCCAGTGTATATGGTGCTCTCGGAGTAGAGACAGATAAGAAGTGTTCTCTTACATTTACATTGGACGGCACGGAGTTCGATGAGCTTCGTAGCCTGGAGATTCCGGTAGATGTGTACAAGGTAGCGGACATTACAGAAGAAGCAGTGTATGATACTGCAAAGTATACGGATTTTGCTGGTCTGGGACTGGAAAATGTGAGCAGTACTACCACCGCAGAGGAATGGGCACAGATGGCAGAGGATGCCATGAAGATCGTAGAGGATAAGGGGATTACACCGACCGCAGATGTAAAAGTTACCAAACCGGCAGGTGCAGCGGAATCTACCGGTGTGATCAACCATCTGGAGACCGGTATGTATCTGGTACAGGCCGAAACTGTGCAGACCAGTGAATACACCTATGATTTTACCCCGTACCTGGTATCTCTTCCGAATAACTATTATTCCAAAGAGAACCCGGACGATACCTGGGTATACGATGTGACAACCGGTATGAAGCCGCAGCAGACACAGCGTTACGGTGATCTGGAGATCGTCAAGGATCTGACAGAGTACAATGCTTCCCTTAAAGATGCACTCTTCGTCTTCCAGGTAGAAGGCACCAGAAACGGTGAGCAGGTCTATAGCGATGTAGTTTCTATTAAGTTCAACCAGGCAGGTGAAAAATCAGTCCTGGTGAAAGATCTTCCGGCAGGAACCGTAGTTACTGTAAAAGAAGTGTATGCAGGCGGAAGCTACAGCAACACTTCCGGTGACACACAGGAGACAGTGATCGTTGCCGATGGAGTTACAGATCATCCGGCAAGCGTCAGCTTTACCAATACGTACAACGGAAAGCTGATCCCGGGAACCGGTATCGTGAACCATTTTGAGAATAAGGACGGCGAGTGGAGCTGGGTACAGCAGACAGATGAACCCGCCAGTGCCAATTAGGGAAAGGGGTGCAGGATATGAGAAAATTAAGTAAAAAAAGTCTTTGCCTTGCAGCCGCAGCCCTGACACTGACAGCGGGGATCAGCGCAGGAACAGCGATGGCGTATTTTACCACGTATGCGGAGGCTTCCGGTAATGTAACCCTGAATATGGGATTTACGGAGACAAAGCCTACAGAGGAATTCAGTAACTGGACCAAACATGTGACCGTGAAGAATACCGGTGATTTTGCTTGTTTTGTCCGTGTAAAAGCACTGGCAGGAGAAAAATATCAGGATGGCCTGCAGTACAGTGATTCCGATGGAAAGTGGACACCGGGAGAGGAAGGCTATTATTATTACAGTGAGCCGGTCGCTCCGGGAGAGAGCAGTTCGGTTCTGGATATTAAGATCGACAGCAAGGATACAGAAGACAGTTTTAATGTAGTCGTCGTTCAGGAATCCACAAAGGTTTTATATAATGAAAAGAACGAACCGTACGCAGACTGGACACAGATCGCTGATACCAGCGAGACAGCCGGAGAATAGGAGGGTGAGAGATGAGTAAGAAAAAGAGAATGCCCCTTGGGGGACTGACCGTGGCTCTTCTTTCCGCTTCTGTGGTATTGCTGGCAGGAAGTACGGTGGGAAGTGCCAGAGCGGCATTGACCTATTACAGTGAGAACTATGGCGCACAGGTAGAGGTTTCCAATATCGGTGTCAGCCTGGTGGAAAATGGATCTGTTGTTAGGAGTAGAGATTATACATCTAATGGAAAATGGGAAGAAAAATCAACTACAGATAATAAGCTTTTAACAGCTTTGAGCAAGAATAATACTAAGATAATACCTGGAGAAAAATACGATGAGGAATTAACGGTTAAAAACTCTGGAACTATAGATACTTATGTTCGTGTTATCTTAAAGAAAAGTTGGATTAATGAAAAAGGTGAAAAAGATACAACATTATCACCAAATCTTATTAATTTGAATTTACTTTTGGATGGTAAATGGATGATTGACGAGAGTGCATCAACATCAGAGAGAACAATTTTGTATTATACAGAGCCGTTGAAATCAGGAGATGAAACAGATCCACTGAGCAACAAGATAAGCATTGATAGTAGTATTGCCACAAAGGTAAAACAGGATGTCACAGAAAAAGACGGTTATAAAACCATCACCACAACCTATGCCTACGATGGTTATAATTTCCAGCTTGAAGCCGAAGCAGATGCAGTACAGACCCACAACGCACAGGATGCCATCAAGAGTGCCTGGGGTGTGGATGTAGACGTAGACGGCAATGGCAATATCAGCTTACGATAGGAGGGTGCAGAATATGAAAAAAAGAATTTTGTGCCTTGCCATGGCAGCGATCATGGCCGTAGGCATACATACAACAGCATTTGCAGAGACCCTGCAGGGCGGTTCTGACTGGAAGGTAGAATTCAACGGTTCCAAGATGAGCAGTAATTTTACTTCCGCAGACATGAAGAAAGATATTTTCCAGTTACAGCCGGGAGATACCATGGAACTTCAGGTAGGACTGAAGAACACCAGTGAGAAAGATGCAGATTGGTATATAACCAACGAAGTATTAAAATCTCTGGAAGACAGCCAGAGCATCGCAGAAGGCGGCGCATATGGTTACAAGCTGACTTATGTGGGACCGGATAAGAAGGAAACCGTATTATATGATAGCGAAACCGTAGGCGGCGAGGATGCCCAGAAGGGTGAAGGTCTTCACCAGGCCACCGATGCACTGGAGAAGTATCTGTATCTGGATCGCCTCTCCAAAGGTGATGTAGCTTCTGTTCATCTGACAGTAAAGCTGGACGGTGAGACACAGGGTAATGATTATCAGGATACACTGGCAAGCCTCCAGATGAGTTTCGCAGCCGATCCGGTGACGGTAACAACCGTGACGAAGAAGGGCGAAGACAAAGTTGTCAATAAGACAGTGACCAGGACAGTGCAGACACCGACAAAGAATGTTGTGAGATCCCCGAAAACAGGTGATACCACTCAGATCCTTGCCATCAGTGCGGTAGCGCTGGCAAGCGGTGTGATTCTTCTGATCCTGGCAGTGGTACTGATCAAGAAGCGAAAAGAGGAGAAAGGAGAGGGTCAGAGATGAAAAAAATGTATAAGATAGCCACAGTTCTTCTGGCCTTTTGTTTTCTGCTTGGATCGGTTCCTATGAGTGTTAAGGCAGAGGATTATAAGTATCAGGTAACGATATTCAGCGGTAAGCAGGGATCCTTTTCCGGAACTGCAGGTCTGGTAGTAAAGGGAGCAGACTACAGTGTTTCCAATACTGCAGATGCTATCGTGATCAAAGATCTGAATCCCGGAGATACCGTAAGTTTTGAAGCAAGATCCGGTGCAGTAGCGCTGGATAAAGACAGCAAGTATTATGTGCAGGGTATCCGTATCAGTGGACGTGATAATAATGCCGCAGTAGAGAATTCTTCTTTTGAAGTAACCGGAGACCAGGAATACGTAGTAGCATACGGAATCAAAGGCGATCAGGTAGCTTACACGATCAATTATCAGGATGCTAACGGCAACAAGCTGGCAGACAGCCAGACCTTCTATGGTAATGTAGGTGACAAACCGGTGGTTGCATATACCTATATCGATGGTTACACACCGGAGTACAGAAACCTGACCAAGACCTTATCTGCCAATGCAGCAGAGAACGTATTTACCTTTAATTATCTGCCATATGAGACTGTAACCGTGACAACACCGGGACAGACCAACACCACCGAGCAGACAGTTACCGTACCGGGAGGTACAACAACTACAACCGGTGGTACTACCGGAACTACCGGTGGTACTACAGGCACAACCGGTGGCACAGGAACCAATGCCAATGGCGGTAACGCAGCAGGCACAACCACTGGAAACGGTGATGCACAGGGTACAGATACCACAGGCGGAACCGACAATGGCGGACCTGGCAATGTAACAGATAATCAGGGAACAGAAGGCACAGAAAACGGCGGAACCACCCAGGATGCACAGGGTAACGAAGACACCACCACCATCGGTGATGAAGATACACCTAAAGCAGACCAGGATCTGAAAGATCTGGACGATGAGGATGTACCGAAGAGTGACAAAGACCTGGATGGCAACAAGGAAGTAAAGAAGAGCCTTCCTCTGGTAGCCGGCGTTGGTATCGGCGTAGCAGCACTTGCAGCACTGGCAGCAGGTATTGTGATCGTCAGAAAACGTGTACACAGATAATCAGACAGTGGAAAGAACAGTGAAACTGCTGTATGGAGTAAAAAGAAAACTCCATACAGCAGTTTTTTTGTTGTCCACACAAATCAAAGTCGCGAAGGGTATTCTATTTTGTATAAAACAATATATAAAGAAGATTTGCTTTCCTTCACGTAATGTATTATAATATGCATGTATATTTCACGGAAGGAACGAAAATCATATTTTCCGTGAAAGTGTAATACAACTCAGGAAAGTGGTTGTTTCAGGAGGCTGTAAACAGAAGTATGCAAACATGTGGAACGTATGTGAAGAACAAAAAATCGAAGAACCACCAGGTTTTGTATGTAAAAATGTTCGGTGATTTTTCCCTGAAATATCAGGGGAGATCTTTGATCGCAAAGAAGAAAAAAGAGACGCAGTTTGCACTGGTATTGCAGTTGATTTTCCATAGCGGAGAAGAGGGGATCAGCCGGGAACATCTGGAGAAGGTTTTGTTTGGTGAACGGACATTGGAAGATGCGAACCATGCGATCCACAGCCTGATTTATAATATCAGAAAGAAGCTGGAGCAGACAGGGCTTCCGAAAGGAAAATATATTATTTCCAGAAGAGGAAGATTTTACTGGGACAAAGAGATTCCGTTTGAAGAGGATGCGCATGTGTTTGAAGAGTACTGCAGCAGAGCATGCAGGGCAGGGGACTGGGAGGAACGGATTGAGCTGTGCTGGAAAGCTGCCTTGCTGTATAAAGGTGCTTTTCTTAAGGACTCTGAGCAGGAAGGCTGGGTAAAAGAGGAACGGGAGCGTTACCATATCATGTTCCGGAAGCTGATAGAATATATGACAGAGCTTCTGCGGAAAAAGAAGGCATATATTCAGCTGGAGAAGCTGGGCCGGCATGTATCAAAAGCAGCGCCATATGAAGAAGGGGAACTGCTGGTGATCGAGGCGCTGACCGGTATGGGAAGAACGGAACAGGTAGAGAGGCTGTATGTGGAAATCATGGAAAAGTATCGTCAGGTCTATATGGAAGAAGAACTGTGCAAATTAAAGGATTTCCGGAGAAAAATCGAAGAACAGCTTGACCATCCGTATGATATACTGGATAATATACAGGAGAATATGACAGAACAGCTGGAAAAGGTACAGGAGCCATATCAGTGTAACTGGATGGTGTTCCGGGAGATTTATCATATGGTTGCACGTATGATAGAGCGAAGCGGTCAACAGGTGCAGCTGATGTTATGTACATTAACGGACATGGAGGAACATCCCATCAGATCCGATGAATGTGCAGAGGTACTGTCACGGTATATATGGGAAAGTATCTGCAGAAGTATTCGTGCGGGAGACGTAGTTACCCGTTAAGGGAAGGGACAGTATCTGGTGCTTCTGATCAATACAAAACCGGAGGATTGTCAGGAGATCCAGAAACGCATCGATGCACAGTTCCGGAAGAAAGATACCGTGTATGAGATCCGGTACAGCGTGAAGTCTGTCAGAAGTCTGAATAATGCAAAGGATGATCAGAGCCTGTCATAAGGTGTTTTTCGGGCAGGCATCGGTTCTGGTACAGGATATGGAAAAAAAGAAGAAAGAAAAAAGAGGGGCACTGGCAGGATGTGCCCGGATCTGTAAGATATTCGGAACGGTCTGTCTGGTGGCAGTGATTCTTGTATGTCTGCCATTAACCCTTCCGCGGGTATTCGGATATGAGATCTATACAGTCATCAGTGGAAGTATGGAGCCGGCGATACCGGTGGGAAGTCTGGTCTATGTACAGCCGGGAGCACCGGAGGATGCCGAGACAGATGATGTGATCGCATTCCACAGTTCTATGGATACGGGAGCGATCATCACACACAGGGTTATCAAAAATGATATAGTAACCGGTCAGATCCACACCAAGGGTGATGCAAATGAAAAAGAGGATCTGTATCCGGTGGGCTATGATTATTACATGGGAAAGGTAGTGTATTCTGTTCCTGTGCTGGGACGGGTACTTGCATTTTTCGTGACATTTCATGGTAAGATCGCAGCGGGAAGTCTGATCGGACTTGCGATTCTGTTACAGATCATCGGTGGAATGCTGGAATCTGCGAATGAGAAGAAACAGGCAAAAATATCGCAGAAATAGCTTTGCGATATTAGCAGAAAATAGTATAATAACAGTAGCTGTGAAAGATGAGACAGTTACTGAGAAAAGAAGGTAACCGGGGCAGCAGCCTGCAGTTACCTTCTGTGTTATAGAAAGAAGGACTGGTACGATGGGATTTAAAAAAGTTGATGTAAAAACACTCGAGATGAAACCTTTTGAGAAGATCGGTTCCGAATGGATGCTGATCTCCGCAGCAAAAGACGGCAAAGCCAATACAATGACCGCTTCCTGGGGCGGCATCGGCGTTCTGTGGGGCAAGAATGTGGCAACAGTATATATCCGCCCGCAGCGTCACACCAAAGAATTCGTAGATGCAGGTGATATATTTACCATCAGTTTCTTCGGTGGCGAGCACATGAAAGAGCTGGGCTACCTCGGCAAAGTCTCCGGCAAAGATGTCCCGGACAAGATCGAACAGTCCGGTCTGCATCTGACAGAAGTAGACGGTCAGCCGGGATTCGAAGAGGCTACACAGGTGCTGGTATGCAGAAAGCTTTACCATGACGAGATCAAACCGGAAAACTTCTATGAACCGGAAGAAGATGAAAGATGGTATCCGGAAAAAGATTATCATACCATGTACATCGCTGAGATCCGGGAGTGCTGGGTGAGAGAGTAAAGCAGAAAGAAAAACATACAATTGAAAAACAAATGTCCAGCGGAACATATACTGTTAACCAATATTTTACATGGAGAAGATTGTGAAATTAACCATTTTCATATATAATAAAATATATAATATGACCGAAAAAGGGAATTTTCAGAAAATGTATATGGGGATGGAGGACGCTGTATGAAGAAGAGAAGAATATTCCGCAATCTGAACGACAAAGAGTTCGCCTGGGTGCTTTATGATGTGGGTAATTCGGCGTATACGATGCTGGCGTGTGCGCTGATACCTATCTGGTTTAAGGCGATGGCGATAGGGACAAAGCCGGGGCAGCTGACATCGGATCGGGCAACGGCTTATTACTCGATGGCGATTGCGGTGATCACGATCGTGGTTGCGTTGTTGGGTCCGGTGTGTGGAGCGATTTCTGATTATAAAGGCATGAAAAAGATCTTTTTTACCAGTACCGTTGCAGTGGGTGTCTGTGGGTGCATCCTGAATGGATTTGCCTGTCAGTGGATCGTATTTTTGCTCCTGTTTGCAGCAACCAAGATCTTTTACAATATGTCCCTGATGTTTTATGACTCAATGTTAAACGATATCACCACGGAAGAGCGGATGGACGAAGTTTCTTCTTATGGTTATGCATGGGGATATCTTGGATCGTGTATTCCGTTTCTGATCGCGCTGGTGGCTTATGTATTCGGACCGGATATGGTGGGTATCATTTCCGGTAAGTTATCCATGGCGATCGGGTTTGCGGTTACTGGGCTCTGGTGGCTTCTGGTGACGGTTCCGCTGATAAAGAATTATAAACAGATCAATTACGTGGAAAAGAAAGAACATGCAGTGAGAAGTGCGTTCCGCAGGATCTTTGAAACCATCAGGTTTATCGCAACAAAAGATAAAAAAGTATTTTTCTTTCTGATTGCATTCTTTCTCTACATCGATGGTGTGGGAACGATTATTGATAACTGTATCAATATCGGAACGGACCTGAACCTGAGCACTGTGGGACAGGTGATCTGTCTGCTGGCGACACAGGTTGTTGCCTTTGGCGGTTCACTGGTATTTGCAAAATTGTCGAAGAAGTACGATACCGTACAGCTGATCCTGGTATGCATTGCAGGGTATTTTATCGTCTGCCTGTATGCGCTGACCTTAAAGAACCTGATAGGTTTCAGTTTTCTGGCATTCGGTGTGGGATGCTTCCAGGGATCCATCCAGTCCCTGTCGAGATCGTACTTTTCCAAGATCATTCCACCGGATAACTCGGGAGAATATTTTGGTCTGTATGATATTTTTTCAAAAGGAGCATCTTTCCTTGGATCGGCTGTGATCGCAGGAGTAAAACTGGCTGGAGGAACCATTAATATTGCAGTGGCATCACAGGCAATCTTTTTCTTCCTCGGATTCATCTTCCTGAAGATCGCAGATGGAAAAGAGCGGAGGATTGTGGAAAGTAAATAAAGAGTATCAGAAGGAAATGCGGGAATAAAAAAGCTAATTACATATTGCAGCTATAAACAGCAGGAGTTTGAAGATCAGTAGACGGATTTTCAGGCTCCTGTTGTCTGTGTATGATAGAAAGATGATTTTCAGACAGTCAGGAAGAAATGTGGAAAGATAAAAAGTAACTATTTAGTAGGTAACTGTGAGGGTACTGAACAGTTGCGATAAAAAAGAAATCAGAGAGGGATATTTTCCGGAGTTTTCCGTCTAATCTATGTAAACAAAAAAAGCCGGCCGGCAAACCAACCAGAAAAGGTGGTGCAAAAGTGACAAAAGAACAATTAGGAACCTTGATCCTGGATTCCGAGAGGCAGATGTATTCTACTGCAAAATCCATGTTATACAGCGATCAGGACTGTGCGGATGCCATCCAGGAGACGATTGTAAAGGCATTTTCCGGAGTGCATACACTGCGAAATGACAAATATGCAAAAACATGGCTGATGCGGATCCTGATCAATGAGTGTTATACCATCCTGAGAAAGACAAGTAAGGTGATTTCTCTGGACGAGATGTGTGAGACGACGGAGCTTGCAGCGGATGAAAAGAGTGACTACAGCGATCTGTACAAAGCAGTAGGTTCTCTGAAAGAAGATCTGCGGATGCCGGTGATTCTGTATTATATTGAGAACTTTAACATCAGAGAGATTGCGCAGATTATGGATATCAGCGAAGGAGCCGTACAGAAGAGACTGGCCAGAGCAAGAGGAAAATTACGACAGGATCTGCAGGAAAGTGAGGCGTGGACATGAGATTAGAAGAGATGAAAAACAATATCCCGGAAACTCCCGATTTTATTCATAAGATGGTACAGGAAGAAGTCAGCAGACAGCTGCAGGACACCAAAGTGGTACCCATGAAGAAAAGAAAATGGAACAAAGTGCAGGCAGCCGCCGCAGCTGCCCTGTGTCTGCTTGCTACTTCCACAGTGGCGTATGCCGGCAACAGACTGTACCATATGTATGTGGAAAAACAGGGAAATTACCGTGTGGAGACAGGGATTCAGGCAGATGCCGGAACATCCGTGCAGCTCCCGGAACAGATTCATGATGTGGCAATCTCAACGAACTATATTCCGGATGGCATGACATGGACAGATGAAGATCATCTGCAATATACAGCACAAAACGGTGGCTTTACATTTAGCTCTGTACTGCTTGACAGTGATGATTTTGAGAAAGCAAAAGAAGATAAAAATATCGTAGAGAGTGAGGAACATACTTTTGGCAAGTACGAAGGTGTCTATCTGAGATATCATGAAGTGATACAGGACGGCTTCTTTAACCAGCGTATCTACCTGTTTTGTCCGGAAGAATATCGTGTGATCACCATCTATGTGGGCGATGATGTATCCAAAGAGGACGCCCTGAAGGTAGCAGATAATCTTCAGATCACAGAAAAAGATACCATGATAGAAACTGCCGGTATGTATACCTGGAGTGATATTGTCTCACCGGAAGAGGTACAGGGTGACGAAGCTGTAACCAGTATATCTGCTGACCGGCTTCCGGTTGCCGAAGTCGGAGAGAAAGTTGATCTGACAGCCAGCGGTGAAGATAAAGATGGAAATTACGCAGACAATATTCCGATACAGGCAACGGTAGATTCTGTTCAGATCACAGATGACCTTCAGCTTCTGAACGGCCAGATTCCGGAGGAATGGAAAGATGCTGTCGGAGAAGACGGAAAACTAAAAGAAAACACAATCTCCTACATCCGGGAAGGAGACGGAGTTAATACGCTGGATGAAGTCGTAAAAACAAAGACCGAACAGCAAAAACTGGTATATACTACCGTCACATACACCAATACATCAGACCAGGAAGCAGACCATATACTCTACCTTGGTTCCCTGATGATGTGCCACAACGATGGAAGTACATATAAAGTGTATACACCGGGCGAAGAAGCCGGAGACGGCTACGACCGCTGCACCTGGGACGGAGCAGCCCGAACCGGTGAAATGAAATACTGCAGTGTAACCGAGAACTATGGTAATGGTGGAAACTATATCCCGTCCCTCAAACCGGGCGAAAGCATCCAGATATCCATGGCATGGATCGTCAACGAAAGCGACCTGAAAGAAATGTACCTGAACCTCAACGGCACAGGCGCCTCCTACCAGTTCGATGACGAAATCCTTGCAAACGGCATTATCGACATCCGTCAGAACTAGTACATCGTTTTCGAAATAACTGTATCATTCACTTGTCTACGAATCCGATTG
>OCPW01000342.1_pt1 | contig 35815 bp, 27 predicted proteins | sample 1538761 | NCBI WGS metagenome assembly OCPW01 (sample SAMN04571724, study PRJEB22368) | human gut metagenome | biome: human gut; material: stool | host: Homo sapiens | place: Luxembourg | collected 2012-09-20
AGAGCGTCCGGGAGAGACGGAGTAGAGGGATGGAAGCCAGCGAGAAAAAAGTCAGCACCAGAGTTCGAGGCGCCGCATGGCGCCGAAAGGACGCGCCGAAGGCGCGTGGTGTGTCTTTCCCTGGAAGACACGGAAGGATGGAAGAACTAAAAGAGATGGAGGAGAAGAGAGAGGAATGCGAGGGAATGCCCGCAGAGGAGGACAAAAGAGTATCGGTGGAAAGCTTTGGAAAGCCTGAAGCTTATTTTTTTCATATATAGTTGATATGCTATTGTTACATAATATTTATCTTTCGTTTCCTTTCGCTACCCTATTCCTTTATTCGGCGTCTGATATAGTATTGTTCTCATCTCACATCATCCCTCTCCCGGCTGCCGGCAAATCACCGCAAAACCCGTCGGCAAAAATTCTTAAATATTTTTTTTGCAGAAACCCGTACATTTCTGAAATTATTTTTCATATTAACTGTGCAGGCAGAACTGCAGAAAAATACATTTAACAAAAGGAGATAAAAAAATGACTAAATTAACAAAGAAACAGGTAAACCGAATCGCTGCTGCTGCATTTGCGGCTGTTATGGCGACATCTATGACAATCCCGGCATTTGCTTCCGGAAACGTTCTGGCTAGCGAAGCTCCGAATGGAGTTTATTCAAGCACCGCAGGTAGTTCCAGCCTGTATTCCGATTATCAGAACAACCAGGTTGGTTCAAGTGAAGGCAGCACTTCTTTCAGAATTCCTGAAACTGGAAGCAACTCCCAGAGTAGTGGTGAAAGCTATGTAACTACATTTGATAAATTTGGCGAAAGCAGTGACCCGTCAGAAAATGTTGGACAGGACTCTTACGTATCCGTGATTCCTCCGGAAACTTCAACTGGTGCAGTTGATTATTATGACGGATATGATTACGATGCTGATTACAGTACAGGTGATGTAACAACAGAAGATGCAGATGATATGACAGCAGAAGAAGCGAGTGCTGAAATTGTTGGTGAATGGTTTGGTGTGCTTGGAAGCAGCCCTGTAAACCTGACTCTTGCCGGAGATTATACTTACAATCTGAATTTACTTGATATTGGAGATACAACCTCTGGAACATATACCACAAATGGCAATCAGGTTACGCTCCAGCTTAAAAATGGAATCCTTATGACACTTGAAGTTGCTGCTGATGCAAAGACAATGACTGCTGTTAACTCTGTTGAGGGCACTCTTGCGAAAGCATCAACAAATACTGATACTGTTGAGGACACAACAGCAATTGATGATACTGCTGAGGACGCAATAACAGAAGATTCATTTGAAGGCGCATGGCAGGCAACTGATGCGGTTGTAACTTCAAAATTTGAAGTGGCATTTCCTGGTATTGATGAGAGATATGGCTTCCAGGAAAGCTCTAAATCATATTCACTTGTAGATATTGACGATATTGCACATATGACCGTGTACATCCAGGACGGAACGCTTGATTTTTATATCAACAAGTGTGACGGCTCTTATGTAAGCTTTGAGGGAATGAAAACTGCACTTGACGGCGATAAGCTGTATTTTGAAAATTCCGGAAACATGACAAAGATTAAAGGATATGTAAAAGACTGCGATGACGGCACAGGTAAAGATATTGTATTTGAAACTGACGGAAAGGATATTACCTTCCACCTGACAACAGAATGCAATGATGCCGCAGAAGCGCCGGAATATGCAACTGACGACGTAATACCTTATGCCCAGGAAGACGCTTCTACAGACGAATCCGTAAGCGCTGACGATGTTCAGAACAACGGTGGATATATCGTCCAGTCTTTTGGATATCAGGATTGAAAAATAACTAAAAAAATAACAAAACATATATTGCATGAGCAGGGAGAAAATCCCTGCTTTTTTTGCGTTTCTGCTAGCTGCAAATTTCAGCATATTAAAAATGTCAATAAAAATAACCTCAAAAGAGGATTAAGAAAGGAATAAAAATTATGAAAAAAATGACAAGCAAAAAACTGGTTAACCTGATGATGGCGAGCGTAATGGCTGCAGGCGTAATAATGGCTCCAGCAAGCATCTTTGCTGCTAAGACATGTAACATCTGCGGGCATAAGTTTGATACCTATGACGGCATTGTCAGCTCCTGGTACAGCAGAAAGGACGGTGTGTCACGAAGGCTTGACATCTTTGAAGACGGCAGCTTTTCTATCGTGTATACATCATTTAAAGAATACACTGGGAAAAAGATTATCGGCGATTGGAACCGGTCGGTGGACGGGGAAAATACTTTTGATTTAGTAGAGCGTGATGGCGATTTCATCCAGACCGTAAAGCTGTCTGATAATGGAAATTATCTTACAACTTACATTAACGGCGAGGAATTAATTTTCTACAAAGACAATGCTGAAATTAATATTCCATTAGGAGCCGATGCTGGTGCTGATGAAGAATCATTTGGCGGTACCTGGGTGACTGAGTATGAAGGATATAATATCCTGCTTACCGTAGAGGATGGCAATGTAAAGTTTAGCGTCCTTGAAAACCCTGGCAATAACGCTGAAGCTTTTGGCCGGTCTTTTGTCAGAAGTGAAAGATATGGCTCAGATACAGCATTCAAGAGATACTATTATGATTTCAAAATCAGTGACCTTGAGGTTGGCTGGGAAAATATCCAGTGCCATATGTTTATGATGGAAAACGGAACAATCCGGCTTGTTGCTGGAGATAAATTTAAAAGATATTTCCTGATATTTGAAAAAATCTGAATTCCAAGGCCTGCAGACTACGTCTGCAAGGCCTTTTTGTTTTGTTCTGATTCTGCATTTTATCTATATGAGAAAAACCCGCAAAAAAATAAGGGGTTTTGGAAATTTCCGGCATATCGAATGCAACAAGAAAAAAATATGCCGAAAAAGGAGCGAAAAATAATGAATCAGAACAAAAAAATATATAAAACCGAAAGAGAAGGACAGATTGAATTTTTTGATAATTATGGTATCCCGTGGGAGGAGAATGATGGTGTGCTGGTAGAGAACTGCGACGGAGTATATAACGGGGTGCTGTTTGAATTTAAGCTGAATATTAATGACCTGAACAAGACACTGTTCCAGGCGGTAAAGTATCTGTCTCAGATGAGACTGAAGGGCGAGAGCGTGCCGGCGATTATTATCTTGGTTGACCTGAATGCGAGAAAAGCTTATGTGTATCATTCAGAAGATTACCGGGATGATATTCAGAAAGTGTATGTTGGGCCGGCTTCAAAAAATAATGCGGGGTTCTCGGCGAAACCTCCGGTTGATACATATGATTACAGCGACGATTACGAATCTGGACTTCTAAGAACAAAATTGAAAAAAGAAAAAACTACAACAGAAAAATATATGGCCATTGATATTGATGAGAACTGCATCCTTGGCTGGGCTGAAAGATTTTACAGCGAAGTACCTAAGGCAAATAAGGGAGATTTCCTTGGCGATGAAAAAGGTACTGCAATTAAGATTGTTGGTGAAATCCGTGAGCCAAAGCATTTTGCCGGTCTTATCAAGCCTTATACAGGAAAAACCAATAAGGCATTTAACCTGCAGATGGACTGCTTAAATGACAGGCTTTCCAAAAAAGACCTCGGGGCGTTCTATACTCATCCGGTATATGCGAATCTTGCAGCCAGAGGGCTTGTTCTGCCGGCAGCCAATGCTGCGATTAAGGCAGGTAAAAAAGATTATGTCATCCTGGACAGATGCGCCGGAACCGGAAATCTGGAGTCTGCACTGATTGGACTGAAAGACGATAATGGAGATGAACTTATTTCTCACTGTATTGTCTCAACTTATGAGTATTGGGAATACAAAGTCCTTAATGAAAATATCGGGGATAAAGTAAGGCATATTATCCCGTCTTCTGAAGCGAATGTTGAATATTTTGGCGGCAAAGTGCTTAATGCCGATGCGATGAGCGAAGAGTATATTAACAACAAGACAGTTAAGCAGTATCTGGATGATGAAGACTGTGCAGTGATTTTGTTTGAAAATCCACCGTATAGAGACCAGTCTCAAAAGAACAATAAAGAAGAAACAAAGACAGAAAAACATACAGATAAAAGCTATGTAAGACAATGTATGTCAAACACAAAAAAATATGCAGCATCAGCTGTTAATGATATCCTTAATTTGTTTGTATGGTCTGCTTATGAGTATTATTTAAAAGATGCTACAGACAGTTATATTATTTTTGCGCCAATTAAACATTGGAAACGAATTGGACTTTCTGATAAAAAATTTGTTAACGGGTTTATCTTTAACAGAAAATATTTTCATGCTTCAGAAGAGGCTATTTCTTGCGTATACTTTAATAATATTGATGATACAAAAACAGAAAAGATTTCTCTTCATATTGCAGATATTGAAAATGAAAATGTTAAGTTAATAAAAGATATGGATATTAAAAAATCTCACGCTCCAATGAGTAAATTATTTGATAAACGAAAAATGAAAGAGGATGATTACGATAAAGCAATATGCTGCAATCGTGATGGTTCAGAAGCTTTTAGGAAATGCCGATTTAAACCATATTATAACAATAACATTATCGCATATTTGAGAGCAGAATCATATGGATTTGACGCAAATAGTGTTTGCCTTGTAAGAAATGGTTTATATAATGGCAATGGTTTCTACTTAAGAAAAGATAAGTATATTGAAGGGCTGCCATTTTTCTGTGCTAAAGAATTTCCATTTGATAAATGGTATTTAAAAAATATGGTAGACACCACATCCGACGGCGGCGATGCATATACAAAAGACAACGACTTCCTGAAGTCCTGTCTGCTTTACACCTGCCTTTCAAATCAGAACAAATGCCTGTCATTCCTCGGCAGCGATGGACGCATGTATCAGAACGAGCTCTGCCTGGATAATAGTAGATATGAAAAAGCAAAAGAAGAAGTAACTCAGGACGGAAAAGAATCTGACTCTGAAGCTAATGCTGAATCTGAAATGTTGGAGCTGCTCCCTGTTGCTTATCAGGACATGATGGAATATGACGAGCTTGACAATGATGAGAAAGAACTGTTCGAGCTTTGGAAAAAGATTCTCGGGGAAGCAAAACAGACCGAAAAATATAATCCGAAACTGAATTATGGCGTGTATCAGATTACAAAAGAACTGAATACATTCACAGAAGAAAAGAAAGGAAAAGGTAAGAAGAAAGTGTATGATTACCCGCAGCTGAACGGGGATTTAAACACACTGAGAACGAAACTGAAAGAGTATTATATTTCTCATATTAAGGAGAAGATGTTTAAGTATCAGCTAATTAAATGATACAAAGCACAAGACCACGAAGCCATGCCGGCAAAACTGCCGGCATGGCTTTTGTTGTACTTATTCCCCTATTTTTATCCCTCCACCCATTTCTGCATACTAAAAGTATGAATGATTTGCTTGACAAATCACAAAAAAACAAAGAAAGGGGATTCACATTATGAGTAGAATCATTAGAACAAGTTCAGGAGTAAAATTTCCATCAAAGGAGGACATCTTTTTAGATGAACAGGCAAAGATTGCCGCATCAAAGAAACTGTCAATGCTTGCAAGAGAGAAAAAGGAGCAGGCGGAATTTGCAGAGAAATGCGTATGCTACGCAATCCCGCCGGAATTTTATGGCCTTGGCTGTCTTTCTGAGTTAGATGAGTATTTCATGCTTGTCGGCTTAGATGGTAAAAACGCAAAGCTTCGTGGATATGACCGCAGTGGCAATGAAAGAAACATTGACGTGCAGTTTGAGGAGGCTATGGATATGGTCGCACGTCAGACAAAAGCAGAGCTGCATGAGGTTGCTGCAAAAGCAATCTTACTGTATGCAGATGTTAAATCTTGCAGCGTTAGAAATGATGTTAGACGCGAACTGCGTCATATCATTCTGACAGCAGAAAATGCAAAGAAGCTGTATAACAACAGTATGACAGAGATTCTTGAGAACATGTATCTACCGTCATCAATGCTTCGCGCCGGATGGTATAGCGGAACCAATAAGAAGATTCTTTATGAGCTGGTATCATACAGACTTGACGAGGATGGAAAAAATTTCATTCTTGAAAATGTCTGCAAGTCATCCGTTGACCCGACCAGATTCAAAAAGGTGTCTTTTGAAAACCTGAAAAAGGGTCTTATGGCTTATGCGGCTGACATGATGGATGCTGAAGCGCTGGAACTTATTGACAATATGAAAGATGTTGACAGCTTCTGCTCTGAGGTGTCAGTTCCTGCATCACGTGCAGTAAATACAGCACAGGTGCAGCAGCTCTCATTTTTCTAACATAATCTGAAAACAGACTCAAAAGAGTCTGTTTTTTTGTTTTTTGGAAATATTTTGCATATTGTAGTTGTTAAGTTTTTTGGAGCGAAAAACAAATACGAAAAATAAGGAGGAAAAAATACGTGAAAAATAAAACTTTAACCATAATGATGTCTGTACTGGCAGGCATGACTGCACTTCCGATGCAGGCGATGCCGGTTTTTGCAGAATCAACAGAAATCAGAAATACAACCGAGGACGGTTCTTCTTTCGTTGGAGACTGGTCATGTGGGGCATCTGGAAGTAAGACGATGACGATTAACGCCGATGGCACTTATACCGCAAAAAATGGAGACAAGGAAGAAAGCGGTAAATGGAAAATGCAGAATGGTGATTTGATGCTTGACAACGGTACCACTGATGCCACGAGATGCACGCTGGACGGAGATATGATTAATGCGTATGCTAACGGAAGCGTAAGCGTGTACAGAAAAGGCGGAGTAATAAAACAGACCGAAAAAGAAAGCGATGAAGAAGAGGAGAAAATTAATAAGAATGCCCTGATGGATGGTCTGGCAAATAATGAAGACAGCAAGAGTACAGCTGAAGTTGTCGAGGCGAAAGAGGAGAATGTCGTTGGGGATTGGCTAAAGAAAATAATACAATTGCTGCTGCGATGCAGCTGACTAATCGTCGTATGCTTGCGACTTTAGTCATGAATTAAATGGCTCTGCTTTTTGATTTTTTGCAGATTTCTCATATTGTATACGAAAACCAAAACAAGAAAGGAGTCTACAATATGGCAAAATATGGTATTAAAATCACATATTCTAATGGAGACGAGGAAGACGGCCTGTATGGAAATTTTGCTTCCAAAGAGGAAGCATTTAAGGAAATTTGCGTTCTTGCAGCAAAAGAAGCATATGTTCAGAACGAGGATTTCGATGAACTGAGAACCTGTTCAGTTTATTTCAATGCATACGAATATAAGGCTGATTTGCATTACGATGTTGACGATACATGGTGCTATTATCGCGTGCAGGAATTTCCCGATGCTGAAAGAAGCGATGACCGCATCAGAAGTATGGACGAAGAATTTGTGATGTGATTTTTTTCTCTACCCTTTTGGGTAGAGTTTTTTATTATTTTTTTTGTAAAAACCGTCTGATATTGAATTTTTTTAGCATATTAAGTATGGAGAGGATTGGGCGAATATATTAATTAACGGCCTTTGCTAACCGAATAAAGGAATACTATCAGTGTAAACAAAAACTTCAAGTATTCTAGGAACATTGTATATTCCATATGTCAACACCTCCTTGCCTGGTCTATACATACACTTGTAATAATACTCCAGTGTATGTAAGTGACCAGACAAGTGGCAGAAAAAACGCCCAACCCCTCCATATCTAATTATAATAACAAAAAACTGAGTTGTGCTCAATCCAAAAGTTTGTTCTATACAAAAAACCTGTAATTGTTCATGGCTCTTTTTTTTGTTGTCACAGTTATCCATCATATTAATTCTGTAAACAAAAAAATCTCAAAACAAGAAAGGAAGACGTTTATGTATTACAAAACATTAAACATTACAACAATCGAGGAAGAAAGAAAACACCTGCAAAAAACAGAGGACAAAGACCTGCGAAGATATCGCCTTAACACATTTGATGGCTTTGTCGAGCACTGGGGCATTGAATATTTCTTCAATCCTGATTTTAAATGGGATTTGCCTTCAATCTGCGATAAGCTGCCCGGGTTAGACTCACTTCTCGACCATACTGCCGCTTTTGTCGACGAGGATGGCAACTGCTTTTTGCTTCTGCAGCCGTATGGCGGTGACCCGGAAGCATTTTGCAAAGACAACGACATTGCAGAATATGTGTCATACAATGATGACGCATATCATCATAGTGAAGCTCATTGTGTAATCATTCCTGGCGATTTCTTGACATATGTTGACAGATGCATCCCGGAGGGAAAAACCTGGATTAATAGAACTCCAGATGCTTCGTCAGAAGATGCAATAACAACAATTGATGATGTAATGTAATCTTTAGAGAGCGATTTTTCGCTCTCTTTTTTTTGCTGTAAAAATACAAAAAAAATCCGCATAAAAAATACTTTTTCTAAAAAATTTCAGCATATTAATTATACAAAACAAAAGAGCGGCGAAAACGCCGCATAAAAAACCTGATAGGAGGAAAAATATATGAGATTAAAAATTACAGGAAAGAATATTACATTAACAGAAGGGATTAAAAGTGCTGTTAAAGATAAAATCAAAAAAATTGAAAAACTGGTAGGAAATGACGCTGCGGTTGATGTGATGCTGAGTGCGAAACATGGAAAAGCAAAAGGACAGCGTGCCGAGATTACCGTTAAAACTAAGAGCAGCGTAGTGAGAGCAGAGGTGACAGATGAAGACCTTTACCGTGCAATCAATTCTGCTGTTGACGTAGTAACAGGAAGACTTAAAAAAATCAAAGAAAAAAGCAGGAAAAGAGCCGGCAGTGACAGCATCAGAGCAATGGAAAGAGAAAGAGAAGATGATGCTGTTGTTAATGAAGAGTTTGAAGTCGGAGCAGATGAGATTGATGAGTTTGAAATTAATGGCGGAATCAGCAGGGAGAAGATTGTCTCAGCTGAAAGTATGACGAGAGATGAAGCTTGTGTTGAAATGGAATTCACAGACCATGATTTCTATGTTTTCAGGGATGCCGAGAGAGATGATATGCTGTGTGTAATTTACAGAAGAGAAGCTGGCGGATATGGAGTGCTGGCGGTGCATGGAACAGTATGATAGAAAAGAGACCGGGATGTTAATCCTGGTCTCAATTTTTTTCGCAAATGTGAATTTAAGCAGCAATATGTTTTTTCATCTGCTCTGTCAGCATGTCCTTTCTCTGGATTACAAGCAGCATACTTTCGTCAAGCAGATTCTGGATGCCAATCAGTGTTCCGTCACCTCTGACATCATTGACGATAAATTCTTCCGGATTGATACCAAGTTTTTCCTGCATGGCTTCAAGGATTTCGTCATCTGTTGCGTCGTCCTTGATAACAAGGTTTTTGCAGATAACGGTGTCAAAGAAATGCACGGTATAAGTATGCTGTGGTTCTTCGTAATGAATACCTGTATCAATGATTGACATGGGATAAAAATCATAAATGACATAATCCAAGTCAATGTAATAACAGTCATCATCATCCATTGCATCAGAATCCTGATACGCACATAAATGTTCTGCAATTTCTTCCTCTGTGAATCCAGCATCCACCATGCGGTGCAGGGTATCCTCAAGAGCGCCTGAAACGTCCATGTGGTTAATGTCGTCAGTTTCCGGCCCGATAAAATAAACAGAGCTTGACGCACATCTTGTTAATTCGTAAACCCGCTCGCCTTCACATAATAATTCTTTTAATTCTCTCATAAAAAAATCCCCTTTCTTGAAATGTTTTTCAAACTCAATATGCAGAATTTCTAACGGTTAGAAAATCCGCAAAAAAATGAATGTCCGGAATAAATTTCCAGCATATTAACTCCACAAAGAAAAAAGCAGAAAAAAAACAAGCAAAAGAAAGGTGGATTTATATATGGAAAATACAAGAACAAAATGGGAAGGACAGAATAGAAGTTTTAAAGGTGATTTAAGATTTGGAAAGCTCTGTGAAGACATTATCAGAAGATTTCTCTTGCATTATGTAGACGTTGATGACGTCAGAGATATCAGCAATTCAAACCGTGGCATTAAGGATGATATTGATTTTGAAATCGTGTACCGTGACGGCCATACATCAACAGCAGAATTAAAGTCTGATATGCAGGCTCATAAGACCGGAAATATCGCATATGAAGAACTGTCACATAAAAATCCGGGATGCTTTGCCAGAACAAAAGCAGACCACATCATTTATTATCTGACAGAGACAGGCGTGGCTTACGTGCTGAACCCTCATAAACTGAGAGCATTTGTAGCAGAAATGAAAGCAGATGAGAGAAAAGCCGCAAGTCTAAGAGTAAGACCGGCAAAGATGGGAGAGGGCGCTTTTGGTTATCTCATCCCGATTAGAGTGCTCCTTAATAACACAGACATTGTTGAAGCCACAATGATGGTTGGAGCAATTACAGCTGAGATGATAACGGCAGCATAAATAAAAACAGCCGGCAGGATAACGCCTGCTGGCAGATGCTATGTTGAGATTTTTTCGGCATATTGTATGTGAAACAAAAAAAATATAAAAAACGGAGGTGAGAATATGAGTTCTCAGATGGAACAGTTTTTTAAAGTGCTGTTATGCCTGGTTATGGTGGCTCTTCTTATCGGAGTTGGGTCAAAGTACCTGGAATCCAATTATGCAAAATTTGATGTAAAGGATACCGTTGATACTGAACTTGCAAAAAAGTATGGAGACAAGGCAAGTTATACGGATACAAGCGATATCGAGGATGAGAATGACAATACAGATTCTTCTGATTCCGAATAACGCGAATTAATTCGAACTCTCTCCGGGTTTTGTCGTAGAAAGGATGGTGTAATATTATGTCAAAAAGAATAACCAAAAAATTCAACAGCAAATTTTACGGGATTGATTTTTACGGATACGAGCATATCAATAAGGTCTCTGAAAAGGAGCCGATTAATTGCGAATTGCGTGGACAGATAACAAAAGAAATTGTAAAAAAAATGCAGGATAACTTTGGGTTTATGAGCATAAACGGGTTTGAACTGGATAATGAGCCGGGGATTGTATATGGGCTTAAAGGTCTGATGCCGCGTGGAAATGTTGAAAAGGCAAAAGCTGCATTGAAGGAAGATAATATCTATATGAGTTATGAAAGGTATACTTCGGTAAAATTTCAGAACGGTGAATATTTGTTTTCGGGATGGAGAAGCAAAGTCAGAACAAAAATCAAACCGGAAGACCTGCCAGAGAGTTATGTAGAGCTTCACAACTATAAGAAGCACGGTTATCTTGAAACGGCTGGCGTGGCAGATGTAGCATATAAGCCATGTCTGTTTGACAATCATGCCTTTAAGGATGATTTTCTGTGTATAACGTATAAAGATAAGTCTGGAAAAATGTTTGGCGATAAATCTGAACTTGATGAGCTGACAGATGCCAGTGATGAATATATTTTTGGAAACGATATTTTAAGGGTAGTTGAAGGCATTGTGAAGAACAATCCAGATAACCAGGAACTGCAGAAAAAAATGCTTAAAATAAAAGAACGTATGGTTGAGAAATATAACACATATGTTGAAGAAGAAAATCGGAAATGGAATCATGGACTGAAAAAGGTTGATAGCTTTGAAGAACTTTTTGGATGATGCTCAGTTAAAGGCTCCAGACCGGTAATTTGCCGGCCTGGAGTTGTTTTTGCAATAAGAAAAGGAGGAAGTAGAAAAAATGAAAGGATTTGAAAATAAAAAGGCTGTGAATGGCTCAGCCGGAAGGATAAGTTAAAATATGAGAAATTACTGATAAAAGACATCTCGGCTTTTGCCGGGATGTCTTTTTTTGCGTCTAATGTCCTGCTTTGTCCCATTACAGGTTAAATCTAGGCGTGAAAAAATTCTACTTTGTCCAATTTGGAGTTAAATTATTTAAGTTCACATGTGACAATAACGAAGCAAAAGAGTGCATTTATAACTCTGTACCATCTGAAGTTAAAATATTGTCACATCTTAAGTTAAATCGATATTTACATAAATGTGCGAGCAGGCACAAAAATAGTAGTTTTTCCATCTATACGACAAACACAGATTTTTCCAATAGATGTCTGAAAACTATGGCATAAATACTTAAATATACTAGTTTCTATACATATTATCTATATATTATATTTATTTGATTTAATTATATATAATTTGCAGATTGGCTGTCAATTGATATTGGCTCCAAATATGTTAAGCAATGTTTGGGTAATATTTGTTCAGAAATATATTAAAAATTTTGGATAAAGATTTTGTGAGCAAAGAAAACTTACAAATTACGTAAAGCGTCAAGCAAGTTTTGTCATTAACAAAAAAATTAACGAAAACCTGTAAACTTACAGCCGGCAATAAATTGACTGTTGGACTGAACCCCCTGTTCGCGCATTATGTTCAGCCTTGCGATTTCGTTTTCATGCTGCAAAAACCGCTTGGCAACAAGTGCAGCTTTGCTTTTTTGCATATAGTCCAAATTCCCATCCAAATTCCGTATTTTTCCGACAAATTCACCACACAAAAAAAATCCGCAAAAAAATATCCACACCTCAAAATTCTCGCATACTATATATGTAACAAAGAGACAAGGCTGCAGAAAGGAAGAAAAAATATGCTTAAAGACAAATTTGCATTTATCGACGAAGCGACAACAACAGCAATCAGAAACGAGCAGGACGAGCTCCGGATGCACGGGGCGACAAGGACACTGCAGACGCTCTGCTCTTCTCTCCCATCCGGCATTAATGCCGAGAGAGAAAGATTCAGAAACATGCCTATGCAGCGATAAGGAGGAAGAAAAAATGTGCAAAAAAATGAGAAACCTGGACAAATTAAGACTGATGCCTGTAGAGGACTTGGTACCGCTGCTGGTGCATAAGACCGGAAGCGGCTTCTATTGCTCTCCCAGCGGAAAAGAATATCCTGCATACAAAGATGCCGCTGACGATTGCGTTTGCTGGCTGAATGCTGATGCTTGTATGATTTGGCGGGCGTAAGCCCGCCTGAAAGAAAAAGAAAAAAAATATAAAAAATTTTTGGAAAAATGATTCAGTTTGGGAATTTTTTAGCATATTGTATATAAGTCAAGTAAGAGAGACGTTCTCTCCCCTGCCCGTTGCAGGCTTTGGTATCGAAAAACAGTAGCAGGCAAAGCTATGTGGAAGAATGAGAGCCCTGGCTCTTGTGATGCTGCATAGTGGAACCTGCCCATATGAACCTCCACCGTCTGGGTATGGCATGCCTATATTTGGATTGGCCGATGCGGATACTCTCTGGAATGTCCTTTTTGCTCATTATGGGTTTGTTTGCAAAAGATAAGGTTCTGATATTGTTTGGATGTTCTTCGGAATGTTCAGCAGTTGATGACTGAGAGGTTCAGAGCAACCGGCTCAGCGCCAAAGGCGCGCGAAGTCAGGGCTGCGGCTTTGCCGCAGAGCTGACAAGTAACCGGAAGGTATGAGCCGGACTTATGGTCAAAAAAACTAAATATGGTATATCTTTTTATGGACGCTTAGCTCAGCGGTCAGAGCAACCGGCTCATAACCGGTCGGTCCTGGGTTCGAACCCCAGAGCGTCCACTACTTTTTTTTTGGAAAACAAACACATTCGCAAAGATTGCTGGTAGAAACTGAATTTATTTTTTCAGCTCAACCGGCTCAACGCCGAAGGCGTGAGAAGCCAGTGATGCGGCTTTGCCGCAGAACTGGCAAGTAACCGGTCGGTCCCGGGTTCGAATCCCAGAGCGTCCACTATTTTTTACTGTTTCAATCTGTTCAATATTTTGCACAACAACGCCATATAATTTTTGTATACCTCTTCTCTCCCATTCTGTATGTTGCTCTGTGTGTTGCGGTTGTTTTATTATATATAAAAAACAACAATAGTTTCTTAATTACTTACTCCCCCGGAAATCCCCGTAAATTCAAGGTTTTCGACATTATATAACGGACAAATTGGTTGAAACAACAGGATATGCAGGATTTATTTAACGGACAAATTGGAGTAAGCTTGCGGATAAAAACGATTAGAAATTTTCGCTTATAGTGTGGATAACTCCATATAAAGAACTGGACATGCATGATGTTTATGGCGGACAAATGAGGTTATCCACAAAAAAGGCATAAAAAAGGCGTTATTCTACGGACAAATTTGATTAAAAACAGGTCTAAAAATGCATTTAACGGACAAATTGGAGCGAAATAACGAAAAATGCCGTTGCCCTCCTATTTAGCGGACAAATTTGATGCTTTTGATGATTTTGCAGAATCAAAAAACTCCATTTTGTCCGTTATAAGCCTTGAAAACAGTGGATTTGCCGTGGGCTTTATTTAACGGACAAATTTGATTATCTGTGAATATGAATGGATTTGACGGATTTTGGACAGCTTATTTAGCGGACAAATTTGATTAATATGATATTTAACGGACAAATCCGATGCTTTTTAACTCTAAATATATGTATATAACGGACAAAATTGATGCTTTTAAGCATTTAACGGACAAATCTGATGCTTTACGAACATCTAATTTGTCCGTTAAATAAATAATGGCTGATACAAAATAATCAAATTTGTCCGTTAAATAAAAGCTGCCGTAAAAATAATCAAATTTGTCCGCTAAATAGAAATGACAAAAATCATTTGACGGACAAATTGGAGCTACGGAATAATCAAATTTGTCCGTAATAAGAAAAAGAACATGCGTTTTCTCTTATATAAAAATGCTTGCTTTTTAAAGGGTTGTCTGTTATTCTATACATGTTATTTAACGGACAAATTGGAGTGAATTTTTGCATTTAGCGGACAAATTGGAGTTTGCGGTTGACCGAAGGACAACTAATTATTCAGAGTCAGACAGCTTGCAGTAATCCTCTCCTAACGGCATGTTTGGCCACGATTTCTACGTCCGTCGATGACGTATTTGACGTACTTAAATATATCTTACGCTATCTTTTAACGGACAAATTGGAGTGCCAATTTTTATTTAACGGACAAAATGGAGTGAAAAAATGAGCAGTATAAAGACTGATGATAATATAGAAGTTATAACAAATGAAGAAGTCGTGTCTTACGAATCCTTGGACGATTCATTTAAAAAGGCAAATTTACTTATAGAAAGTAAATATAAGGCTTCTCTTATAGAATTAAAGATACTTGATATCGTTCTTGCCAGGATTCAGCATAAAAAGTATGTAACTACAGATGAAAAAGATGGAAGTACAATCTGTTCTATTAAAGCAAATGAGTTAAGAAATTTGCTTGGAAATAAAAGTGGAAGCTTCTATACACAGCTAAAACCTGTGGCTGTCTCAATGGCTGCTACTACTATTGGCTTTGAGGATAATGAAAATGAAAGGTTTGTCTTCCTGCCTTTGTTTACCCTTGTAAAGTATGAAAATTCCGTTTTTACTGTCAAGATTAATAATGATTTGCAGCCATACATAAACCCGTCAACAAAATTTACAATTTTAGACTTGCCATTAGTGCTAAAATTTAAAAACAAATACACATTAAAGCTCCATGAATTATTATATTCATGCTGCTATACAAAGAAAAAAGTTGGAAATGCAAAATTGATGCCTCAAAAATCAGATGGAAAACATTTTAAAGTTGAAGTCGGTATCAATGAATTAAAGTTTACGCTTGGCGTTGTAGACTCTTCTACCCGACAGGTTCAAAAGATTTTAAAAGGTCAGCCTCATCCTGATTACGATAAGGCGATGAAATATTCCACTGAAAAAAGTTATGACAGCTGGACAGATTTTAAACGACGTATCATAAATGTAGCCGTTACGGAAATCAACAATACCCCCGAGTGTGGAATGACTGTTTCGTATGAACCTGTTAAAAGCGGAAAAGGCGGCAAGGTATATGGTATCACATTTTATGTTGAATTAAACAGTGGAAAAGATAAGAAAAAATTAGAAACAAAAAAAGAGCAAGAATCTGGTCTTAGTGAAGATGAAAAATTTGAAATGTATGTCCAGGTAAAAGAATTAATAAAAGAATCCGTAAGTATAAAAGATATCAAGTCAATCTGTGAAACGGCTGAATATGATTTTGAAAAAATACAAACAGCATATCATATTGCAGAACTGGCTGGACATATTGAAAATCTGGTAGGATTTATGATTAAGGCTATTAAAGAAGGATACGCCACGCCTGTCAAAAAAGAAAAGAAGAACCAGTTTAATAATTTTGAGCAGCGCCAGTATGATTTTGATGAGTATGAAAAAGTACTGTTAAATCGCAGCTGATTTGTTTTTCTAACGGTTAGAAAAAAGGAATGCATATCGCATTCCTTTTTTCTTCTCTCCTACTCTGACAATTCATCAATCTTTTTGTCTATATTCTCGCGCAGCTTTTTCAGATTTTCCACCGCTATATGCTTTTCGTTCTCTTTAAATACGGCATTGCCATTTACCAGGTCGTCAAAATCCTTTAAGCATTTCGTGATGATTTTTGAACCATCACGGCGCTTTGCTATCTTCTTTGGCTGCTTTGGTTCGTCATAGAATTCGCGTCTTAGGATTTCAATCTTGTTTATAACCCATTGTCTTGAAATATTATCGATTCCGGATTCTGAAATTTCAGAATTGATTGAAAAAGCCAGCATCTCCTGCTTGTCCTCCGGAAGCGTAACTGCCTGTATCAACGCTGAGAATGCAATGCCGGAATCAGCCAGAACCTGCAGTTTCGGCACTAATTTCAATAAAGCTTTGTACTTATCGATACTTTTTGTGGACAATTCCATCTCAGTTGAGACAATATCAGTAAGTGTTGCGTTGTCCGCCTTCAGCCCTGCTTTTATGCGTTCTTCCTTGTGAGCTGCCATCAGGGCTTCGATTATCTTTGCCTTTTTTGTTGGTGAAAGGTCTGGCCTACCGTGCAGGTTCATCTTGATTAATCTGATTACACGCTCTGAATCTGTTTTTGGCGGCTCGGTTATGATTGTTGGAATTTCTGTGATGCCAGCACATTTTGCTGCAGTGTATCTGCGGTGTCCGGATTCTATCTGGTACTTTCGCTGTCCGTCCATCGTTACCGGATATGCCATGATTACACCTTTGAACCCGTCAGTTGACATATCAAGCGCCATATCCTGAACTGATTCGTCCGTTATCTCACCGTAATATTTCTCATTGTCTCTATCGTAGATAAGTTCGTTTACCGGAATTTTTACGATGAAGTCCTTATTCTCTTCAATGAATTCTTCACTTAAATCACGGAATTTCCTTTTTGGGCTGATGGCATATTCACCAGCTGGAACATTAAGCTTCCCCATTCTTATCTTCTCCTCTCTGCAATCCTGGATATGATTTCTTCTGACAGGTTTTTATATTCCTTTGCAGCTTTGCTCTTGCCGGCATATTCAAAAATACTTTGATGTGAAAGGATATGCTCTTCAAGCAATACGCTCTGGTGGATTTTTGTATCAAAAAGAGATACTTCTAACTGCTCGGCGATATTCTCTGTTTGCTGAAGCATTGTCTTGGCGATATTGGTTCTCTCATTATATTTATTCATAATGATTCCAAGATATTCTAACGAAGGGTTTGAAGTTGATTGGATTTCTTCAACACTGTCATTCAATCCAATGATGGCTTTTGGTGATGCTGCATCAGGGTTTACGATTGGCATTACGTAATCGCATACGGACAGGCATAAAACGTGTGACCAGTTTGGGCTTGGCGGTACGTCTATTAATATATAATCATATTTCTTTCGCATTTTATTGATAAAATCCTTAAAGGTTTTGATTTTATGTATGGATAAGAGTCCTGTTACTTCAGTGTTGGCCGGAACTATATCAAGATTTTCTTTAACCGGAACAATTACATCTTTCGGGTCTGCTCCCCTGAATATATGCATGATTGTCTTAACGTCAGAACGCATCGGGTCCTGGCTGTCTCCTACTTTGTTCCCGAATAAAAAATATGAAATATCTGCGGCCTGCCCGTCAAGGTCAATGATTAGAACGTTTTTCTTCTTGCTTAAATAATCAGCGATGTTAAATATCGCGCAGCTTTTGCCGCAGCCGCCTTTTTCCTGCAAAATTGTTAATGTAATTCCATTTCTTTCTTCCTGCAATTTTTTACACTCCATTCTGAAATAAAAACTATATTTGCTTTTTATATAATAGATTATAAGGTTAAAGACGCGTAAAATCAACAAAAATGACATAAAAAATATAAAAATATGCAGATTTTTTCAGAATTCCGGCAGGTTGTACTATTGCAAGGCTAAAAGTTTGAGTGCTCTTCGTCTGGCTTAGCAATACGCTGTCGTAATTTTTTTCTAACGGTTAGAAAAAAGCCGTCCTGTTTCCTATAAAATTCAGCATATTGTAACAAACCAAAAAAATAAGCAAAAAAAATAAGGAGAAGAATCAATGGCAAAATTACTAAATGACGAGCGTGAAACCCATATCAATATGGTTCACGGTTCAAGCAAAATGAGAATCTATACAACTGAATATAACATCATGAAAAAACTGGACAGGTACGTTGAGAACAACGAAAACTGGAAAATTGTTGAAGTTGGAATGGTGCACGGTGAAGTCGTGTCAAAAACATATGAAGCTCCGAAAGACCTACTCCTCATCAGGGAGAAAAAGCGAATGCTGACTGAACAGCAGCGGGCAGACGCGGCGGCAAGACTTAAAGCATATCATGCTGCAAAGCATGCAGATGACGACGAAATGGATGTGGTTGATTTCGGTACAGATGACAGTGACCCGGATGAAAATAACGAAGAAGAGACAAAAGAAGATGATGCTGAAACGGTCTCCTCTTCTGCTGATACTTCTGCCAATGCTGCAAATGCTGGAACAGCAAATAACGAAGCGCCGAGACTTGAGCCGGAGAAATTATGGCCTGAATATATGAAAGGCAAAAGCGTTATTGATGAAATGGACAAAAATAGATGATTTTTCTAACGGTTAGAATTGCACATATTGTCTTTTCTAACCGTTAGAAATCGACAAAATTCTCTGGCCTTACAGCCTGTCGTGAAAATCCGCAAAAAATTTCCCATTTCATGCGATTTCATGCATATTAGAAATAAGCAAAGAAAAAGTCTTTGCAAAAACCGAAATCGGCCGGGTAAAACCGCCCGAAAAATAAAAAAACAAATGGAGGGGAATAATTATGCCAGCTTATAATAGAGAAGCAATTTGTCAGTTTTGTAACACTAAAATCATTCCACCTAAGAAGGGCTTCCGTTCTTCTGCTAATGGAAATTATATCTGTGAAGATTGCGTAAAGCTGCTTGGACAGGCTTTAGATGTCAGAGGTAAATCAGACGGAAAGGCAAAAGCAAAAAAACGCAATAAAAAAATGACACCAAGAGAAATCAAGAAAGAACTTGATAAATACATTATTGACCAGGACAGCGCGAAGATTTCAATCGCTATTGCTGTTTATAACCATTATAAAAGAATGGACATCAAGTCAGACGTCAAATTGTCAAAAAGTAACGTCCTGCTGATTGGCCCAACCGGAAGCGGAAAGACCCTGCTGGCTCAGACAGTTGCAAAGATGCTTGATGTACCTTTCGCAATCGCTGACTGCACTTCCCTGACTGAGGCGGGGTATGTTGGTGATGATGTTGAAACCATCTTAACAAAGCTCCTTCGTTCTGCTGACGGAAGCGTTGAAAAGGCAGAACGCGGAATCATCTTCCTAGATGAAATTGACAAGATTGCAAAATCCGGCGGAAGCTCTGGTGCTGCAAAAGACCCAGCAGGTGAAGGTGTCCAGCAGGCGCTTTTAAAACTGGTTGAAGGTACTATCGCTAACGTTCCGGTTAACGGTGGAAGACGTAATCCGAATGAGAAATACGTTCAGGTCAATACAGAGAATATTTTATTTATCTGCGGCGGAGCTTTTCCTGGACTTGAAGAGATAATTAATAAAAGAACCGCAAAAGATACATCTATCGGCTTTGGTGCGAATGTAGATAAAGGAAAAGAAAAATCTATCAGTGAAGCATTAAGCCAGGTGGAAACAGACGACCTTGTGAAGTACGGATTAATCCCGGAGATTATCGGACGTCTGCCAGTCATCGTATCATTAAATGAGTTAGATGAGGAAGCAATGGTTAAGATTCTGACAGAGCCTAAAGACTGCATTGTTAACCAGTATAAGGAGTTCTTTAAGTATGACGGAATCGAACTGGAGTTCACTCCTGACGCATTAAAAGATATTGCAAAAGAAACTATTAAAAGAAAAACCGGAGCCAGAGGTTTGAGGGGCATATTAGAGGGAATTTTGAAAGATTCCATGTTTAATCTTCCTGACGAAGATGATGTTGAGAAATGCATTGTTGAGAAAGGGGGTAAAGTTAATGTTGTAAGAAAGCAGGCTGAAAAATCAGTCAGCTGAAAAAATAACAGGTTTTTCTAACGGTTAGAAAAACCTGTATTGTGCTATGCACGAGGAGATGATTTTATGGATTTAGAGCAATTTAGAAGAGCGTATATGCATATGGAAGGTGTAACAAATACGCCTGGAAACTTTGTAAAAAGAGGTAGCCGGCTTGTTGAAAGTGTTGTTAACATTCCAGGTGCCATTAAAAGAGACGTCGATGAGTCTAAGATGAACGCTAAAATTAAAAAAGACATACTTAACGATATCAGGGAAAATGGAGGCAAAAATTTTGACGCTGAGACATTTTCAGACCTGGTAAAAAGTGGGGCAGCAAGACCAAGCCATACAGGAGCTGCTATGGAGCAGCTTGGCCATTCTGCAGCCGCTATGGGAAAAAGTGCAAACGAATTAATGCAGACTTCTGCGGCAATCGCCGGTGGAAAAAGAAGCGACATGTATGATGGCCAGGACTTGGAAAAAGGCATGGGGTTTGCAATTGACGCTGAACAGGCTATAAGAAAACCTTTAAGATTGTCAAATAAAGCATTGAAGAACGCGATTAATATAGGAATGATGACAGGGGCTACAATAAGAGCGTTCAGAGACCATGATATGAAAGAAAAAGTAAAAGATATCACAAAAACTAAAACTAAAGATATGGAAATGCCAGATATCGGAGGAGAAGACAGATAATATATCTTTCTGACCTAACCTAATGTCGAATATTGTTAAAAAATGTTTCACGTGAAACATTTTTGTCTAAAAAAAGACAATGTTTTGTTTTCTTATGGAATCCTGCATATTACATGTACAGAAATGCAGAAAAGAAAGGAGAAAAATATGCAGAAAATCTATACAGTCGAACAGCCGAAAATTCATTTGTCAGAGGTTATTGGATACGGCCCCGAAAATAAAATATATATCATTTCGAATGATATTTTCTTTGGTAATAAAGAAGAGCTGATAAGGTTTCTTGCCCGTGCACATAAACAGGTTGTAAATTGGAACGGCAAACCTATCCGTGGAGAGTTCAGAAATGAGTATATGGAGAACCAGGCGCTTAATGGTTTTTCAAGGAAAAGTCGTTATGAAAATGTGATAGATGAATCTTTACATGTTACTGAGCTCAACATGGATTGGAAGGTAAACAAGTTTCTGTTCTGGCTTGATACGCCGGAACAACCAAACATTGACGTCAGGATATTTAAGAAAGAGGTTGATGCTGCGTTCTTGTTTATTCCAAAAAATATTAGCCATATTGAATGGAATTACAGTATTATGGCTTCAATTAAGAGCCGCCAGGGCAGAGCCAAGCATAAGTGTTATCCATGGCGCAGAGATTCAAGATATATCCATAGAGCACGTGCTGCTTATGGTATGGAAGCTGAGGAAGAATATAAGGAATTTGTCAAAGCCAAGGATAAGGAATTCAAAAGTATATGGCCTGATGAAGACTTTGGAGGATACCACTCCACCGGCTGGAAAGATAACTCCGGAAGCAGGTATCGCCATCAGTGGGAGGCAAGAGAGAGCAGAAGGTTTGAAAAAATAAAGAGAAAAAAAGACATTGCAATGTTCAGCGGAAAGAAACTTGCTGGACGAAGTGTCAGAAGAACAGAAGAGGAGCTTGATGCTGAGCTGGAAGAACTGAGAAAAGAATTTGGATGCTAAAAAATCTAACGGTTAGAAATTTTCTAACCGTTATTTTTTTTGCAAAAAAAAATATTACAAAAAAAATCCGCAAAAATCCGTCTCCTTTTTATTTTTTTAAGCATATTATATCTGACAACAAAAACAGGCGGTTTTCTAACCGTTAGAAAAAGCGGCTCGCAGCTTCGGGATACGAAGCATATCTCGCAGAAAAATTCTCTGCCGGCAGCCGTAAAGCGGCTGCTTTGCTGCTTAAGCATATTAGAAAAGGAGAAAAAGAATGAATAAAAATATTTTAAAAAAATACTATGAAATGCAGGGCAAGGTAATCCTCCCGGAACAGAAAGACAATAACAATGTTGAACTGGCAGCATCCGTTGCGGCTAATTTTGCGTCAATCGGTTTCCCGATGACAACAGAGCAGACGAAACATCTGGCTAAAGCCGATAAGGATGATATCATTGCATTTTTTAAGACAAACTACGAAATGCTCTCTGACGTGCTTGGAGCTGGAAAGAAACTTACTCCGTTTTATCCTGACTTCCCTGAAGGCTGCATGGAACGAAGTTATGCAGAATATTTTCTTGACCAGATTATCTATGGTCTGTCAGGTCTTGAACTTGAACCGTCTGTTTATATGAAAGAGAAAAAGACTTATCCTTTTCTCGGTACACCTATGCATAGAATCCTGATTGAAGGCAGCAAGGAAGACCTTGATGAAACTTTCCGTATGGCGGTCAAATCTGCCATCGCATACTCAAAAGAGCAGCGTGAATTCATTATGGAATATGTAAAAGAAAACCCTGGCAGCATTGATGCGTTGATTGAGAATGTATCAACAAAGAACAGGGAGAATGCTGTCGCATGCGCGATGATGGTGGAAGAACTGTCAGGTAATGCAATCCATACTGCCGCATTTATGAAACAGCCTGCTGACCTTTTAAGATATGCTGCATTCAAGTCTCTTAGCAAGGACGGCTCTGCCCGTGACCCTTACGAAGCAATCCCTTTGCGTGATGACGCGAAGACAATGCCATCATTTAAACTTGGCCGAAAAGACCGTGCTTTTGTGATGGACTGTCTGGCAGCAATGGACAAGGGTAGTGGGGAAAGACTGTCTAATCTGATGCATGGTCATGACAAAGAATGGGAAAAGCTGTTTAACGTTCTTCATATCACAGATAAGGCCTGGGCAAAACCGAAATATGATAACGTTAAGCGTGCAATCATCATTATTCAGAGTGAAGAGAAGATTGACCGTCCGGCAAGACGTATTGAAGAGGCAATCAAAGCCGGTGATGTTGAAGCAGCCGTAAAAGAAGTTTCAAGAATGCCTGGTGATTTTATGCGCCGCTTTGATAAACTGTACCGTATGGGAATTGAACAGGGGAAAGAAGACCTTGTTGTAAATGCTATGAAAGAAGTTGCGGCAAAAGCCGGCATCGCGACTGTGACCGGAACAATCGGAAATGTTGAGCAGCGCGACCATGACGACGAAAAACGTTACTTCAAAGGCAAGAACGGAAAGGTTGTTGAAACAACAGACAAGAATAGAAAAGCATTCACAAAAGAACAGATTAAAAATGTTGTTGATGCTGCAATGAACGGAATGTCTGAAAAGTTTGCCGGAAAAGACAGCATGGGTAAGGTCTATATGGCTGAAGGTGTAAATGACGTGAAAATCCCTGTTGATATCCGTGATAATTCCGGAGCGATTGGCAATATGACGTCTGGCTCCAAGATGCCGATTGATGACAGCTGGGAAAAGATGCGTTTCTTTGTTGGCTGGACTAACATCAACAACAAGACAGGATATCATGATGGAAGGGTTGATATTGACCTGACGGTTGCATTCTGCGATAAGAACATGGATATTGTTGGGTTCTGCGGATGGAATGGAAGTAAAAACGGAAACGGTTTTGTGTATTCCGGTGATGTGCAGGATGGCGGCCCGGCAAAAGGCAAAGGCCGCGGTGAGTTTATTGATGTTGATATTGATAAGCTGAAGGATGACGGTGTTGTGTATCTTATTCCGCAGATTAACAGTTATACATGCCAGAAGTTTTCTGAGCAGCCTCATACCTGCTTTGGTGTTATGAAGAGGACATCTGACGATATGGGTGAGGTATTTGAACCCGCAACTGTTGTAAACCGCTTTGTACTTGACAGCGAATGCACACAGGCTTCTCCTTATGTGATTGATATCGTCAACCGTGAAATCCTATGGATGAACGAGCAGGCGATGAACAATGTAGCATCAAGAGGGCTGAATGGCGTCCTGAAACGTGTAGGCAGAACCTGCGATTCAAAAGGTATGTCCCTGTCCAGGCTGATTGAGGCTAATGTTATGGCAAACGGCGAGTGGACGAAAAACCCGCAGAAGGCAGATATCATTTTTGTCAGGGATGCGGAGGAGATGTCTGATATCAAGTCTGAATTTGAATTAGATGGAAGCTATGACATGAAGTTTAAGCTTGGAAACAACATGGAGTATATTACCGGATATTTAATGCAGGAAGGAAAAAGAGAACCGGAGAAACTGACACCGGAAAGTATCAAGGTGTCGGTGGAAGTAACAGAAATGAAATGAGACTGAGTTGCTGGCCAGTCCTGTCCTAAACGGCTGGGGCTGGCCAAATAAAAAGGAGAGGGGGATAATGCGATTACAAAAAAATAAAGTTTTTCTAACGGTTATATTTTTTGCCTGTGGGATTGGAGCCGGGTGCTTTTGTAGCAACCCGGCTTATGCTGCAGGAAATGATGAGAATTTGGTATACAACTTTAAGGATGCCAAAAAAGAAGGCACGGTCACCTTTACAAAAAAGTGGAAAGACAGAAAACTAAATGATAACAGGCCTGTTCCCGATATTGAAATCAGTACGGCAAAACCAAGAAAAGATGTGAGGGGATATACAGTAACATTCCACAGTAATGGCTTAAAATTTGCTGACGGTTCCACCGAAAATGAAATGATATTTAACAGCTCAAAGGATATCGTGAGCGGACAGTACAAGATGCCTAAAGGTTCGTATGTCTTATGGTATACAGAACCGGAATGCGTAAACCAGGTAAAAGTGTCGTCCAGTGGTATCCCATCTGCCACAATTGATAAAGATATTGACTTGTATGCAAAGTCTGTTACCTTTGTTTTGAAACAAGGCCCGGATGTAAACAAGCTGATTCCTGATGATGTCACATCAGTTATATTTACTGATGAAGAAATGCCTGATGGAGTATCAGTGATAGATATGGATGCTGACGGTGATGGCGGAGTTGTCGGGTGGATTGATAATCAGTGCTTGAAAATTTCCACTCAGGTTGACGGAATAAAAATTGCATTCAATACTTCAGCACAAGATATGTTCAGTTTAAAGAAAAACTTGACAAATATACAATTCAATAATATTGATACATCCAATACGACTTCAATGGCGTATATGTTCCAGGGGTGTAAAAGTTTAACGAATACGGATTTATCAATGTTTGTAACAAAACAGGTTGACGCAATGTCTGGCATGTTTGATGGCTGTAACTCATTTACATCTATTGATTTGTCTTCGTTCGACACATCAAATGTTAAATATATGAGCTCTATGTTTCACAATTGTATAAACGTTACAGAAATAAACGTATCGAGTTTTAACACAGCAAAAGTAAAGAATATGGGGGATATGTTCAATTATTGCAACAAGCTTGAATCTCTTGATTTATCCAGCTTTGATACTTCAAATGTAACTATAATGGGCTACATGTTTTTTCATTGTCCCGCTTTAAAAAATCTTGATATATCAAACTTTAAGACATCAAAAGTAACAACGTTTGTCGGAATGTTCGCTGAAGATGAAAACATGTTAAGTGTTGATGTTTCTGGATTTGATACATCAAATACAGCGAATTTCGGAATGATGTTTTATCAATGTAAAAGATTGGCATCGTTGAATGTAAACAATTTTGTTACATCAAAAGTTACGAATATGAGTGAGATGTTCTCCGGCTGCAGCAGTCTTGCATCTATTGACGTCTCATCTTTTGATACGTCAAATGTAAAAGATATGAGTAACATGTTTAAGAGATGCGGTTTTGAGGCTATAGATGTATCTAATTTTAACACATCAAATGTGACAAACATGCAGCAGATGTTTTGTGGATGCCAAAAATTAAAATATCTTGATTTATCACATTTTGACACGTTAAATGTAAAAGATATGAATAGAATGTTTGAGGGATGCGATTTTGAAGCTATAGATGTATCTAATTTTAACACATCAAATGTGACAAACATGCAGCAGATGTTCTATGGATGTCAAAAATTAAAATCTCTTGATTTATCAAATTTTAACACTCATTGCGTAACGAATATTTGTAATATGTTCAATTTGTGTTTCACGCTTACGTCATTAGATATTTCAAGCTTTGATACAACAAATGTAACAAATATGAACTGGACTTTTTCAAATCTGAATAAATTGAAGACACTTTCCCTTGGTGAGAAATTCGCATTTGTAGGCACTGAGTACGGCCTTGCTGGAACGTGGGCTAACTCTGACGGCAATGAGTTTAACAGTATGGCTATGCCAAACAATGTGGCTGATACATATACAAGAGTGTCTTGATATACAAACCGCAGAAATTTTGAAAAATTTTTGCGGTTTTCTTCATATTAAATATAAAGCAGTAGTGCTTATATGATATAGGAGGTAACAAAAAATGAAGCTAAAAAAAGTCGCTTCGCTTTTGCTGTCTGGTGTCATGCTGTTGTCGCAGCCGGCATATGCAGCAGGTGAAGTAAATGAAGTTGTAGAAACTGATGTTGCTGGTGAAGAAGAGAGCCTCAGAGAAGACACAAATACAGACAATATGGGTGAAATAAACGTATCAAACGAAACTGCAAATCAGGAAGCTCTTGACAGCACGTCAAGTGTTTTAAGCTGGAATGGAACGTTTTACCAAAATCAGAACACTGAAATCAATGTCTCTTATGAAAGTGGAGATGATATTGATGCCCTTGGAGCTCTTCAGTTTGACGACTTATCAAAAGAAGCAGAAACAGAAATTTGTGAAAAAATTAAATCGCAGATGATTAACGCAAGCGTGCGGGGAATTAAATGTTTCAGCTTGAATACTGAAAATAAAAACCAGGCATCTTATAAAATAAATATTGTTATGCAGGATGCGAGCGATTTCAGAAATGCAGAACTGTATCATATTGCTGAAAACGGAGAACCTGAAAAGCTTACTTATACAATTGAAAACACTGATGACGGCAGGCAGAGGATTGCGTTTGTATCGTCTGGAGGCCTTGGCGATTTTGCATTTGTGTCAATTTCAGATTTGTCTGATATAACCGTAGAGGAACCTGGAGCATCTGATATGCCTGAAGCTGATGGAAGCACTTCCGAAACCGATGGTGATTCTGATGATATGACAGATTTAACAATAAGTGGTGATAATACTGAAGATGCTTCTGAAAATGAAGATATAACCGTTAACGATAATATAGATTCTGATGAGAGTGATTCTAATATGGTTGACAATCAAGACGACGCTGACAGCTCTGGCGATTTAACTGTTAACGATAGTGATAAAATGGCCATTGGCGAGACCGAAATCCAAGATAGCGAAAACAGTGACAGACAAAATGAAGATGTCATTGATTCTGCATCTGCAGAAAAAAGCACTGATATAACAGATAATAACACTCCTGGAGATTCTGTTGAACCTGTATCTATAGATAATTTTAAGGTTTTGTTTGTGAGTGGAGCTGACAATATTGACGGCCAGACTGTATGGAATCCATCCGACCCGGCGGCTGGTCATTCATTTATCTACCGCGCGGAGTACACAATGTCAGGAAAGTTTTCTACTGATGTCGGTGCCTTTAAAATAGAAGTTCCGTTACATATACTGAAAGACAAAGACGGAAACTGGGCAGATACGTTTCAATGCCCGTACAGACTGAGTTCTGAACTGTCAGAAAATGATGTTCCAGATTTTGTATATGATATTGATGAAGAAAACAACAAGGTAACAATCTATAATTATAAATCATATCCAACCGGAACTTCTGGCTATATAGAGTTTGCATACGAGACCACAAAAGAGACAACTGAATATGCTGATATGTCAGTATCTGAAAATGTTCCAGCGAAGGTATATGCAACAAATGAAAATTCTACTGTTACCGCTGATGCAACTGCAGACGGCGTTTGCATAGATACACATGCAACAATTGCATACACGCAGAAAAAGAAACCTACATTATATAGAAGCTGGAATAAAGCATGGGGAGAAACACCGGCAGATGCGGTGAATTATTATTATCTCGTATGGCCAATTAAAACATATGTAAATAAAAACACATCATGTTATTCATTTACATTAAATGATACATGCACAGATATGAAAAGCAGTGTGATTGGCTACAGGTTTTCAGGACAAAGTTCGTTTTCGGATATAAACAGTATTGATAACGTAAAAACGTATGGAGACAGATATGATTATGTTTTGACCAGATACAGTAAAGCAGATGCTGATGCAATCTCAAAAGATGCGGGAAGGTTTTATATACATAATGATATTGAAGCAATAGTAAGCCCATCAGACCATGTTGATGCTGATACAAATGCTACTTCATCGTATGACTGGTTTTATGAATCTCCCGTATATATGTACGGCAAAGGAGATTTTTGGGCTGAAAAATATGGAATTTACGGAGGATACAATAAGGTTGAAAGCTCTGAGGATATATCGAATTATGTTCTTGGGGAATTTGAAGAAGGAGATATTGATACACTGCCAAATTTAAAATACTATGTTATTGGCGACGGCAGACCGTCAGCTTATACGATTGAAGATGGAGGTACCGGAGAAGTTGAAGATGCAATAAATGACATGTTCTGGAAAAAGAAGGTTGATTATAATATTACTGATGATGGCATAGCAATTGAAGGTACAGCCTTGAATGATAATGACTATGATGTTTCAAAGGCAGAACTGAAAACATTGATTAAAGAAGCCGTTTTTGATGAAACGACCTATGAATTCAAAACATCAAAAAAGACGTTGGGATTTAATGAGGATGACAATATCTCTGTTTCTGTAAGAACCACTGAAGGTTGGAATCAGGCTGCTGTTTATGATTTAAACAGTAAAGCGTATAAAGATATAAATGAAAAATACGTAAAATCTGCTAGCGGCAGGACACTGACATTTAATGCAGGTGTAAAAGCTTTGAAATATTTATGTTCTCATGCATATTATTACACTGAACTTAATGTTTATCCTGAAATTTCATTATTTAGAACGGAGCATGTGCAGGAAATTCTTAAAAATAAGCCTACAAAAATAGCAGTACAGAATAATGCAAAATTTCTTGTGTCGCAGGGCGACAAAGTCATACTTGACAGGGATACACATGCTTCAGACTATGTGCAAAAAGTAGAACGCGAATCTGAAATCAAAAAAGATATCGTAAAAACTGAAAACCTTAAAAAAGAATCACGGTTTGAAGTCACCTGGAATATTAGTTTCCAGGAAAAATATGTAGACGATGATGGTATCCATTATATTTATCAGGACAGTGGAAAATTTTATGACCTGCTTCCACTTGGAAGTAATTTTGACCCATCATCTTTAACTGTTTCAGAATCCAGCGTAGTCTTAACTCGCGGTGAGTATGATTATTCATTGACAGAAAATTATAGGAATTCAGGAAGGACTTTATTGACGATTTCAATCGCTATGCCAACCAAAAATCAATACTCTGTCAAGTATAACACCTCACATGATTACGATTCCGTTAATGACTATGGACGAAATCTTTTAAACTCAGTTGTGTATGAGTCTGGCAATAACAGAATCGGAAATGGCCGGTCTGATGATGGAGGTAATATATCTGATAAAAACACATTATCCGATATCAATCCTGATACTGATGAGAAAAAATTTGCATATGCAGAAGCAAGGTATGAAGTTAATTTCCCTGTTGCAGCGTCAACTGGATTAAAGAAGCAGGTAAAGAACTCTACGTCAAGCACTTACTCATATAATGAAGTAATGCACAAAAACGAAGATTACAGTTATAAAATAAGACTTACAAATGATTCCACGACCAAGGCGACAGATATCATATTCTTTGATTCACTTGAAAATTTCTATCAGGATGAAGACCAGACAGAACCCACAAAGGTATCTGACTGGAAAGGCAAATTCCAGGGGTTGAATCTTGCACAGTTTGTCTATAAGGGCGCGACTCCTGTGATATATTATTCAAAAATTGAAAGCTTGAACCCTCAGAAGCATAACGACTTGAAAGAAAAGACAAAAGATGGAGAGCCGGTATGGATTGAGGCTTCTAAATTTGAACGGCAGTTTGGCCTTGATAAAGTAAGAGCAATTGCTATTGACGCGACGAAATGTGAAGACGGTTCGGATTTTATTCTTGATGAAAATGAATCTATTTCATTTATAATTTATATGCAGGCGCCTGATGAAGATACGAGTGATAAGCAAGACCCGGTGACATATAATAATATCTTTGTGGACAGGACTGCAATTAAAGAAGTTGGCGATGAGATAGTAAGAATACCTCAATTTTATCATCAGGATTACACACAGGCACATTATAGAATTTCCGGTGACCTGGATTTCATAAAGGTTGATGCGACAGATGCCTCAAATGTCATCCAGGGTATCACATATAAGTTAACAGGAACATCTGATTATGGTACAGCATATGATGAAGAGCGTACATCAAATAAATATGGAAAATTGTCGTTTAGAGAAATTGAAAAAGGCACTTATCAATTGAAAGAAACTTTATGTTCTGAAGACTGGCAGCTGAACAAAGAAACATACACCGTAAAGATAAACTCAAAAGGAGAAACAGTTATTGACGGTCTTAAGAACGAAGATGGAGTTTATATCCTTGAAGATGAACCGCGAAGCCATGCAGACGTGATATTTCAAAAGATTGATAATGTGACGGGCAGCCAGGTTGAAGGAGCAGTGTTTAAGTTATCCGGAGTGTCTGATTATGGTAATGAGTATACCTTATACGGCACTTCAAATAAAATTGGAAGAATTACATTTAAGAACATTGAGCTTGGAAAGTATGACCTGGTTGAGGTACAGGCTCCGGATGGTTATATAAAAAACGGCCAAAAATATTCTGTAAATATAGATGAAAATAACAGGGCATATATATATGACAGTGGTGGAAATGAGATTAATGCAAATTCTAACCGGCTCTATCAGATAGAAAACGAACCGTATCACAGTGTAAGGTTTTTGAAGAGCAGTACTTACGGTGAAAACATTTATCTTGAAGGAGCGGAATTTAATCTATCAGGCATTTCTGATTATGGAACAAGCGTAAATATGAATGCAGTATCCGGCCGTGCAGAAGACGGAGGTCTTGTGGTCTTTGATGGCCTTGAACCTGGAACATATACACTAAAAGAAACCAAAGCCCCGGCTGGACATTATATAGATGAAAAACTTTATGATGTCGTTGTAAACAAATATGGGACATTTACAATAGACGGTTTGGAAAAGGTACAGTTTGGAAACAAGGAGTAGATACAATGATGGGAAATAAAAAAGGATGGCGGGCGTCAGCCCGCCTGCTCAGCAAAATCTGCCTGCTGGCATTTCTGATAATCTTTATGCTTCCCTGCATAGTAAAAGCTGACGATGCAGTTTATTCTACTGTCGGAGGGGCATGGGTTAAAGTTAATGACTCAACTTGGACGATGGACAAAGACGGGGATGGAAAGACAGACGTGACGTTGTTAAAAGAAGGTGATGAATGGAAGTATATTTTTAATGTTGCTGATGATTCATCGCTGTATTATGGCTGGGAAGTAAACCCGCCGGAAGGCTATGAAGTAGAAAATGGGTATGGAACAAAGCAGAATCCAGCAATCGGGATTCAGTATGCCCGTACAGATAATATCGATATTGATGGAGTACAGGATGGCGATTACGAAGGCGGAATTGATACTACAAAAGTATATACGGTGCCTGGGGCATCAACGCTTAATATCAAAATGATGAGCGATGTAACTGATGGCGATTATGTTGTTTTGTGGAGTGGAAGCCATACTGATTATACTGCGGTAAATGATTCCGACAAAGGCATAAAGATAGTTAAAAAAAATGATGAAACATATGAAATAAATGATAATGCAGTTACGATTGGCTTTCATTCTGAACCGGGCGAAAAGAAAAGCTTTGGATATTATGCAGAAATAAGCGGCAATAATAATGCAAGTGGCCTTACAGCAACAAATGTCTCAACGGAAGAACCAGCTCTTGATGTGGGTAACTTATGTATAAAAAAACAGGTACTTGAAGCTGACGGAAGTCCGTCTACCGATGATAAGATATTTAAATTTAACATAGAGCTTTCATCTGATGATGATAAGATTTCAGTAATGCTTGTTAATAAAAAAAATTATGGTGATGTAACGATTGAAGGAGGGAAAGGCTCTTTCTATCTCTCAAATGGTGGCAATGTTAATCTTACAGGGATTCCGGCCGGTGTAAAATATCATATAACTGAAGACGCGACTGATGGTTATGAATCAGTGTTGACAAACGAAGATGGAACTATTCAAAAAAACAAAACGGCAACAGTAACATGTACTAATACGAGAAAGACTCAGCCTGAAGTAAAAAAACAGACTTTAACCATTAAAAAAATAGTCAAAAACGGTGACAATAAAGACAATTTCACTTTTCATATTTCTTTTAGTAATTTAGAAAAAAATGTGAAATATAAATACAAAAAAGGAGATGCTGAAACAGCGTTTGCATCTGATAAAGATGGCACTGCCGATGTGACTTTCACGTTGGCCGATAATGAAAGCGTGGTATTTGAAGATATTCCGGAAAATACAAAATATCAGGTCACTGAAGATGCAAATAAATATTATGCTTCTTATGAAATAGCTGATGCTGTTAAGACCGTACAACAGAAAAATGCAAATGAACAGACTGACCAGTCTTTGTCAACTGGGACAGAAACTGTTGACGCTGATGAAAACGCAGCTGTGACCTTTACGAATACAGGAAAAGAACCTGATGTGCCAAAAACAGAAAAACTTAAAATAAGGATTAAAAAAATCTGGAATGATAATGAGGATGCAGGAAATACAAGACCGGGAAATATTACTGTTTATCTGATGCAGGATGAAAATATTATAAAAAATATTGAACTGAATGCTGATAATGGATGGGAGGCAGAGGTTGACGGGCTTGAAGTGCTTAAAGAAGACGGAAAGACAGAATACAAATACTCTGTGAATGAAGAAAATGTCAGCGGATATGACTCCAATGTTGTTGAGAGCGAAGAAACCGATGCGGCAGGAGATGGAGGTAAAGTCAAGGTATTTACAATCACAAACACGAAAACCGAGACCGGAAGCCTTAAGGTTTCAAAAACGGTTGAGGGGAATTGTGCTGACAGAAACAAAGCATTTAAATTTAAGGTTGAGCTGAAAAATGGTGGCAACCCCGTTTCAGGTGTTTATCCACTTGATGGCACTGCTGGAAGTAAAACCGGAACAATCGTATTTGACGAAAATGGCATGGCTTCATTTGAGCTGTCTGACGGAGAGTCAATTGTAATAACCGGGTTGCCGGTCGGAGCCGATTATACGGTTACAGAAAATGCTTATAAAGATTACAAACCTTCTGACAATGGAAAGTATAATGGAAAAATTGAGACAGGAAAGACCGGTGAGATTTCGGTTGTAAACACATATGATGAAAAGTATGACATATCTGTAAGCAAAACAGTGAAAGGAAATCAGGGCGATAAATCCAAAAACTTTGAATTTGTGCTGAAGCTGACAGGAAGTGATGGGCTGGTAGTGCCCGGCAGTGTTGATATTGAAAAGAATGGAAACTTTGAGACAATGAAAGTCGTTGACGGCGAAGTTAAATTTACATTATCACACGGAGAGAAAATTATATTCAAGAAACTGCCGGCTGGTGTCAAATATGAAGTGACTGAAACAGTAACAGACGGATACAAGATGACATGTGATAACAATTCTGGAGTGTTGAGGACAAATGCCAATATTGAATTTGTGAATACGAAGAATGTTGGAATTCCGACTGCGGCGATGACGAACACCGGAATTATAACTGCAATTGCTGTCTGCTGTGGTGGTGTAGTCATTGTAGCTATTGTGAGAGCAGTAAAGAAAAAGAAAAAATAATATAGTAGTAGCTAAAAGGAAAAAGAATATTTTCAAAAATGTTCTTTTTTCTTTTTTATTTGTCATATTAGATATAACGGTAAAAAAATTGCCGGATAATACAGGCAGAATCCTTGCCTGTAAAAACTTCAAATTGCATCGGATACAAGGTTTGTTGGATATCTATCAAATTGGGCAGGTTGAATCCTGTAAATTTGCATAAGAGCTATAAACAGCATAACGACTGGATTTTTGTTTCTGCTGATACTACTGCCCTCTCTTGTAAATTTGCGACATAGTTAAATAATGCGTCTTTATGCACGCGCTTCAAATGCAAAGCATAGACCAAAGTATTCCTTAGGCATCATTTGCCAATGGATAAGGGGCTTGGTGAACAGTCCTTTGTTAGCACGGCCAGCATATGGCTCATTTGCCTTATGTTCGAAAGACGAAAGTGACACGGCTTCAAGAATAAAACCCTTTATCGGTAGCCCCTGGAGGTATTTTTCGGAGTTTTGCTCCGTTTTAGATACAACCTCTATAGGAGCAATGTACCGCATAAGGGTGGAGACTTCATTCGAAGCCTTGCTCCGGATAGAGACTCCTCCATTCCTTGCTCTCAGATAAAGATAAAAATATTAAACGTCGTAATGATGCCAGCGTCTGAGAAAGCGGGATTTACCCGTTATCGTTCGAGTGACCTTATTCGCAGGGAGCGAAAATATAATAAAAACAGGAGGAGAAACGATGAACAATTTGAAAAAGAGTATCATGTCTGTAGCGATGGCTGCAATTACCGCAGCATCACCAATACTGTCTTCATATGCAGCGTATGCAAGTGATATCACAGTAAACGATGATGGAACGGTAACGCAGATATCTACATCAACTGAAGGCAGCACGGGCAAAACAGATGAAACCAAATTTTTATTCATTAAGATTAAAACGGCCGGTGGTAAGGTTGTGCTTAATGAAGGTGAAGACCAGGAACAGCGAATCCGCCTGGATAAAAAAACGGATGGTGTGGAGTATATAGATGTATATGATAAAAATAATGTGCTTATTTCATCAGAAAGTACAAAAGATAATGATTATACGTATGTATATGAAGCAAAAGCTGACGATGCCGTCAATGTGAAGGCAAAAGCAGACGAAGGATATAAGGTCAAGCTGTATGAACTGACTGACGATTCCTCCGGAACCGAAATCGCTGAAGATGTGGGATTTGATGCAGGAAATAAAGTGGATAGCTTCAAATATCCGGTATTTATGGAGTATGATAAGACTGTAAAAATTGGATTTGAGAAGACAGAGTCCGCTGATGACATTGCAAAGGATTTGAGTGTCAACGATGAGGCCGGAAAAGACAAGGCTGACGAGCAGAGCAAAGCTGAAGCTGATGCTGAAAGCGAAGATAAGACTGGTGAAAAAGACGAGCCTAAATCTGAAGAAACAGAAGATTTAAAGAGTAAAGATGCGAAAGCTGATGAAAAGACTGCTGCCGAAGTAAGCAACGATAAAAAATCCGAAGATACGGAAAACAGAAAAACAACCGAAGATGCTGATGCCCCAGAGAAATCTGAAGACCTCAAGGATATTGACAGTAA
>OCPW01000346.1_pt1 | contig 35650 bp, 29 predicted proteins | sample 1538761 | NCBI WGS metagenome assembly OCPW01 (sample SAMN04571724, study PRJEB22368) | human gut metagenome | biome: human gut; material: stool | host: Homo sapiens | place: Luxembourg | collected 2012-09-20
TATCAATTTCTTCTTTTATCAAACTTCCTACACTTGAAAAGTGCGAACATAAAAACAGCTTCATCCATATTCTCCTTTATAAACTTGACAGGGGCTGATCAAAAAGCGAGTGTGTCTTTTTTGATGCACGTAAAATGCTGCGCGGGGAAAGCACCTGCTGCTTACTTCCCCATCCGTTTCCTGATGTACTCCATCACATAGTACATCGCTTTCTCTGCGGCAGCATAGCGGACACTCTTCCGGGAGCCTAGGAAATGTTCTTCATATACCTCTGTACCATATGCGCCGGAGACAGCGAGGAAGACGGTGCCGGAAGGCTCGCCGCGTTCCCCTCTTCCGGGACCTGCGTAGCCTGTCGTTGAGACTGCAATGTCTGATGCATACAGACGGCGGCTGCCCTCTGCCATCTCTTTTGCCGTTTCTCCGCTGACTGCCGTATAGCGGGAAAGTGTCTCCGAAGAGACCCCCAGCACATTTTCTTTGGCCTCATTCCAGTATGTGACCGCACTTCCTTTGAAATAAGCAGAGCTGCCCGGAAGATCCGTCATCAGCTTTCCGATGAGACCGCCAGTGCAGGACTCGGCAGCGCTTATGGAAAGATGCGTCTTCTCCAGAAGAGCCACGAGGTCTTCCCGCACATGCTGCTCGATGTGATAGTCAGCTACGGGGAGTCGCTTCCTGAGCTCTGTCACCAGCGGCGACATCAGCGCATAGGCCGCCTCTGCCGTTTCCGCTTTCGCCGTCACACGAAGGGCGATATACCCCGGTCGTGCAAGAAGGGCGATGGTGGGATTTCCCTGCGTCAGGATGAGGTCCATGATGGTCTCTTCGATCTCCGCCTCCGTCCTGCCGGGGATCGGCAGGATCATGGAGCGGATCGTCCCCATCTCTCCCAACCGTTTTTTGAGTGAAGGGAGCATGTGTTTTTCTGCCATCCGCTTCATCTCAAAAGGAGGTCCGGGAAGGTGTACCAGAAGTTTCCCGTGATGCGAAAGGAGGCAGCCACTGGCAGAGCCGGCTTCATTCCTGAGAAGCTCCGCGCCTTCAGCAAACCACGCCTGGCGCGATAAAGAGGGCAGATAGGGGCGTCCCTTTTCTTTGTAGTACGCAGCAAGACGCGCTGCCTCTTCCGGAAAGAGAACATAGGGAAGTCCCAGTACCTCGGCTCCGATCTTTTTCGTGATGTCTCCCTGCGTTGAGCCAAGGCCGCCCGAGGTGATGACAAGATCTGCTCGGGAGAGTGCCGTAGCAAAGGCCGCTCTCATCCGCTCCGGATTATCCCCCACCGTCGTCATAAAGGCGACAGTGAATCCATGTTCATTCATGAGCTCCGCCAGATAACGGCTGTTTTCGTTATCGATCTCCCCTAGCAGGAGCTCGGTGCCAGTGGTAATGATTTCAGTGATCATGCATGTTCTCCTTGATGGGCTGTAGGAAGAAAAGGGATCGGGGTAAAAGTAACCGGCGGCTGGTGGCTTGCATGCTGCTTTCGGGCATCGCCCTGCCTAACTATTGGCGGCGAAGCCGCCACGAGAGCCTTGAACCCATCCACCTGAACCTTGAATCTTTTATTCCTTCACTTCTGCGATCAGATCATACGCATATCCGTCGATGACATGGACATTCACGAAATCGCCCGGCTTGAGATCTCCCGGGTTGTCGATATACACATTCCCATCGACTTCGGGCGCCTGATAGGACGTACGGCCCTTGGCCTGTCTATGTCCCTCGCCATCCTCGATGATTTCCTCGACGAGGACTTCCGCGTCGGTATCAATAAGGCGTTCATTGTTTTCTTCCGAAATCCCGGCCTGGATCGCCATCAGCTGATGGTAGCGGTCTTCCTTCACCTCTTCATCGATCTGATCTGTCATGCGCGCCGCAGGCGTACCATCCTGCGGGGAGAATGTAAAGGCCCCCATATCGTCGAATTTGATCTCTCGAATGAAGTCACAGAGCTCCTGAAAATCAGCCTCTGTCTCTCCCGGGAATCCGACCATGAGCGTCGTGCGGATGGTCATGCGCGGTTTGGCAGCGCGGAGCTTGCGAAGAAGAGCATAGATACTCTCCGAGGAATCGCGGCGGTGCATACGAGTGAGCACGGCATTGCTGATATGCTGCAGCGGGATATCCACGTACTTGCAGATCTTATCTTCGTGTAGGATGACGTCCAAGAGTTCATCATCAAAGTATGTCGGATAGAGATAGAAAAGACGGATCCACTTCACACCCTCGATCTTGACGAGCTCACGAAGGAGGCTTGCGAGATTCGTCCCGAGGTCGCGTCCGTAGCAGGAAAGATCCTGCGCGATGAGGTTGAATTCACGCACCCCTTCAGCCGCCAGACGTCTCACTTCATGGACGATGGAAGAGATCGGGCGGCTTCTCATCGGCCCGCGTACATAGGGGATGTAGCAGAAGGTGCAGCCATTGCTGCAGCCTTCTGCGATCTTCACATAGGCGGTATATTTCGGCGTCAGCGAGGCACGCGGGATGAGCTCTTCATTCGCGCAGGGAATGGTGCCGAATTTAAACACTTTTTCTCCGCCATTGGCATAGGATTCATTCACGGCATCTAGAATATCCTGCCAGGAGTCTGTACCGATGAAAATATCGACTTCCGGGATCTCCTTCGCAAGCGCTTCCTTGTACTGCTGCGAGAGGCAGCCGGCAGCCACCAGCCGTTCACAGACACCTGTTTTCTTGTATTCCGCCGTTTCCAGAATCGTCTGGATCGACTCTTCCTTAGCCGGATCGATGAATGTGCAGGTATTGATAATGATGACATGCGCTTCTGCCAGATCTTCGGTCAGTTCATAGCCGGCCTTCTCCATGATGCCCACCATCATTTCCGTATCGACCAGGTTCTTCGAGCAGCCCAGGCTGATAAATCCTAATTTCTTCGTCACTTCTTTGTTCCTCCAAATCGTACTTTTTCTCCCCATAGATTCAGCAGATCCTTTCTGCCTTCATCCAGATATCTTTTTTCTAATTCCCAAAAAACGAGTTCATTGCCGGCCGCATCGGGCTCTGCCGCATCATCATTCACATAGATGAAATAGTTCCCGTTCTTTTCCATGATGCTTTTATATTTCGCCGAGTCCAGAAGCCAGTCTATCAGGCGCTCGCCCCGCTCAGGATGTGCGCTTTCTGCCAGAAGCCCTGTCCCATAGAGGTACCAGGGCGCGCCATCCTCCGGATAAATGATCATGACAGGCATTTTCTCCCGCTTCGTGCGAAGGACTTCATTCAGCCCGGAGATCCCGATGTCACACTTTCCCATCGCCGCCATACGGGACGGCGTAGAGAGATACTTCCCATATTGTACGAGATGCTGCTGCGCCCTGCCCAAGAGTTCCATCGCATAGTCTGGCCCGAAGTGCTCGATGAGACACATCAGGAGATCCTTCGACATCTCGGCGGCGATGAAGTCCGTCATCGAAAGCTGTGCCTCTTCCCTCGTGAAGACCTCTGCCCACGTATAGGAAAATGGCTTCTGCTTCTTAAGAAAATCCGGATTCACCGCAAACACGATGGGATCCACCCAAAGACCTGTCCAATACGCCTCTTCATCCTTGAAAAGATTCAGCGCCGTATCCGTGCGCGAGGATGAATAGGCTGCGAGCTCTCCGTTCTCTTTCATCCGCATCAGGATATCCTGACTGGTGATCACCACATCCGCTGCTTTTTCCTCAGCGGAGGTCTTCTTTAATAGATCTGCGCCAGATACATAGGAGATCTCTACAGCAAGCCCCTGTTCTTTATAAAAAGCGTCTTTCACCGGATCCAGCACATCCGGTGAAAGATCCGTCAGCACGACGACTTTGCTCACAGGATGCTGTTCCTGGCGCCGCTCTGCTTCCAGATTCTTCGCATAGCGGAGAATCCCCCAAAAAGCACCGCCTGCCAGCAGGAGAAACAGTAAGACGGAGCATAGACGTTTCAAGATGGATCACCTCATTTCGATACAGGCTCTATCAGAGAAGCGGAGAAAACGTGCAGCTGGTCCCCGATCCGCAGTCACAAGTATGGCGCTCTTTTCAGAAAACGCTATACAGGTGAAGACCGATTCTCTAGTCCGAAGTCTCTTCCTTCTTCCCGCCTGCAAGAATATCAGAAAGCTGCTCCTTATCGACAAGAATATCTCTTGGCTTTGCCCCTTCCGCAGGGCCTACGATACCGAGGCGCTCCATGGTATCCATGAGACGGCCGGCCCGGGTATACCCGATGCGGAATCGGCGCTGAAGAGCGGAGACAGAAGCACGCTTCGTATCGAGCACCCATTCCGAAGCCTCCGGCATGAGATCATCCTGCTCTTCGACCATTTCTTCCTCTTTCTCTGTTTTTTCCGGGATAGAAAGATCGATCGGCTCATAGACGACATGGCTTTCCTGACGGATGCATTCCGCCCTGACATAGTTCACCACATCCTCGACCTCTTCGTCCGAGATGAATGCCCCCTGGATACGGACAGTACTGAGCGCTCCCGCCTGCTTGAAGAGCATATCGCCCTTGCCGAGCAGCGATTCTGCACCGCCCTCATCCAGAATGATGCGGGAATTGAGGCCCGACTCAACCATGAATGCGATACGGCTCGGAATGTTTGATTTGATCACGCCGGTGATGACATCGGCTGACGGTCTCTGTGTCGCAAGGATCAGATGAATGCCTGCGGCACGCGCCTTCTGCGTCAGACGCTGGATCAGGACTTCGACTTCTTTGGCCGCGACATTCATGAGGTCGGCAAATTCATCGACGATCAGTAAAATATAGGGCATCTTTTTGTCAGGATACAGCTTATTATACCCTTCGATATTTCGCACTTTCGCCCCGGCAAAGAGCTGGTAACGGGCCTCCATTTCGCGGACAGCCCAATTCAATGTGCCCTGCGCCTTCTTCATATCCGTCACGACTTCCGTACGCAGATGCGGGATGCCATTATAGACAGACAGCTCGACCACCTTTGGGTCGATGAGCATGAGCTTCACTTCATCCGGGCGGCTATGATAAATGATGCTCGTGATGATGGAATTGATGCACACGCTCTTGCCGCTGCCGGTCGAGCCTGCAATCAGAAGATGCGGGGCTTTCGCCAGATCGGTCACGACCGTCTTCCCGGTGATGTCCTTTCCCAAGGCCACAAGGATGTGACCCTTGCCATGCTGAAAGGCATCGCTGGCAAGCACATCATGAAGCGGCACAGAGGCCGCCTTCGTATTCGGGATCTCGATGCCGACCGCAGATTTTCCGGGGATCGGGGCTTCGATGCGGATATGTGTCGCCTCAAGCGCCATGGCAAGCTCATTCGAAAGTCCTTCGATCTTGCTCACGCGGACGCCCATTTCCGGCTTGAGTTCGAAGCGCGTCACCGTCGGCCCTACACTGTAGTGAACGACCTTCGCCCGGACTCCGAAGCTGGCAAGCGTCGACTCGATGAGTGCCGCCTTCTGTCCTGCATCTGCCTCTCCCTGTCCCGCACCCGTTCCCGCATGAAGAAGCGAGAGCGGAGGAAACTGATACACCGGCCCCGTTTCCGCAGCTGGTGCGGGATGAGCCGGGTCTGCTGAGACGGGCGCTGGCGGTATCGGATGAATGTCCTCCTCCGGCTTCTCTTCCCCGGCCAGCTCTTCAGCTGGTTCTTCCAGCGGTTCTTCTGCCACTTCATCCGCCGCTTCCGGCAGCGGCGGTATCGGCGGCTCTTCCATGTCCTTGACCGGCTCCTCTGGCGTCCACGGCTCTTCCTGTGCTTCTTTATCTGCTTCTGGGGCAAGTTCTTCTATAGGTTCTTCTATAGGCTCTTCTAAGGAAATCGGTGGCTCTTCCGCATCCGGCATCTGCGCAGGGACCGCCATATCTTCTGCCGGCAGTTCCTCATCCGGCGATTCTGCCGCATTTTCTTCATTCTTCTTGTAAATGAACTCCGTCGGCTTATCGTCGAGTACTTCCAGCCTGGCAGCGCTTCTCGCAGCATCCAGCGCCGCTTTCTTTTCCCTGAGCCGTGTGGCTGCGGCCTCGATCTTCTCGCCTGTTTTCTTTCCGAGTACCTGCGCCTTCGAGCCCACTTTCTGCGCGCCACGCGAAAGCGACCAGTGCGTCAGCATAAGCACATCGATCACGATGGCCCCGAGGAGCACCAGCGTCGTCCCCCAGTATCCCATCGCGTCATGGAAAAAGACGCAGAATCCCGCCCCGACGATCCCGCCATAGGTGAGGATTGACTGGATATCCATTTCTCTTCCAAAAGGAACCAGAAAATGATGCACCGCCATGAAGAGGAGCAGCACCAGCAGGATGACCAGCGCAACGCGCCTGTCCCAGGAAATTCCTTTCGATGTCACGGCATAGCGCCCACCGAAAAACATCATCAAAAGGGCGCAGAAAGGCGCGCCGAATCCGAAGAGGAAATGGCTGCCTTTATTCGTAATATCTCCGAAAAAACCGGTACTGTCGCTAAAAAGACTAAAGAGAATGAAAAGGCCGAAGAGGAAGAGGATCACACCTGTGATCTCATAGCTCTTCTCCTCGCTCTTCTGCACTCTCGTCGTCCGTCTCCGGCTTGCTGTCTTCTTTTTCATGGATAAATGGTTATATCTCCTTTATTAGGTCGTGGGGCGTGCTGCCCTTTGCTTGCATGTGAAAGAGGGGGTGGGTTCTATGGGTTCAGCGGGGGGTATTTAGTCACCAGTCACTTTAGATTTCTAATCCCTAGCCACTAGTCACTAGTCTACCAGTCACTTACTTCCCTTTCTTCTCGCCCACCAGGCGCGCACCATGTCGCCTTCCTGCCCGAGCGGGCGGGGCTTGTAGTACTGGTGTCCTACGAGCTCATCGGGAAGATACTGCTGCTCTACCCATCCGCCGAAATCGTGAGGATATTTATATCCGATGCCAAGCCCCATCTTCTTCGCTCCGCTGTAGTGCGAGTCCATGAGGTGCGCGGGGATGGACCAGTCCTTCCTTGTCTTTTCCTCCCCTTCGGCGGCAAAAATGCCGGAACAGGCACTGTTGCTCTTAGGAGCCAGACAAATATAGAGCACGGCTTCCGCAAGGATGATCTGCGACTCAGGAAAACCGACCATTTCTGCTGCCTGCGCCGCTGATACCGCCACCTGCAGCGCCCGCGGATCTGCCAGACCCACATCTTCCGCTGCGCAGATCATGATGCGCCTTGAAATGAAGGACGTCTTCTCTCCTCCGTCGATCATACGCGCCAGATAGTGCAACGCTGCATCAGGATCGCTCCCTCGCATGCTCTTGATGAAAGCGGAAACGATATTGTAATGGTAGTCCCCCTGCTTATCATAGCTGGAGATCTGAACACCTGCCACCTCGCCGATCTCCTTCTCTGTCAGAGAGCCTCCATCCGTCAGCATGGAGGTCGACTGCTCCAAGAGATTCAGCGCGACGCGCGTATCTCCTGAGGCATAGGCAGCAATGAGAGAGAGAGCCTCCGGTTTTGCCGTATAGCGATGAATCGCCAGCCCATACTTTTCATCATCGAGCGCGCGATGAAGCACCGAGACGATCGCTTCATCAGTGAGCCGCTTCAGATGGATCAGCCGTAGACGGGAGAGCAACGGCCCGTTGATCTCAAAATAGGGATTCTCCGTCGTCGCACCGATGAGGATGAATGTCCCATCCTCCACATAGGGCAGAAGCACATCCTGCTGCCCCTTATTGAAACGGTGGATTTCATCAATGAAAACGATCGTCCGCCGCTGGTAGTACGAGAGCTCTTCTTTCGCTTTGGAAACGACATCCCTGATCTCTTTGATCCCACTCGAGGTCGCATTCACCTTGATGAAGCAGCTCTTTGTCATTTCCGCAATGACCGATGCGATCGTCGTCTTCCCGCATCCCGGCGGGCCAAAAAGAAGAAGGGATGGGATCGTATCCCGCTCTATCATGCGATAAAGGAAAGATTGCCGTCCAACGGCAGCATCCTGTCCGACGATGTCTTCAAGCCGCCTGGGGCGCATGCGATCCGCCAAGGGGGCATACCGCTTCCCCGCCTCCGGGGACATGTCGAATAAAGAGTCCATGTGTATCACATCTCACATCTTTCAGAATTGAGAGCAGTGAAGCAGCGAAACGCAGTCAATGCTACCGGTCATCCGTCACTGCTTTCTTGCCAAATCGTATAATACCTTCGCCACCTGATCCGCACTGCCGCTCGGAGCGACGCTGCAGGCATCTGCCATTTTCTTCCGAACGAGCGGGTCACGAAGGATAGCGCGTACCGAGTCTGCAAGTTCTCCCCGCTTCACCCATTCCGCGCAGCCAAGGTTCTTCATATGCATGGCATTCGCACGCTCCTGTCCGGGCAGCGTATTGACCAGCACCATGGGCAGATGCATCACCATCGCCTCTGTACACGTAAGTGCGCCCGGCTTTGTCACAAGGATCTCGCTCCTTGCCATCATCTCTGCCACTTTATTTGTATAGCTGTGAAGCTCCACGGGATGCTTTAGCTTCTCGGCAAGAGCAGCCACTTTTTCGTAGAGACTGATATTCTTCCCGGTCACGACGATGAATTTCGAGATCTCTTCCACTTCATCGAGACGGGCGATATTATCCACGACATTACCGAGCCCGAGACCGCCGCCCATAACGAGTACCGTCCCCTTTTCAAAGGCCTCTCTCTCCTTCGCTTTCTCGTAAAAAGCGCGGCGCACCGGGATACCTGTCACATGGATGCGGCTGCCATCGATATCATACGTCTCCAGCAGGTCCTTCAGATCCGGCGTCGCGACACAATACCCGTCAAGATAGCGGTCGATCCAGAGCTGGTGAATATCGAAATCCGTGATCACGCCGAGCAGCGGGATCGAGATCGAGTCCTCCGCCTTCAAAAGGTCTGCTGCCCCTGCCGGGAAAGGATGCGTGAAGATCATCGCATCCGGCTTCGTGGCCATGATGAGATTCTTCATTCTGCGTTTGAAGGAAAGAGACAGCATCTTCTGCGAGAACTGCCCGAAGCGGCTCATCTGCGAATCACTGTAGAGATGGTCATACATCTCAGGAAAGACGTCGATCATTTTGAGATAGCCATCCTTGATGATGTGATCGATGGAGAAAAGATTGCTCGATACGAAGTCAAGGACCTGCACCGAGTCCGCTGGATGCGTGCGCTGGATCGCTTCCGCGATGGCACGCGCCGCCTGGCTGTGCCCCGTCCCTATGCTGGCCGTCATGATGTAAAACTTACGAGCGATCTCCATTTCGTCTCTCCCTTTCGTTACTTTTCCACCTTCGATTATAACATAAAGGCGCAAATCAGCGGAGACGTCACGCATAAGGAAAACCGCTTTCTGACACGCAAAAGGCGATGTGAAATAACGATCCTCTCATTTTCGCATTCCATCTGCCGCGGGGGACTTGCAGCTCTCATGGGAGTGACCGGGAAACCTTATCCCAGCTGTCTTTCATGCCATAGTCACCCTATCCGCCCCTTTCGGGCACCTTCCCCTAGAGGGGAAGGCTGCGATACGAGAATACCATCTTCTAAAAAAAGGCGGCGAAGCCGCCACCTCACCCTTGAACCCTGAACCCTTAACCTTGAACCAAATGAAAGTAAAATAAAAAGGGGCTGTAAAGAAATGAGGATTCATTTCTTCACAGCTCCTTTTTCCATACCATCTTATTTCTTAGCTGCTTTCTTAGCTCTGGTCTTTTTAGCCGGTTTTACATTGACTTTTTCTTTCAGCTGTTTGGAAACGCGGAAAGCCGGAGTCTTGGAAGCCGGGATTTTGATGACTTCCTGTGTAGACGGATTATGGCCCTCACGAGCTTTACGTTCACGGACTTCGAACGTACCAAAGCCGATCAGCTGGACCTTTTCACCTTTGGCAAGAGCACCGGATACGACATCGATGACAGCCTTGACTGCTTTTTCGGCATCTTTCTTGGTCATTTCTGCTTCCTGAGCGACAGCAGTGATGAGTTCTGTTTTGTTCATAACTAAACATCCTCCTTTAATAATGATGGCTTTTGCCAACAAAGAAGAGTGGTGCACAGGGCACACCGCTTCTCAGCTCCAATGGGCTGGGGGAGCGCTGATGTATCCGTCTTTCGGCAGAAATCCTGCCACAAGACCTGAGCCTCCTCGGGCGAGATGTCCATCAGGCTCTTCCCTCTCTGGAAAAGGCCCTTTTCAAAGGCTCTCAGCTGATCCATGACATATCTGGCGTAGCGATGGAGAGCCAGTTCAGGTTCTACCCCTTCTGCATGTATTACACGGTCTAACGCAAAAAGGAAACGCCCCACCGAAAGCTCTTTATCAACAGCTCCCTTCCCGTCTATGGCTGCCTTGATCTCTTCAGCACAAGACGCAGAAAGTGCGCCATCCTCGAGGGCTTCTGTCAGTCCATGGGAACCAACTTTCCTTTGAATTATACATGCTAAAAGCAGACTTGGCAAGTCTTTTGAGACGCCGGAAAGCAGATATTTTCGGTTTTTTTCCAATCTTTTCCGTGTTTCCCAATCTCCAAGGAGCTTTTTCGTCTCCTCCACCGTGATTTTCTCGAAAACGAAGGGGTGCCGACGGATCATTTTCTCATTGATGCCGTCCACGACATCCTGCATGGTGAAGAAGCCTTCCTTCTCCGCGAGGCGCGCATGAAAGACGATCTGCAGCAGCACATCGCCCAGCTCCTCCTTCAGGTTCACCATATCATCCTTGTCGATCGCATCGATCACTTCATAGACCTCCTGCAGGAAATAGGTACGAAGCGATCTATGATCCTGCGCGCGATCCCAGGGGCAGCCGCCGGGTGCGAGCAGCCTATCCATCGTCTCCTCGAGCGGAGACAGTGTGAACGGAGAAGGCCCCTTTACTCTTGCTTTGCGGCTGTCGAAAAGAAAGAGGAATGGCTCCTTCCCAAGGTCACGCCGGAATTCATCCATGGTAAGCCTACGAATACGGCCTTCCGAAGAGAGGAGGATGAGTGCGCTCTCCTTCTCATACAGCATAGAAAGCCTCGATGACAGAATGGCCTTCTCCTCTTCTGTCACATCCTTTAAGATGAGAAGATGCGGCAGCGTAAGAGAGATCGATGCAGCCTCTTCCCCGCCTGCTATGGTGAACGCTTCATCCTCATGAAGCAGCCCCTTCGCAGAAAGGAACGTGAGTATTTGTTGTATAGTCATTGGCATCACCTCGCTTGGATCTTTGCTGTCATTATAGCATAAAATGACCGGCTCTATTGGGGTGGATCACAGAAGAGGCTTCACAGGGCCCCCGTCACTTTTTATTTTTCCGGTCAAGCGCCCTTCGCCCAAAATAAAAATCCGTCCGTGACAGATCGTCATAGACGGATTTTTATGGATTAAGCGTTTTTAGCTGCTTCGCAGATCTGGGTGAAGCCAGCCGGATCGCTGATAGCGAGTTCGGAGAGCATCTTACGGTTCACTTCGATACCAGCACGGGTCAGGCCAGCGATGAGCTTGCTGTAGGTCAGACCGTTCTGACGAGCTGCTGCATTGATACGAACGATCCAGAGCTTACGGAATTCTCTCTTCTTGGATCTACGGTCTCTTCTAGCATAGTAGAGAGCCTTCATGACCAGTTCGTTTGCTTTTCTGAACTGGGTGTGACGAGCACCTCTGTAGCCCTTAGCCAGTTTCAGAATCTTCTTATGTCTTGCATGAGCGGTAACGCCGCTTTTTACTCTTGCCATTCTCTTATATCCTCCTTATTAGCCGTTTGGAAGCAATCTTGCTACACGTTTGTAATCAGACTTGGAAACCAGTGCTGCTTTTCTGAAGTTTCTCTTTCTCTTCGGGGACTTCTTTTCGAGAATGTGGCTCTTGAATGCTTTGTTTCTCTTGAACTGACCGGATCCGGTTTCAGTAAAACGTTTTGCCGCAGCGCGACGGGTTTTCATTTTCGGCATTTTGTACTCTCCTTTGTTATGCTTTTGGGGCAACGATCATTGTCATGTTGCGCCCTTCTAATTTCGGTGGCTTTTCGCGAACAACGGTATCACCCAGTTCTTTAGCGAAACGGTCGAGAACATCCTGTCCAAGTTCTGGATGGGTCATTTCTCTGCCACGGAACATGATGGTCACTTTGACTTTGTTTCCATCACCTAAGAAACGCTGCGCATTCTTCAGTTTGACAAAGAAATCATGGTCTTCGATATTTGGACGAAGCTTGACTTCTTTGATCTGGAATACCTTCTGTTTCTTCTTGGCTTCTTTATCACGTTTCTGCTGTTCATATCTGTATTTGCCATAGTTCATGATACGGCATACGGGTGGACGGCCATTGGGCGCCACCTCGACGAGATCAAGTCCTTTTTCTTCCGCCATGCGAATCGCTTCATGGAGCGTCATGATCCCCAATTGTTCATTTGCATCGCTGACAACACGCACCTCTCTGGCGCGGATCTGTTCATTGATGCGAAGTTCCTTACCTATTCTTTTCACCTCCGAAATAGAAATCATTGCAAGTGTAAAGGCGGACAGCATCTGCCGTCCGCCTTGAGTTCATACGTAAACCTTAGTAGCCTGCGCCATGTAAGGTGAGAAGCGGATGACTTCTGCTTGCAATCAATTACAAGGGATATGATACTACAGAAATCAGTGCGCGTCAAGTAAAAAATAAAGGTTGTCGGATTCAAGGGTTAGCCCCTCGGGCGTGGTGCCCTTTGATTACGTGCGAAAGAGGTTCAGCGGGTTCTATAGGTTCAAGAGGTTCAAAGGGGTTGGTACGGCGCATAAAAATCAGAAGCGCCGCGAAGTATAAATAATGGCGATGCCCTGAGCTGGCATTCCAGTCACAAGTCACCAGTCACTTGAGACTCCTAATCCCTAGCCACCAGTCCCTAGCCACTAGCTACTAGTCACTTCTTCTTCTTCTCGTCCTTCTTCCGTCCCTTCTCTTTCTTTTCTTTCTTCGGCTTCTTGACCTTATGGTGTACGTCTTTTCCCGCCTTTTCGCCTTTGACATCACCCGCGGCTTCGATGGCCTTTCTGTCTTCTTCGGCTTCTTTGGCGGCGAGGCGACCAGACTCTGCATCTGCTGCTTCCTGCTTGGCCGTCATCGCCTCAGCGTGCTCCCGATCCACGTCGCCTTCGCTCATTCTCGGCAGGACGACAGTGACGGTCGTGCCTTCCCCTTCTGTGCTTTCGATAGAGAGCATGCCTTTGTGCTTTTCTACGATATGCTTGCAGATAGCAAGTCCCAGTCCGCTCCCGCCGGTCGCTTTGTTCCGGCTCTCTTCGGCACGGTAGAAGCGCTCAAAGACGCGTCCCTGCTTATCCTTCGGGATGCCGATGCCTGTATCCGATACCGTAAGGATCATCTTGTCTGCCCCCTCCGGTGAAAGGCGTGCGTATACATCCCCGCCTTCATGGTTGTATTTCACCGCATTATCCAGGAGATTCATGATAAGCTCAGAGAGAAGCGCTGCGTTGCCATAGGTATAAAGCGGGTCTGTATCCACGTGCACCTTGACATGCTTGGCATCTGCCTGTGGAGAAATGAGATCAGCTGCATACCGCACCAAGCTGTCCACAGAGACGGTCTTCCATGTGATGGTGGTCTCTGTCTCCTCGATCTTGGAAAGATGCATGATGGTATCGATCAGCGTCAGCATTCGCTGGGATTCATTCACGATGCGGCTGCCGAAGAGCCGCACTTCCTCGGGCTTCTGGTACATGCCATTGGCAATCATTTCTGCGAACCCGCTGATAGAGGTCAGCGGTGTCTTCAGCTCATGCGAAACATTAGCAGAGAATTCGCGGCGCATTTTTTCAGCCATATAAGAAGCCGTCATATCACGAAGTACGATGAGAAGACCGGATTCTCCGTCGGTGAGTACGATCCGATTCATGACCATACGGAAGGGCTTATCAAAAAGGTACATGGTGTACTCCTGCTTCCCTTCGCTGTGGTAGGCTTTGCCGATGACGCGAAGCCAGTCCTCATCATGATAAAGGCTCGCTATACGGCGGAAGCGCTTGTTTTCGTTCGGATGGAAAATATCTTCGATCGTCTTATTGTAATCGATGATCTCCCGGCTGCCATTCAGAAGGATGATGCCGTCTGTCATGGTATCGACCACAATGCGGATCGTATTTCTTTCCTCTTCGATATCCTCCATATAGTTTTCGATATCATTGTGCTGCTCTTCGACCTTGCGAATGAGAGGACGCAGCTCCTTATATTCCGGCGGCAGCTCGTCCACCTTCTCCCCCTTCATGATACGCTGCACGAGGTCTCCCAAGAGATGGAAGGGTTTCAAAATGCTTTCTGTCTCCCGTTCCGCAGCAGCCAGACAGCCCACGGTGAAGACCAGGAGGAAGATGAAGATCTCCGGCAGGTAGGAGGAGTAGCCTTTGTAATTCACCATGCGTCCGCTTGAAAGCCGGAGTACCGTGCCGTCATCTGCTCTGACGGCATAATAGCTCTTCGGCTTGTCAAAGGAGTCCTTATGCACTTCGTGTCCACTGCCTGTCGCAAATGCCGCCTTCACTTCGCCGCTAGCCTTGTAATCCTCCTCTTTGTGGTCACTGTCATAGATGACAGAGCCATCGGTATCGAGCCAGACGATGTGAATGGCACGTTCATTGTCTTTGAAGACCCAGTCCAGATACTCGATGCTGCTCTCTTCCTTATCCTTGGAGATCGCACCGGAAACGACATGCGCCGTGCGCCCGAGCTCCGCGCTGATCTGCTCCTGCATGCCCTGATAATATAAGATGGCCGAGAGTATGAATGTCACGACCACGGATATGATGCCCATAAAGAGCAGACTTTTATAAATTCTTCCTCTCATGTGTTTCTCCTGAGTTGAGTTAGTAGAAATATAAAATAGAGCAGCATAGCCGCCTATGCATGACTCCATAGGTAATAGGTTCTAAATCAGGGATTAGGGGATTAGGGATTAGGGATTAGGGGCCTTGAGTGACTAGTGACTGGAATGCCAGCTCATGGCATCGCCATGATTTATACTTCGCGGCGCTTCCATATTTTTATGCGCCGCACCACCATTTCGCATTTCTCATTTCTAATTTCTCATTCAATCGAGGCTTTCATCCGCAATCCAAGGGCGCTCCGCCCCAAGCCTCTTCCCTATTTTCTATCCCCCAGCCTGTAGCCCACGCCACGGACCGTGCGAATGAGAGAGCCTTCTTCCCCAAGCTTCTGACGAAGGCTCATGATGTGCATATCGATGGTACGGCTCTCCATTTCAAAAGGAGAATCCCATACCGACTGCATGATCTGATCACGGGACAGGACGATGCCCTTGTTCAGCAGGAGATAACAGAGCAGATCGAATTCTTTGAGAGTCAGCTGGATCTCTTTTCCGCCTGCTGTGACAACGTGCTGCTCCTGATCCACGACGATATGACCGTAAGAAAGCAGCTTCTTATTCGGCTCCGTCGCTTTTTTGGCTCGGCGAAGGACCGAACGGATCCGAGAGAGCAGCTCCATGATGCCGAAAGGCTTCGTCACATAGTCATCCGCTCCGCAGTCAAGCCCTTTTACGATATCGAACTCACTTGTCTTCGCCGTCATCATGATGATCGGGACCGTCTGCATGGCTCCGCTCCCCGGCGCTCTCATTTTCTTCAGAATGGTCAGCCCATCCTCGCCCGGAAGCATGATATCGAGGAGCAGCATGTCAGGTATATTTTTCTGCAGCGCATCATACAGCGCATTGGCATCGCCAAAGCCTTCGACCCTGTACCCCTGTCCCCGAAGCGCATAGCTCACCAGCTCGCGAATACTTTCATCATCTTCTACACAGTAAATTAAAGGCATGAGATCCTCCTCTTGATCACCGAAAAATTCAAATTCACTTGCATCGATTCGAACCGATCAAGAAATCAAAAATGCAAGATGAGAAATGGTGCTGCGGCGCTCTATGATTTTCACGCCGTACCTTCATTTCTCATTTCTCATTTCTAATTTCTAATTATTATGCTATCCAAAAGCCGGCACGCCAGAGACCTTGATCGTCTCTGACCCGCCGGTGAAGTATTCCTTTTTATTTTATCATATGAAATCAACCAAAGTTACCGGAAATGTAACGGATCGTTCGTTCTTTCTGCGGATTCTCGAAAATCTGTCTGGTTTCGCCGTATTCGACCATTTCACCAAGATAGAAGAAGGCTGTCTTGTCAGCGATACGCTGCGCCTGCTGCATGTTATGCGTGACCATGATGACCGTGTAGCGTTCCTTGAGCTTTACCGCGAGTTCTTCGATGTGCGCAGTGGAGATCGGATCGAGGGCAGAGGTCGCTTCATCCATCAGGAGAACATCCGGCTCTACGGCAAGGGCTCTGGCGATGCAGAGACGCTGCTGCTGACCGCCGGAGAGACCGAGGGCAGACTTAGGCAGGCGGTCTTTCAGTTCGTCCCAGATGGCAGCCTGACGCAGGCTGCTTTCTACGATCTCATCCAGATCCGCTTTCTTAGTGATGCCTTTCAGGCGAGGACCATAAGCGACATTATCATAGACGCTCTTCGGGAATGGATTCGGCTGCTGGAAAACCATGCCGACATGGCGGCGAAGAACAATCGGATCGATATCTTTGTAGGCATCGACACCGGCAAGAAGGATCTCCCCTTCTACACGGCAGGACGGGATGAGGTCATTCATGCGGTTCAGAGAGCGCAGGAACGTCGATTTCCCGCAGCCGGACGGCCCGATGAGCGCGGTGATCTGGTTCTTTTCAATGCGAAGATTGATGCCCTTCAGTGCCTGAAATGCGCCATAGTACAGATCGACATTTTTGCAGTCAAAGCTGATATTGTTATAGACCGAGATGGCCGGTGCATCGGCAGGAGCCGGGACCGCCACTGAATTTCCATTATAGTACATTATACATGTTCTCCTTCTGTTTTCTTAGTAATGTAGTGACTGATAAGGCGGGCTCCGATACTGAAAGCCAGTACCATGAGCATCAGGACGGCAGAAGCTGCAGCTGCCGTATCCGCAGCGGATCCGCCGACGCCCTCGGTGCGGGACGCCCAGACCTGCAGGGACAACGTCTCACCCGGGCGGAATGGATTCAGCGGGCAAACAGGCGATGTGATATCCCACACCTGCCAGCTGATATCGGTGCTCATGCCTGCGGTATAAAGGAGCGCGGCAGCTTCACCGAATCCTCGGCCGGCTGCAAGGATGATGCCGGTCACGATCGGTCCGATGGCCGCCGGCAGCATGACCTTCCAGATGGTCTCGAAGTGGGTCGCCCCCAGTGCGAGACTGCCTTCTTTGAAGCCATGCGGCAGTGCTTTCAGCGCATCATAGGTGGTCGCAGTGATAAGAGGCAGAGACAGGACAGACACCGCCAAAGCGCCTGCGAAGAGGTTCCACTGGGATCCGACCATGATGATGAAGACCAGGTAGCCAAAAAGGCCGACTACGATCGAAGGGAGAGAGGATAATGTCTCGATGGCGATGCGAAGAGCATTGATGATGCGACCTTCCGGTGCATATTCCGCCATGTAAACGCCAGCAAAGATACCGATCGGTACAGAAATCACAAGAGAGAGGAAAACAAGATAGACGGTGTTAAAAAACTGATTTCCAATGCCGTTTGCATCAAAAGAGAAAATCTCCGGACGGAAGGCTTTGATGCCACCCCAGACTACATACATCGTGAAGGCAATGAGAAGCAGGACGAAGGCACCGGACACCACATAGAAGACAGCCGTCGCGAGATGATCGGACATATGTGCCCTCTTCAGTGAGCCGCTCACCTGGCGAAGCTCATCCGCCGAAAGGGAAGAATTCGGGTTCATCAGATGTTCTCCTTTCTGGCAGCGATCAGATGAATGATCAGAATGAAAAGAAGGGAAACGATAAAGAGCAGGAGTGCCATGGACCACAGGGCTGCATTGAATTCGCCGCCGTCCATAGCGCCGCCCATATCGGAGGCAATCGCAGACGTCAGATTGTTCGTCGGGTCAAGCAGGCTCTTCGGGAATGCGCGCATCTTCCCGATGACCATGGAAACAGCGAGTGCTTCACCAAAAGCTCTGGCCAAGCCGAGCACGATAGCGGTCAGGATGCCCGACATCGCGGCGGGGAGAAGCACTTTATAAATCATCTGCCAGCGGGTAGAGCCAAGACCATAGGCGCCTTCGATATACTTCTGATTCACGCTGCGGATGGCATCTGCGGAAACGGAAGTGATCGTCGGATAGATCATGACGGAAAGCACGATCGCTGCCGCCAGCACCGACTGCCCGTGAGAGCGGTCGAATACCTTCTGGATGAACGGTACCAGGACGACCAGCCCGACCCAGCCGTAAACAACAGATGGGATCCCGACGAAGATCTCTACCGCAGGACGAATGATCTTTTCCCCGATCTTGGGTGAAATCTGTGTCATGAAGATCGCCGTGGAAAGACTAAAAGGGATGGCAATGACCAGTGCGACCGCACAGGTCAGGATAGAGCCCCAGATGTAGATCGCCGCACCGATCTGTCCGCCGCCGGCTTCGGTATCCGTCGGTTTCCAAACCGGAGAGAAGAGAAACTCACTCACAGAGTGATGAAACTGTGTAAACGAAAGCATGCCTTTCGCCAAGAGGAAGCAGCCGATGGCGATCGTCAGGACGACCAGGAATCCGCCGCAGAGAGTCGAGAGGCTTTTGCCAAAGTATTCTCTTCGGAACATATGCTGGTTCGTACCGCTGCCCTCCATATTGACTCCTTTTTCAAAAATCGGGACCATGGATCATTCTCCTTGATAGAAACGGGAAATGCGACTGCTCAAAGCAGCCACTTTCCCCGTCTTCTGTAAGCGTTATTGCAAAATCGTATTTAATTTGTTTGGACAAAGGGCTGAGCTTAGCAGTCAGGCATTACAGGTGACTGGTGACTAGTGACTGGTAGCTAGGGATTAGGTTTGCGATACGAGAAAACCGCTAGTTTCAAACCTCCGCGGCACTTCCATATTTTTATGCGCCGCACCAGCACTCCTCACTCCTAACTGGTGAGCAAAGCTTTCATCCACAATCAGTGGACAAGCCGCCCCACGGGCTACCCCCCATTTATTTCTTCATCTTAGAGGAAACGCCGTAGCCCTGTTTTTCGATCTCTACGCCATATTCATCAGAGAGAATGTAGTCGAGGAAGGCTTTGACAGCGCCGGTCGGTTCCCCCTTGGTGTACATGTGTTCATAGCCCCAGACTTTGTAAGTGCCATTGTAGGTATTTTCCAGAGTCGGCGCCACGCCGTCGATCGCAAGAGCTGCCACATCTTTGTTATTGACAAGGTATGGAAGAGCGACATAGCCGATAGCACCCTTGGTCTGTGCGACGCTCTGGATCAGTGTACCGCTGTCATCGGTTTCCAGAGATTTGTTGGATGCTTCTTCCTGACCAGCCAGTGCCAGTTCCGTGAAGAGAGCACGGGTGCCGGAGGTGGTCGGACGGGTGACAAGGACGATCGGTTCATCCGGGCCGCCTACCTCTTTCCAATTGGTGACTTTGGCTGTGAAGACATCCTGCAGCTGCTGAGAGGTCAGGCTCTTCACCTTGTCAGCGATATCTTTATTGATGATGGTAGCAACAGTCATGGTGCAGACCTTATGGTCTACGAGGCCTTTGGCTTTTTCAGCCGGCAGCTTTTTTTCAGCCGGTACATCGGAATTGCCGATGTTGACAGAGCCTTCAGCGACCTGCTTCAGACCGGTACCGGAACCGCCGGCATTCAGAGTCAGAGATACTTCCGGATTCTTGCTCTTGAACTTAGCAGCCGCATCCTTTACGAGCGGAAGCAGTGCGGAAGAACCGGAAGAAGTGACCTGACCAGTCACCTTCGCGCCGGAAGCAGCACCGCTCTTTGCCGTCTCACTGTTTCCGCCGCAGCCTGCTGCTGCGATCAAAGCGGTAGAAGCCAGTGCCAGCGCCATCATTTTTTTGAGTTTCATTTTGTGTCCTCCTTAGAGACATACCTTTTATTTTTGTTTTCTCTTGCGTTGATATTTGTAGTCTAAAGGATGGATGTAAAAAAGAAAGAATAGGTGCTGTACAAGTCTGGTTTAGATTGTAAGAATAATGTAAATGATAGAAGCAACGGGCTCAATAGGTTCAATAAGTTCAAGGGGTTCAGTGGGTAGGGCGGGGGTGGTGCGGCGCATAAAAATCAGAAGCGCCGCGGAGTTTTAGAATATATGGTAGTTACGAAAGATGAAAAACCTGTGAACCTTTTGAACCTTCAGAACCTGTTTAACCTATGAGGATTCATATAAAGGAAAGATGGTTATTTTCTACTTTCAAACTTCAACAGTTTTATAGGTTCAGAAGGTTCAACGGGGGCGATGCACGAAAGTGGTATTCAAGTCACCAGTCCCTAGTCACTCGAGACGCCGAATCTATATAGCGGCGAAGCCGCCACCTTTCCCGTTGAACCTGTTGAACCCCCGAGAACCACTGCCCCCTTTCCCAAAACAAAAACCGCCCTGCTTTGGCAGAGCGGTTTTTTCAAGCGCTATGTATTACTCTTATTCGATAAGCATGAGGAGGTCGCCGGATTCGATGCGCTGACCAGCCTTGACATGGATCTCACTCACGATACCATCCATCGGCGCGGTGATGGTGGTTTCCATCTTCATCGCTTCGGTGACGATGACGGGGTCGCCCTTCTTAACAGAGGAGCCTTTTTCGACGAGGAGTTTTACCACGGAGCCGGAGAGTGTCGCACCGACTTCGCCCGGTACGTCCTTGTCCGCTTTTCTGGAGGTATTCGCAGACTCTGCCACATGAGCGTCGTGGATCTTGATCTCGCGCGGCATGCCGTTCAGCTCGAACTGAAGCTCTCTATTGCCTTCCAGGTCCGGTTTTGTGACATTATCAAGGCGAACGAGGAGCATCTTGCCTTCATCGATATTGATGCGGATTTCTTCACCGACTTTCATGCCGAAGAAATAGGTCGGCGTATCAAGGAGCGAGAGGTCGCCATACTTATGATAGCGATCCATGTAGTCGGAGAAGACTTTCGGATAGATGCAGTAGGAGGAGACATCTTCTTCGCGGGTCGGGATGTGCTTCTCTTTCATTTCCATCTTGACTTCTTCAAAGTCGACATTCTCCGGCTGGCTTTCGAGGTGCGGCTTCTGTCCGCGCAGGATGATCTGCTGGAGTTTTTCCGGGAAGCCACCATACGGGATGCCGAGCTTGCCGTCGAAGAAGTCGACAACGGACTGCGGGAAGTCGAGGGTATCTCCCTTTTCATAGATATCTTTCTCGGTCAGATGGTTCTGTACCATGAAGAGGGTCATATCGCCGACGACCTTGGAGGACGGAGTGACCTTGATGATATCGCCGAACATCATATTGACCTTCGCATACATGCGGCAGACTTCCGGCCACTGGGCTCCGAGACCGACAGCCGTTGCCTGCTGGCGCAGGTTCGAGTACTGTCCGCCAGGCATTTCATGCTGGTAAAGGGTCGTATTCGGATTCGTCATCTTGGAGTCGACACCTGCATAGTACGGACGGACACCCTGCCAGTAGCGGTCGATGGTCTCAAGCGCATCGATATCCAGCTGCGGCTGGCGCGGGTTATTCTGCAGTGCGTAGTACATGGAGGTCATGGACGGCTGGCTGGTACCGCCAGAGAGTGCGCCGGTCGCAACGTCTAAGATATCGACGCCTGCATCGACGGCTTTGGCATAGGAGTACAGGGTGCATCCGCCGCCTTCATGGCTATGGAGATGGATCGGGAGATCGACAGCATCTTTCAGCGCAGAGATCAGGGCATAGGCAGCTTCCGGCTTGAGGAGACCTGCCATATCTTTGATGGCGATGATATTCGCACCGGCATCCTGCATCTGTTTCGCAAGGTCGGTGTAGTATTTCAGGGAGTACTTCTGACGGTTCGGATCCATGATATCGCCGGTGTAGCAGAAGCAGGCTTCAGCGAGCTTTTCTTTCTTGCGGACTTCATCAATGGTGACGGTCATATGGCTGAGCTGGTTCAGGCAGTCAAAGATACGGAATACATCGACACCATTGTCAGCCGCCTGATCGATGAAGTGACGGATAACATTTTCCGGATAGTTGGTATAGCCGACGGTATTCGCACCGCGGGTCAGCATCTGGAAGAGGATGTTCGGTGCGGCTTTTCTCATCTGGCGAAGGCGTTCCCACGGGCTTTCATCAAGGAAACGATAAGCCACGTCGAAGGTCGCGCCGCCCCAGTTCTCGAAGGAGAAGAGCTGCGGGACATGGACCGCCGTATAATGGATGGCATTCATGATGTCATGGGTCCTGACGCGGGTCGCGAGCAGAGACTGGTGCGCATCACGGTACGTGGTATCCATGAACATGACTTCCTTCTGGTCCATGACCCACTTGGAGAATTTCTCCGGTCCCATTTCATCGAGCAGCTGCCGGGTACCCTTCGGTGCTTCGATCTTGTCTGCATCGAGCAGCGGAAGCGGGTTGAAATCCGGCTTTCCCTGATGGCCGGCACCGGCATAGCCATTGACGGTGATGTCGCCGATGTAGGAGAGCAGCTTCGTGCCGCGGTCGGAAATCATATCCGGTTCCTGCAGGAGCCACGGGTTTCTGTCGATGTAGTTGACATCACAGAGCCCTTCCTGGAAATCACGGGTACGAAGCATGTTCTGCAGGAAATAGATATTCGTCTTCACGCCGGAAATGCGGAATTCTTCCATGCAGCGGAGCATCTTGTGGATGGTGTCCTTCGGATGAAGGGCATGCGCGGTGACTTTGACGAGGAGAGAATCATAGTACGGGGTGATGACGGCGCCGGTGTAAGCCGTGCCGGCATCGAGACGGATGCCAGGTCCGCCGCCGGAACGATAGGCAATGATCTTACCGGTATCCGGCATGAAATTGTTCTGCGGATCTTCCGTGGTGATACGGCACTGGATCGCAACGCCTTTGTACCAGATCTCATCCTGCTGGCCAATGGCGATCTCCGGCCCGTCAAGAGCATAGCCCTCAGCGATGAGGATCTGGCTCTTTACGATATCCACATTGGTGATCATTTCCGTGACGGTGTGTTCGACCTGGACACGCGGATTGACTTCGATGAAATAGAAGTGCTTTTCATCCTGATCGACCAGGAATTCGACTGTGCCGGCATTCACATAGTGGACATTCTTCATCAGTTTGACAGCTGCATCGCAGATGTTCTTTCTGAGTTCCTTCGGAAGAGACCATGCCGGCGCCATTTCGATGACCTTCTGGTGACGGCGCTGGATGGAGCAGTCACGTTCGAAGAGATGCACCACATTGCCGTGTTCATCACCCATGACCTGCACTTCGATATGCTTCGGGTTCATGATGCAGCGTTCGACATAGACCTCATCATCACCGAAAGCCATCTTCGCTTCGGAACGCGCACGGTTGTACGCTTCTTCCAGATCTTCCATGCGGTCGACATTTCTCATGCCGCGTCCGCCGCCGCCATTAACAGCCTTGATCATGACCGGGAGTCCGTAGGTTTCTGCGAAAGCCTTCACTTCGTCAAAGCTGTGAACCGCGCCCTTGGTCCCCGGGATCATCGGGATCTGCGCTTTTTCTGCCTGAATGCGGGCATTCACCTTGTCACCGAACATGATGAGATGTTCGACCTTCGGCCCGATGAAAATGATGCCTTCTTCTTCGCAGCGCTGAGCGAGCTTCGCATTTTCAGCAAGGAAGCCGTAGCCCGGATGAATGGCATCGACGTCATGCTCCTTACAGATACGGATGATATCTTCGATGTCAAGGTATGCGTCGATCGGCTTATCCCCTTCACCGACCAGATAGGCTTCGTCAGCACGGTTTCTGTGCAGGGACAGGATATCTTCTTTCGAATAGATAGCCACGGTGCGGATGCCCATTTCACTGCAGGCTCGGAATACGCGGATCGCGATCTCGCCGCGGTTGGCTACCAGTACTTTATGGATTCGTCTCATGAGATTCTCCCTCTCAATAAAATAGAATGAACACGATGATCGCGTCATTCTGATGCGCTTTTAGCGTTTGATAGTACTATTTTAACCAGTGAAAGCCGCAAAATCAATAGCCTGTATGAATTGGTATCAATCATGGTTTTAATAAATGATATGAATAGATGGGCATTGATATAATATTTATTATGCATCGTGTTTATCATAATCACAAATTTATTATTTAGGGTTCAAGGTTCAAGGTTCAGGGTTCAGGGTTCAGGTTGATGGGTTCAGGGTTGTGGTGGCAGCTTCGCTGCAAAATATATATTTGCGGCGAAGCCGCCACCACCATTTCTCATTTCTCATTTCTCATTCAAACGAGGCTTTCAAATGGAATCAAAGGGCGACCCCCGAACCCCGGACCCCGAACCCTGAACCCATTATCTTCCACAATATTTCCTGAAATCACAGAACCGGCACGCCGTCGGAAGCTCGTTCTTTTTCACTTCACAGCGCCGCGCAAAATCACGCGCCAGGATCCGCCTCGACGTCTCATCGAATTCCTCCATCCTTTTCTCCACGCGTTCTTTGCTCATAGGAAAAACAACGCATGGATCCTTACCATCACTGGTGAAGTACAGGACGAGCCTTTCCACGGAGCGGCCGAGTTTCGTTTCGACGAGGTAGGCATATACCTCGAGCTGGCTCAGATATTTTTCCATAAGGGGACTGTCCATCGATGGTTTCTTCCCTGTCTTGAAGTCTATGACCTGTACCTGATCCCCATTTCCCGAGAGAAGATCGATGGTGCCGTTCAGAATGTAGTCATCTTTGACCAGCTCAAGAGGGCATTCGGCAGCGAGCGCATCGTCCCAATTTCCTTTCCGGAAGTCCACATATCCTCGGATTTCTGAAAAGGCCTGCTTCAGTTTTGCCTCAGGGAGCCAGCTATTTTCTTTATCAGACAGGGAAATGTAATTCGCCATCATCCAGCCGTAGATCACAGAGGGCGTCACGCGATCGGCCTCTCCGCGAAGGACCGCGCGGTGTATGTCCTCGATCATCTCATGGACAAGCTCGCCGTACATGGCATGGCTCCCCTGCGTGCCCGCAAAGCGGTAGACGCGATGCCAGAGATACTTCATCGGACATTCTTCGTAAAGAGCGATCTGCGACGTGAAGGCGAAACGCGGCTTAAATACATTCCGTCCCACAGGGCGGCAGGTGAGGTGGTGGTAGTCCGCTTCTTTCGCATTATATGCTGGAAGAGCGGGCATGATCCATTGAAATTCTTCCGAGGTGTCCCCCTTCCTTTGAGAAGATGCGAGGACGAGGAGCGTTTCCGCGCGGGAGAATGCCGTATAGTACTTGCGCCATAAATCAAAATTTTTCATTTCCTTCGGTGGCTCGGCAGGCTTTCGTCCGCTCACCTTTTCCACCACGCGGGAAATCAGGTCACTTTCCGCATCCCAGCGCGCCCTCTCGTCGAGCGATGGCACAATGACAACGGGGTACTCAAGCCCCTTTGCCTGGTGGATATTCAGGAAGGATACGGAGCCCGAGGGCGCATAGCGCTCTTCATCTTCATACTCATTCACGCCGTTTTCAAACCACAGCCGCAGATATCGGGAAAAGAAGCGATGCACGTCCTCCACAGTCTCCTCACCATGCCCGTGATTCTCCGGCAGGAAAAAGCCAAAACGGGCAATCAGGCGCGTGATGGCGGACAGATTTCTGGCTGCATTCGATTCCCCCCGGACTGCGCTGTCCAAAATATCGGAAAATGGTGCAAAGGAGAGCATCTGGTAGACGAGGTGCAAAAAAGAGGCGGGGAGTTTCTTCTCATAGGAAATGACACTCCGCGTGCGGTCCAGCCAGTCTTTCAGCGCTTGGTGCCCGGGTTTTGCGAGCATCATCCGCGCGACGCCCATGCACTCGAAGTATGTATCGAGAATCCCCCTCGTTTCCTGCATGTCGTCCCGATTTTCCATGGAATCCGAAAAACTGGGAAAAAGCAATAGGAGCGTCCCGATCAGCCACTCGACTTCCTGTCGCTTGAAGAACCAGCCTGCCCGCGGCGCGTAGGAAGCGATCCCCTTCCGTCGAAGCTGCAGCTGCAAAGCGCGCGATGCATTGTTTTTCACGGACGAACAGAGTACCGCCACTTGGTTATAGTCCGTGATCTGCCCCCGTTCTTTCAGCCCTTCGATGAAATCAGCGATCCGCGCGTGACACTCGGAAAGATCCTTCCCCGTGATGCGAAGGACGGGCGTTCCCGTTTCCTCTGACGCGGCATGAATGTCCCCCTTCACATAGCGGAACATCCGCCCATCCGCTCCGCGCCAGCTTTTGAGTCCGCGCATCCAGTCCATGCAGAAGCGGACAATACCCGGATGCGAACGATAATTCGTATCCAGCTTGAACGTATGGCATGTCTCATAGGTCTTCGAAAATTCCAGAATATTTCCGATGGATGCCCCGCGGAAGCGATAAATGCTCTGGTCATCATCCCCCACCACGAAGATCTGCTGAGAACAGCCCCCAAGGAGACGGATGAGCTGCTCTTGGATGAAATTCGTATCCTGATACTCATCGATCATGATGTACCGGATCCGTTTCTGCAAGCTGTCAAGAATCTCCGGATAGGAAGAAAGAAGCGCATATGTCTCCTTCTGCAGGCGGGAGAAATCAATGAAGTGCCTTTCCTCTTCGAGGCGCGTGTACTTCATCATCATCCGCGCAAGCACTTCTATGCGCCCGCCCAGTTGATTCCCGCATGTCCGCCGTATCTCTTCCGGCAAGAGCAGCTCCTCGGAGAGACCATTCACATAGCGGCAGATCGTCTGGCACTGATGCCATGGAGAAATCCCCACCAGCTTCCCCTGCTTCAGATAGGAGTCCTGTATCACACGGCGAAAATTCGGGATCGCCGCAAATTCCGAAAGATGCTCGTACACCAGGTACTGCTGCTCAAACTGGTCCACCGACAGATAATTCTTCGGAAGATGGGTATACTCCTGAAACTCTTTCAGGATCTTTCGGCAAATGTGATGGAAGGTACCGATGTACATCTCATGCAGATTCACCTCGATGCCCGCCTTCGACAGCACATCCGTGAGACGCGTCGTCAGCTCCTTTGATGCCTTCTGCGTGTATGTGACCAGCATGATCTCTTCCGGCTTCACCCTCTTCTCACGGATGAGGTAAAGCACGCGCTGAATGATGGTATAGGTCTTTCCCGTCCCCGGTCCCGCGATCAAAAGCGTGGGGCCTTCGGAGAGGATGGCAGCTTTTTGTGATTCATTCATAGAGAGGGCTCCTTTGGGAAATAGTGACTGGGGACTAGGGACAGCAAGTATAATGGGTTTTCAGGGTTCAGGGTTCAGGGTTCAGGGTTCAGGGTTCAGGGTTCAGGGTTCAAGGGGGGGTACGGCGCATTTCGTCATCCTGAGCGGAGAAAAACGTCGTGTGTTAAAAAATGGCTTATCTGAAATATGAGAACTGAGTCGAAGGATCTAAGCGCCGCGGAGTATACTTAGCCTTCCCCTCTAGGGGAAGGTGCCCCGAAGGGGCGGATAGGGTGACTATGGTATGAAAGATCAATGATCGGATATAATAGTTCCTAATCCCTAGCTACCAGTCACTAGTCACTCATTCTTACTTTCAAACTTCAAGGTTAGCCCAAGGGGCGTGCTGTACCTTGATCGGGGATGAAAGAGTGTGGCGGGTTCTAAGGGGATAGTGCGGCGCATTGAACCTCTTGAACCCATCTCCCTTGTCACCCTTCCCTTTCACTACGTCCCACCACCGTGAGGATCCCCAGCGCGGGCAGGCAGAGGACATAGGCGAAGGAATAGCGGAAAACGGAGGAGGCCGGCGTGGAGAGGAGGAGAGTACCTGTATTCACTAGAAGCGGCAAAAGCGCCCAGAGATATTCCTTTTTCCCCTGTCTGATCCAGACGAGCCCCAGAAAGAGCGCGATCCAGAGCGAAAGCCCCGTCCCGATGAAATGGCTTCCCTCATAGGAGACATTCGCCAGCCGCGCCTTGAGCCAAAGCGGCAAAGGGAAATCCCCTGTCGCCATGCGGTCATTGTCTGCCGGCTTCATGTCTTTCGTATTCTCATCCGTAAGCGCCCAGCCGAAGCGCGACTGCACGCCATACTCGAAGGGATCCAGATTCCAAAGGGCATATGTCTCCGTCAGCCAGCCTTCGACATAAATCCGCGGATTTCTCAAACCGGTATCCACCCATGCCGACAGGAATTCTTTTTTCTGCCCATTCAGCCAGTTTCTATGGAAATGGTCATGCCACTTTACAAAGTCCACGGTATAGGGTGAGTATTCTTTCTTCCACTCTTCTTCGGTAAGAAGATTTTCCATCAGCGTTTTCGTTTCCTCGCTTCGCTCACCGCCAAGCTTCATCGCCCGCCCCAGCTGCTGGAGCGGGATCGCCATAGACTCCTGAAAGAGCGGCTCCCAGTGATGGGTGCGCTGGATGACCTGGGCGGGGACGATGGAGATCAACGCAAAAATCACAAAAAAGAGGAGGATCTCCTTCCGCTTCTCCAGAAAAAAGAGAGCAAGGGATACCGACAGCGCGACAAGGAGGCCATTGCTGCGAAGCAGCATCGCAAGAAGCGCCGCAGCAAGGATCCAAAGAGACGCCCTCCCCCAAGGCTCCCCTTCCGCGCGCCGAAGGAAGAGCCATACGAAGAAGAGCAGCCCCAGAGAGAAAAGACCATCCCGCACTGCCGCGATACTATAATTTCCCACCATCGGAAAAAAGAGAAAGTACCCGTACAGCCCCCATCCGGCAAGATCATGCACCCGTCCCTTCACCCAGAAGGCAAAGGCGGTAAGCCCATAGGAGATCAAAAGAAGCTGCAGCAGAGAAAAGAAGAAGATGACCGGCTCCCGGCTCCCCAGCACCTCCTTTCCCCAGCCCGCGCCATAGCCGTATATCACCGAATACAGCCAGGGAAACTGCACGCTTGCATAGAGCGGATTCTCCATCATGAAGACCGTGTCATTCATTCCCGGCGCCGGATAAAACGAGAGAAGGAAGGGCAGCTGCCAAAGCACCATCAGGAGGAATGCAGGAAGAAACCATGTCCGATCTGCTGCCGTTCTCCTAGAACAAGAAAATCTGGAAAGCCGATCGACCAGTTTGGGCAGTAAAAGAGAAAGGAGCGCCGTCCCTAGAAGAAGGATCGGCACGTCCCAAAAGTCCAGGAGCGCGCGCCCTGCCTCTTTGAGCTCTCCTGCCCGATCCAGACAGTCTATCTTCACCGTGTACCAGAGCGCAGCCGCCAAGAAGAAAGAAAAGCATATATATAGGTAAGAAAAACGTGTCCGAAACAGTTTCATAAAAAGCTCCTAGATCTTAAAGGTCGTCGGGTGCAGGGTTAGCCCATGGGACGTGCTGCCCTTTGATTGTTGGTGAAAGCCTCGCTTGAATGAGAAATTAGAAATGAGAAATGCGAAATGCGAAATGGTGGTGCGGCGCATAAAAATATGGAAGCGCCGCAGAATTTTGATAGCGCTTCGCGCCGTCGTCATCTCGAGCGTAGCCCTCGATCTTTATTGCAGAACGTTCATCGCCTGATGTGAGGCAGCACCAGGACATCATTTTCCCTCGACGCATACACGCTGATTCCCGCAGTGCAGTAAAGATCCCTCGACTGCGCTCGGGATGACGATGCCGGAGAATCCCAGTCACTAGTCACCAGTCACCAGTCACTCGAGACTCCTAATCCCTAGCCAGTCATCCCTGCTTTCAAACTTGTAGCGGCAGCTTCGCTGCAAAGTATATATTGCTCATTATACCATGTTCCCCCTTCTCTCCTATGCTACAATATGCCTAATCTCATGATTTCTTATACAGAAAGGAGTCCCTGTATAAATAGAGAAGAACGAGTCAGAGCCGCCCTTGCCGGCAAAGAAGTCGACCGCGTACCGGTCACTGCCAGGATGCACCTCTCCGCATTCGACCAGGATCCGATCTCCCTCGCCGAGGCAGAAGTCGATCTCACAGAAAAATATGACTTCGACTATATCAAGATGATGACGAAGCTATGTATAAAAATCCATATGGAATCTGATTCTGCGATTGAATCAGCGTTTCCTTAACACACGACGTTTTTCTCCGCTCAGGATGACGAAATGCGCCGCACCACCCCTGCTGAACCCTGACTCCTGAACCTTGAACCCTGAACCCTGAGCCTTGAATCCTGAACCTCACCTAAAAACCGCTGTCCGAAACCATTCGGACAGCGGTTTTTCTATTCGTGATTCAATTTCCCTTTCAGATCATGGTCGGTCATCGCGCAGACGCAGGAATCAGACCAGACATTCTCTGCTGTCTCGATCATATCGATGATCGTATAGATCGGAAGGATGAGCCCCATGATGCCGATCGGCGCGCCGATACCGCTCATGAGGGAAAGCGTCAGGAAGTAGCATCCCATCGGTACGCCTGCATTGCCGACAGCTGCGAGTACTGCGACGATGAGCCATGTGAGCATGGTCGTCATCGAAAACTCGATCCCCGCATTCTGCATGACGAAGAGCGAAGTGATCAGTATAAAGGCTGCGCATCCGTTCATGTTGATGGTCGTGCAGATCGGAAGTACAAAGCGGGAAACAGCTGGATTCGCCTTTAGATTCTTCTCCGCCGAGGCAAGCGTTACCGGGAGTGTGCCCGCAGAGCTCTTGGTGAAGAGAGCGACTGCAATGGCAGGAGACATTTTCTTGAAAACATCGATCGGATTCAGTCCACGAGCCAGAAGGAAGAGCGGCAGGACAAGGAAGAACTGGATACCGTTACTTGCCATGATGACGAGCGTGTATTTCCCGAGCGCCCCTACGATGACCCCTGCTTCGATCTGGGCGGAGAGCTGCCCTGCAAAAGCCAGAATGCCGACAGGAAGAATGGCGAGAAGCGCTTTGATCAGCGTAAAGAGAAGCTCCTGAAAACCAAGGATGCCCTTCAGGAGGACTTCGCGATTCTCCGTCTTCGGCATGAAGGCAAGCCCGAGGCCGAAGGAGGCTGCGATCAGCATGACAGCGAGTACATTACCGGACAGGAATGGCTGCAGAATGTTATTCGGGATGACATTCAAGATGTGGTCATAGTATGTGACCGTTCCCAGCTTCTGCGGCACGCTCGAAGCCCCTGCGCTCGCCAGATCCGTCGGCAGATTCCCCGGTGTCACCCAAAGATACATCGCAAGCCCGATACCTGCCGCAAAGACGGTAGTGAGAAGCGTGTAGACGACCGCGTGTGCAAAAATGCGACCGGTTTCCTTCTTGCCGCCGAGTGCAGCCAGTGTCGTGATGACAGCGAGCGCGATCGTCGGTACCGCGATGAACTGGAACAAACGGGTGAATACCGTCGCGATAAAATTAAAGAGCTCATTCAAAGGCTTGATCCCGAGCCAGCCCAGAGCGGCGCCCACGACCAATGCCAGGATCCAGAGAATAAACTGCCGTCCCTGCTTTTTGGTCTGGTGCTCTTTCAGCACGCTCTGTGCTAAGTTTTTGACATCCTCATTTTTATTCATATCATTTCCTCCTATCATTTCCTACTATTCCTACTATGGCGATCAATGAAAAAGAGTTCAGCAGCAGATTCTATGGATGCAGCAAGGCTCGCGAAACATTGCCGCATCGGGCAAGATCTTCATTTCAAACAATAAAAAAAGCCCTTCCTCCCCCATGGGACGAAAGACTCGTGATTCTCACCCAATTTCACCGTTGCGTCACCGCATCGGCCTCTTTAAGTCCAAACAGACTCTGATCCTGTAACGGGAATCCCCGGGAGAGCCTACTTCCTTTCGGTCTCCTTGCTCTGAAACGCACTTCAGCAAGGTTTCTCTGCCCGCTTGCACTGTCCGGACTCGCTAAGAGAAGAAATCCCTGCGTACTCTTTTTCTTCATCGCTTATTGGACATACTATAGCATAGATAAAGGAATGTGTCAAACCTCTGTAAGAAAAAAAGAATACAGTGCCCTGGTCTCTATGTCCCCTAATCAGATGCTCTCTTTTTTCGATCTGCCATTTTATACTCTTTCCAACTTTCCTCCACTTGTGGTAAGATATGAAAAATAATTTTTTTATTTTTTAGAAAGGAGACGTTCCCACATGGGTATGCTCAAAGAATTCAAAGACTTTGCCCTCCGCGGCAATGTAGTAGACATGGCAGTCGGTGTAGTCATCGGCGCTGCATTCGGAAAGATCGTTTCTTCTCTGGTCAGCCATGTCATCATGCCTCCTCTGGGCTACCTTCTGGGTGGTATCGATTTCTCCAACCTTTTCATCCCTCTAAGCGATACCCCGGTCTCCACGCTCGCCGAAGCAAAAGAGCTCGGCGTACCGGTCATCGCATACGGAGAATTCCTGAATGCAGTCATTGATTTCCTGATCATTGCTTTCGTCATTTTTATCGCCATCAAGCAGATCAACCACTTCTTCCCGAAAGCTCCGCCAAAGGAAATCAGAAAGTGCCCCTACTGCAAAGAAGCGATCGCAGATGATGCGACCCGCTGCCCGCACTGCACGGCACAACTCTGAGACGCCTCTTTCGGCAGCAAAGGCGGAGTGACAAAAACCTGTATGTTTTGTCACACCGCCTTTTTACTTTCATTTTCCCCATGAGACGCCTAAAGCCTCCCCGAAGGGAGGCTTTTTAGAGGTGTTTGGAGTTGTTGAGAAAGATTTGTAACAATGAGTGGAATCATCACGGCCAATGGTGATTTCCTTTTGTTTACGATTCTATATTACCTCACATCGTCTTTATTGTCAAGTATTGTTTATTGTTTTTATGAACAATAATTAACAATCATCCTTCATAAACTTCAAATTCATCCTTGCCGGCGCCGCAGACCGGGCATACATAGTCTGCCGGCAGATCTTCAAACTTGGTCCCCGGGGCGATGCCATTGTCCGGATCACCTTTGGCTTCATCGTAGATCCATCCGCATACAGTGCATACATACTTTTTCATAGTCTTTCCCTCCTTTGGGAAAACTCACAGGGGGCCGCATGTCGGCTTCCCTGCAGGAAGGAAATGTCGGTTCGACCGCAGCTTGTGATTTTACAAGAGTGAAATCCTAGGGAAACGCTGATTCAATCGCAGAGTCAGATTCTACAAGAATTTTTATACATAGCTTCGTCATAGCCTTCCTTAAATAGCTCGCTATTCGCGTCAGGTTATTCCTCGCTATGCATAAAAATTCAAGAGTAAAATCTGACAACGATTGAATCAGTGTTTCCCTGGAGCGATCGGATCCGTATTTCCCTCCTTTTCATATTCACATATCTCTATATAATATTATATCACAATATTCAAATAGTTCAATATCGAATGATACGTTTTTTCCCTTGCCAAAAGTCTTCTCCTCATCCCCCATTGACCAAAAGGTCCCGACCTTATATAATAGGTATCGCAAGCCATGCGAGCGTGGCGGAATTGGTAGACGCACAGGATTTAGGATCCTGCGCCTTGTGCATGGGGGTTCGAGTCCCTTCGCTCGCACCAAAAAAGCACTGTGGATCTCACAGTGCTTTTTTATTGGCAGTCACCTTTTCGCTAAAGCCGATCTCTCAGAAATTTACAGTCTTCCCATAGTAAGCGCATTCGAGGATCTTTGCCATAGCCTCCGCATCTGCCTCACGCGGGTTCTCCGGAGTGCAGGCATCGAGGACGGCATTCTCAGCGATGGCATCCTTCTTGGCAAGGTACAGCTCCTCTGGCACCCCATAGTCTTTGAGTGTCAGCGGGATGTCCATCTTCTGATTCAGTTTCTGGATGGCCTCCTCATAGGAAATGACAAGCTGTGCATCTGTGCGTCCCGGAAGGCCGGCCACGCGAGCGAGATCGGCATAGCGCGAAAGACAAACTTTTTTGTTGAACTGGATGACATACGGCATCAAGATGGCATTCGCACAACCATGCGGGATATGGAAGACCGCGCCGATCTTATGCGCCAGAGAATGTGTGATCCCCAGAAGTCCATTTGAGAAGGCCATACCGGCAAGGCACTGCGCGATATGCATTTTGCCTCTGGCTTCCTTGTCTCCATGATACGACTCTACGATGTTGTCAAAAATATCGGAGACGGCTTGCTTGGAGAGCGGTTCCGTGAAGCCATTCGCAAACTTTGACACATAGGCCTCGGTCGCATGTGTCAGCGCATCCATCCCTGTATGCGCGGTGAGCTTCTTCGGCATGGTGGACGGGATGTCGAGGTCAAGGATGGCAAGATCCGGCGTCAGGTTGAAATCAGCGAGCGGATACTTGATGCCTGTCGAGTAGTCGGTAATGACAGAGAAAGCCGTGACTTCTGTCGCAGTCCCCGATGTGGATGGGATAGCGACGAAGATCGCCTTCTGACGAAGCGGCGGCAAAGAGAATGGCTTTTTGATCTCATCGAATGTCAGATTCGGATATTCATAGAAGACCCACATGGCCTTGGCTGCATCGATCGGTGAACCGCCGCCGATCGCCACGATCACGTCCGGCTGGAATTCTTCCATCAGTTTCGCGCCCTTCTGCACTTCTTCGATGGACGGATCCGGTGTGATGCCTTCGAGCGTATAGGTGGCAAGTCCTGCGTCCTTCAGCACTTTTTCAGTCTTCTGAAGGAAACCGCCTGCCCGCATGGAATGACCACCGGTGCAAATGAAAGCTTTCTTGTGACCCTTCAGCAAAGACAGCTCCTCAATGGCTCCATGACCACAATAAATATCTCTAGGTAAGGTGAAACGGAACATAGTGACTCCTCCTTTTGGCATAGAATCATACGGAAGGATGGACGATCAGAATCTCTTGATCGAAGAAATTCTGATCCGTCCTTCTTCTTATAGTATACACTTTTTTATGCAGACTGGAACATGCATGCTTATTTTATATGAAGAAGTCATTGGAAATGAGTTAAAATCATAAATATAGGAGGTCTATCGCCCACTTCATGTGGAGCACTGCTTCCCTATGAACACGCCGATGCCCGGCTCCCTAGCCACCGCCTTTTTTATCGGGTATAATATAAGGAAAACGCTGATTAAATAGCAGAGCCGGATTTCATATGGATTTTTATACATAGCTTCGTCATCATCTTCCTTAAATAGCTCGCTATTCTCGTCAGATGATTCCTTGCTCTGTCTAAAAATCCAAGAATGAAATCAGACAACAATTTAATCAGTGTTTCCCTAAGAAACGCCGATTCGATCGCTCATCAGATGGGATCCGTGTTTCCTACGAAAAGTGAAAGGAATCAAAACCTCTGATGGAAGATACAAAGAATAATGTTTTTGTCCACGATCATGGCGATGGACATGTCCACACCCATGTGATCGAGCACATCCATGACGGACATCATCACAATCACAGCCATACGCATGACCCGCAAAAAATCAAAGCAATCATGAATCGGATATCCAGATCCATCGGCCATATGGAGTCGATCAAGAAGATGCTCGAGAACCAACGGGACTGCGCCGATGTCCTGATCCAGCTCGCCGCAGTGCGTGCGGAGATCAATAATACCGGCAAGCTCCTCCTGAAGGAGCATATGGAGCACTGCATCGTGGAAGCGGTGCAGGAGAATGACCAAGAGGCCATCACGCGCATGAATCAGGCGATCGATATGTTCATGAAATAATATATGGAGCACAAAAAGGGGCTGTGAAATAACGATCATCTCATTTTCGCGTTCAATCTGCCGCGGGGAACTTGCAGCTCTCATAGGAGTGACCGGGAAACCTTATCCCA